>Ga0114975_10000137_pt1 | contig 53753 bp, 56 predicted proteins | sample S_130626_EF_Meta_FD_87031 | JGI IMG/M metagenome (GOLD analysis project Ga0114975, IMG submission 87031) | Freshwater microbial communities from Lake Simoncouche, Canada to study carbon cycling - S_130626_EF_MetaG | ecosystem: Environmental > Aquatic > Freshwater > Lake | place: Lake...
CCGAGGAAAAATTCGAAGCTGACGCAGTATCCATCAGGTGTTCGCAAGCCGCAGCAGAATCAGTATGAAATATGCGGGCTAGCTCCTTTGTGATGAAGGGTTCTTTATTCTGAGGCAGTAGGTGCTTGATTACTCTCATTCTTTTCTACTACAAAAAAATCTTTTCTCCCTGTTACAAGCTTCTCGTTGCATTGAACTCTTATCGTGATAATTTTTAGAGATGTCCCAAGCTACAACCTCCTTAAAAAATCCTACCATTGCATCCTCGATGAAAGATCTCCTTGAGATTTATCCAGGTGCCCGCCGCACGTTGTTTCAGCGCTATCACCTTGGTGGATGTAGCAGCTGTAGCTTTAGCCTCGAAGAAACGCTCGAGGAACTATGTAAGCACAATGGAGAACTCAATCCCAATCACGTATTAAAAGAGCTAGGAGAGGCCCACATTGCCGATGAGCAACTACTCATCACCCCAGAACAACTACGCGATCACCTTTATGATTCGACCAATGATCATCTCCGTCTGGTTGATATTAGAACACGTGAGGAATTTGAAGCAGTGCATATCCCAACGAGTGAACTGCTCACCCAAGAGCTGATGCAAGAGACCATGAATCATTGGCCTAAAGAAAATCTTCTCATCCTTATCGATCACCGTGGAGAGCGGAGTCTGGATGCAGCAGCCTATTTTGCAGGCCATGGGTTTACTAATGTCAAATCATTACGAGGGGGTATCGATGCTTATGCAGCAGGTGTGGACAGATCACTTCCTCAATATACGGTAGAAAGCTGTCCTACTGAAACAGCAGCTCAAGATTAAAGTGCCATTAGGATTTTTATTGATTGCCTCCAGATTTTTTAATCCACCTCTATTTCACTTGGAACACTATGGAAACAACAGAAGCCATTGAACAAGCAGCTCTCTCCTCCAAAAACCGTGGAGAGATGGCTCATGCTGATGCTATCGGAACAGTCGGTAGTGAAAATTGCGGTGATATGCTCCGTCTTTGGATTAAATTCAAAGAGGAAAAGGATGGTCGTCGTGTCATTGATAAAGCGAGTTTCCAGAGTTTTGGGTGTCAGACGGCAATTGCCGTAGCAAGTCTAGCAACAGAAATGATCCGAGGAAAAACTGCTTCAGAAGCACTTGCCCTCTCGAGCCAAGAACTCTCAGCCCCCCTTGGAGCCTTGCCTCCTATGAAAATTCATTGCGCCCAGCTCGTCGAAGAGGCCTTACAAGCAGCACTGGCTCCAGAAAAAAAAGCCCCCTCCTCTCAAACATCCACTGCATTAGCCTCCACTCTTGTGGATCAACTTCAACCGCCTCAAGGAAAAATCAAAATTAGGGTTATTCCAAAGCACTGAATTAGAAAAAGAGGTTTAAACTAGCATTAAGTGATTCCGAAAAGTATTCTCATCTGATATTTATAATGAAATAATGCCGGTATCTCTTTGTCTTTAGTACTTTTTATCTATGAACGCACCACAAGAAATTGTCCTTAAACGTGACTGTGACGCCATCCAAATCCCAAGCGGCACGACACTTATCCTTCCAGCAGGCACTCAAGTTATTGTGACACAATCCCTCGGCGGGACCTATACAGTAGCAACTCCAGGAGGGCTTGCCCGCATTAATGAAAAGGATGCTGATGCCCTGGGGTTGGAAAAAATAGAAGTGGTAGCTCCCATCAAAACAGTTCCTGAGGGAACATTAGAAGAGGCGGTTTGGCAACAACTCAAAACGGTTTTTGATCCTGAAATTCCTGTCAATGTGGTCGATCTAGGCCTGATTTACGACTGTATCATAACACCACAAGAGAACGGCTCCACTCGTGCTCATGTGAAGATGACTCTTACTGCTCCAGGCTGCGGCATGGGACCTACCATTGCTGCTGATGCCCGTGCAAAAATCCTCACGATTGAAGGAATCGACGAAGCGGAGGTCGAGCTAGTATGGGATCCAGCATGGAATCAAAATATGATCAGTGAGGCCGGGCGCATGAAGCTTGGAATGGTATAGAAACTCTTTCGAGGAAACTTCCATTCCCCTTTGATGAGACCTTTTTTAGAATCATCGCCACTTTTAAAGCATAAATTCCATTTTTTCCTTGCCCTACTTAGGGGCTTAGGAATAACCTCCACCCCTTATGAGTCAACATCCTAGTCTTAAAGGCTCCAGTTCTATTGTCGCCAAACGAAGCGTGCTCAAACGTTTTGAACGCGTCGACTTATTGAAAAAGCGCTCTCAGTGGAAAGAGGGACAAAGAGTTCTTGGGTTGCCGAAAACAAAACCCGACGCCTAGTCTTATTTAAAATAACTCTGCAGTGAATGAGACTCCTGCGAAAGAGTAGTTTACTCCTCTGTGGGGAACCGGTGTTATCATCGGCTTGAACCTTCTTGCATCCTCGTATTCTCTTACTTGAAGTGGCCCTTTTTTAAAAAATCATTCTTATTCTACGTTGCTTGATTGTCACAAGAAATAGAGTGATAAAAGTTTTTTCTCTTCCAAAGTGACGCTTTCCTATTTTGAAAACTCCATTTTTCTCCGAGCCCCATCAGCCTTCGCAGCCTCCTCGTCTTAATCAGCGTGAAATATCCGCGTTAGATGGGATACGTATTAATAAATTTCTTGCCTCGGCTGGTTTTGGGTCACGACGTTCTGTGGAAGAACTGATCCTCAAGGGTTCAGTGGCAGTTAATGGTAGCTTCTGTCGTAATTTATCAAAAAAAATCGCTCCTCAGGATGATGTCCGAGTGAACGGAAAACAAATACGACAAGCTCCTCTGCGCTACTTATTGCTGCATAAACCAGCTGGTTATGTTTGCACTCGTTCCGATCGTTTTGCTGCGAAAACCATTTTTGATCTTCTTCCTTCAGAGGCCTCCACACTCTTTCACGTTGGCCGCCTGGATAAGGAAAGCGAAGGTCTCCTGCTTATCACCAATGATGGCGCTTTGTCTCAGCAGCTCCTCCATCCCTCACGTGGAATTGATAAAGAATATGAGGTGATTTTGGACCATCCTTTTACTGAAAAAGCTGCTGCTGCCTTGAAAAAAGGAACATGGATTGAGGGAGCGGTCGCTCGTGTTGAATCGGTAACCCAACTCGGACCATGTAAAATCAAACTCGTCCTGCATCAAGGCTTGAAGCGCCAGATCCGTGTGATGCTTGGTCAGCTCGGTTTTGATGTCAAGCGACTCGTACGCACGCGCCTTGGCCCGCTGAAACTACGCCAACTCGGATTAGGAAAATATCGAGAGCTTACCACTCAAGAACTTGAGACTCTAGTCAAAGCTACTGCAACATCACCAGCGAGAGTACGAGTGGTCCCTTCTAAAAAAAAGAATGTGCCATTGCGCTTTCAAAGATCACCTTCCTCTGAGAAAGAAAAAAGAAAACACCCACTACTCCGAGCATCTCAAAAAATGTGACATTGAGAGATTTTTTTTTACTTCTGAAATACTATTTTAGTCTAAAAAATTGGCGCTGATTGTAACGAGAAGGCCGCTAAGGCTAAAGGGGCACCACCGAAGGTCGAGAGACTGCCGACTGCCTTTAGAAGCCCTAGAAAGCCCTAGAAAGCCCTAGAAAGCCCTGAAAGAGCGAGAGCGAGCGAGTCAACGCAGATGAGTATTTTGATGACGGCTGTATGTTTCATACTGCCCGAGGCGGACTTCGAGATCAACGCAGCATCCATCCTGGCTTCCCGGTCTTCGCAGTAGATCGGTATGAAATATGCGGGCTAATGACTAAAAGAACACGCTGCAACCGGCCCGATTAAAAATCAGCATCCCTTGACTTTTAGAAGAGCAGAAATGAATATTACTCATTCATAGTTAAAAATATTTAAAACTCTCCAATTGAAAAAAAATAGCCTCTTATCCCTTTGTGTCCTGCTGCTATTGCTTGCTTGCAAGGCCGTCCAGGCTGCTCCTCTAACCAGTGTTGAACCGGAATATGTGATTGTTACTGGTGGTCCTTCGCTTATCGAATGGGAGCGTTTTAAAAAAACACCCCATGATCATTGGTGGGCTAATTTTATCCATGCATCGCGGATTCGTCTGAGTGAACTACGTGCCAAGGAGGGCCCTCATGCTTTGATTACCTGGCTTGTCTATCGTCCGAGTTACGAGAGGCGGAGTACTCACCAAGAAAAAAGAGACCTCCTTGCTGATATTATTTCAGTTCAAAAAAAATATAACCTCCACTTGGTTTTCTTTAATTCCCACCAACAACTCATCCATTATCTCAATAACGGTCAGCCACGCGACCAAGTTAAGATCGTCGATTTTGAATATTTTGGTCATTCTAATCGCGCTTGCTTCATGTTTGATTACAGCAATCAAATCGACACGGGATCCAAAGCATGGCTTCATGAAAAGGAGCTCTATGAAATTAGTCCGATCGACTTTGCCCCTCATGCCTTCATTAAAAGCTGGGGATGTCACACTGGAGAAAGTATGAGCAAATGCTGGTACCGAAGTCTCAAGCAACCGATGATTGGTGCGATAGGACCTACCGATTATAGTAACAGCGACGATTCCTCATGGCATCCATCACTGATGCCTCATGGACGTTGGTCTCAATGATTCCGTGATCTCCTCTATTCCTGTGAAAATTCCTTCCCCTTTACATAGTGCTGCGCTCTATTTTTGGCGTGCACTGCGACTTCGTTGTCCTCTCTGTGGAATTTCTCCAATTTTTATTCCACTATTAAACACGCGTTCTCTGCGTGACTGGTTTACCCCATTAGATGGTTGCACTCGTTGCGGCTACCCTTATGAACGAGAACCTGGTTATTTTTTAATGTCTATCTGGGCGATTAATTACGGCTTAGGAAGCCTTTTTGGAATTATTATTTATCTCATTTTAGAATCTCTTTATGACCTTCCTATCTGGTATTTGATTGGACTTGTTGTCGTTCCTATCATTCTTTTTAATTTCTTTTTTGCACGCCATGCCAAATCTTTATTCCTAGCAATCGATCTCTTTTGCGATCCCCACATCAAAGAAGAGGGGGATCATGGTAGAGACGATATGAGACCGCTACCCCCACAACCGATCCCACCAAGCGGAGAAGGTCAAAGCATTCCACAGCACAAAGAACAACGAGTGTTGGCCACTGCTACTAGGAGGTAACATGATTTACCTTGACTACAATGCAACGACCCCTATTGACCCAGGGGTATATGCAGCAATGCTCCCTTTTATGGAAAAGGAGTATGGAAATCCCTCCAGTATGTGCACTCTTGGACGAACAGCAGCTCATGCCCTTATGGAGGCACGTTCTCAGGTAGCAGCACTGATAGGAGCTCGCTCGTGCGAAGTACTTTTCACAAGTGGTGCCACCGAATCAATAGCAACAGCATTTCATTCCGCTCTAAGCTCTAATCCATCAAAGCGTCATATCGTGACATCCACCACAGAACATAGTGCAACACGCAACCTGTGTCATGAGTATGAAACTCTCGGCTATGAGATAACAGAGCTTTCAGTTGATTCTTCGGGAATGCTCTCCCTCGATGCATTAGAAGAAGCGATCTCCCCCTCAACAGCCCTTCTCTCCTTGATCTGGGCCAATAATGAAACGGGCGTAATTTTCCCAATAGAAACAATAATTGAGATCACACAAAGAAAAAAAGTAACCCTTCATCTCGATGCAGTTCAGGCTATCGGAAAAATACCAATCGATTTATCAAAACTTCCTATCGATTATCTGTCGCTCTCAGGTCACAAAATCTATGCACCCAAAGGGATTGGTGCACTCTATGTTCACCGACACACTCTCTTTAGACCTCTTTTTCCTGGCTCTCAAGAAAATGGACGCCGCGGTGGCACCGAGAATGTTGCTTCATGCATTGCTTTAGGAAAAGCAGCAGAACTAGCACACCAGATGCTCCTTCATGAAATGAAGCGTGAATGCGCCTTGCGCGATCGCTTAGAAAAAACATTATTAGAAAAGATAGAAGGAGTTTCTCTCAATGGAGTTAAAAAAAATCGCCTCTCCAATACAAGCAACCTCTGCTTTCATGGGATTCAAGCAGTGGAGGCACTACTCCTTTTAGATCTGGAAGGTCTCTGCTGTTCTGCTGGATCTGCCTGCAATACGAAATCGAAAACCCCCTCCCATGTCCTCTCAGCTATGGGACTCACTCATGATGAAGTAAGCTCGAGCCTACGCTTTTCTGTAGGACGTTTTTCCACAGAAGAAGAAATCGATCATGCATTAAACATCATTCCACGTGTGGTTCAAAAACTCAGAGAACTTGCTCCCTAAAATTGCAGATACCAAAGTAGAAGCAGAGGCCATGATATCGGAACTTTTTTTAAGAATGTTTTTTACAAAGCTTCCTCACTCCCCGATGGTAGCTGGAATTTAACACTCTCAACATGCCTGCTAAAATCTTCACTAATAAAGATGCTCACTTAAAACATCTTAAAAACAAGTGTTGCGCTGTGATCGGCTTTGGTTCTCAAGGCCACGCTCAGGCACTCAATCTCAAAGAGAGCGGAATCAATATTATAGTAGGACTTTATCCTAAAAGTAAAAGTCGCTCGGTGGCTTCCAAGCTAGGATTTCAAGTCATGGATACTGCAGAAGCAGTCAAAAAAGCTGATATTATTTTTCTAGCAGTTCCAGATTTGAAAATAGCTTCTGTTTTTCAAACAGAGGTAGAACCGCACCTCACTGAAGGAAAAACTATACTCCTCGGCCATGGCTTTGCGATTCATTACAAAACCATTTCTCCTAAAAAAGAGATTAATGTGATTATGGTAGCTCCTAAAGGTCCAGGAAATTTAGTGCGCCGTCAGTTTATCAAAGGAGAAGGGGTACCTGCACTCATTGCCATCCATCAAGATCCTTCTAAAAATTCAAAAGCGGTGGCCCTCGCTTGGGCCAAGGGGATCGGAAGCACACGTGCGGGTGTCTACGAAACCACCTTTCGTGAAGAGACTGAAACCGATCTTTTCGGTGAACAAACCATTCTCTGTGGTGGTATTAGTGCTCTTATCCATGCTGGATTTGAAACACTCATAGAACACGGCTACCAACCTGAAATAGCATATTTTGAAGTGCTTCATGAATTAAAACTGACCGTCGATCTCATTCATGAATCTGGGATTAGCGGGATGCGTTCTTCCATTTCTGAAACAGCAAAATATGGGGATGTCGCTGTAGGACCAAAAATTATCGATGCTTCAGTAAAAAAACGGATGAAACAAGTGCTTCATCATATTCAATCCGGTAAGTTTGCCCAAGATTGGATCAATGAAGATCAGCAAGGACGCAAAAATTATCATACTCTTCTTAAAAAAGGAGAAAAGCATCCCATAGAAAGAGTGGGAAAACGCCTCCGAACTACCATTCCCTGGATCAAGAAAAACAGGGGTCAGGTTAAGAATATTGACAAAAGCAAGTGAACAGAACTTTTAACCCGGATATTTCATACTGATCGTGACGAGGAGGCCGCGGGGGCTGATGGGGTGAGGCAGGCGAGCATTTTGATGTAGGGCTGTATGAGTCCCTACTGCCCGAGGAGCAATTCGAAGCTGACGCAGTATCCATCAGGTGTTCGCAAGCCGCAGCAGAATCGGTATGAAATGGGCGGGTTAGCCTGACCCTTATTTCCTTTTTTCCAATTTTGAAATTGTACACTTCCGCTAATGCTACTAATTTAAATACTTACTTCGCTAGGATATTCCAAACTCATTGGACCAAGTAGCTAAAAATTACCAAACTTCTAAATACTCTTTTTATGATTTCTACTATTCAACAATATCTCGGATCAGAAGCAGACTCACTTCTCACGCACAAGTCGATGACCATTGCAAAAGAGCTTTTGAATTTACCCGGGCCTGATTTTGTAGACCGTATTTTTTCTCATTCTGATCGTAATCTACGTACTTTGGGCAATCTACAGCGGATGTATGCTCATGGCCGCCTTGGTGGAACAGGCTATCTTTCCATACTCCCGGTTGATCAAGGAGTAGAGCACTCTGCAGGTGCTAGCTTTGCAAAAAATCCGATCTATTTTGACCCTGAAAACATTGTACGATTGGCTATTGAGGCAGGATGCAGTGCCGTTGCCTCTACTTGTGGTGTGCTTGGAATGGTTGCTCGTAAATATGCTCATCATATTCCTTTTCTCGTAAAACTTAACCACAACGAATTGCTCACCTACCCCAATAAACATCAAGAAATTATGTTTGGTACTGTTGAAGAGGCCTACGACATGGGAGCAGCTGCAGTCGGAGCCACGATCTATTTTGGTTCTGAAGATGCCGACAAAGAAATTGTTGAGGTTGCAGAGGTCTTTCATCATGCTCATGAGCTTGGAATGGCTACTGTCCTCTGGTGCTACTTGCGTAATCCGGCATTCAAAAAAGACAAGGATTATCACGTTTCGGCCGACTTAACTGGCCAAGCTAATCATCTCGGAGTCACCATCGAAGCAGATATCATCAAACAAAAACTTCCTGAGAACAATGGCGGCTACAAGGCTCTTAATACAGGTAACTCCAGCTATGGAAAGCTCGATGAACGCATATATACTGAACTTACTTCAGACCATCCTATTGACTTGTGCCGCTATCAAGTAGCCAACTGTTACATGGGACGTGCTGGGCTTATCAACAGTGGAGGAGCTTCGGGCGAACACGATTTTGCTGATGCTGTTAAAACAGCTGTGATCAATAAACGTGCAGGAGGAACAGGCCTTATCTGCGGACGCAAAGCCTTTCAGCGCCCCATGGCTGAAGGAATTCAATTGATTCAGTCCATTCAAGATGTCTATCTCTGCAAAGAGGTAACCATAGCCTAGCACAGATATTTCACACTGAAATGTTATAAGGTAAGCGGCCTGGTATAGAAACCAGACGTGACAGGAAGACCACCAGAGCGATTACTAACTCAGTTGTTAGGTTAGTAAGCCCTTAAAAAAGAAACGAGCTGGATCGCGCGAGTCAAAGAAGGCGATGGTGGCTGTGTGAGCACCCACTACTTGAGGAAGATTTCGAGCTTATCCACCATGAACTATTCTAAAATTTCAGATCAACTTTCCTGTGCATTTCAACATAATTTTGACGAAGATCTTGAAATGGGGGCCTCTCTGGCTCTCTATCACCGCGGAGAAAAAATCATCTCTTTGTATGGGGGATGGTGTGATACATCACAAACGAAACCCTGGACGGAGAGAACACTCTCGCTGATTTGGTCAGCAGGAAAAGGAATTGCAGCTACTACTCTTCTTCATGCTCTTGAAGAAAAAAACATTTCTTTAGAGGAAAAAGTGGCTACATTCTGGCCAGAATTTGCACAAGCCGGTAAAGAAAATATTACTATTGCTCAACTCCTCTCGCATCGCGCTGGTCTTGCTGCACTCGACCAAAAAGGGCTTTTGCTTACTGATCATGCAGGAATTGTTGAGGCTCTTGCTAAGCAGCCATCTAACTGGCCCTACGATGGGAGCCATGGTTATGGGGCTCGTACTTTCGGCTCTCTTGTAGATGAACTCTTAAGGCGTCTTTGCGATGGAGTCCCCCTCTCCTCCTACTGGCGCACACATTTTGCAGACCCTTTTGAAATTGATCTTTGGTTTGGTCTTCCGGAGGCACATCTCGATCGAGCAGCAACTATTATACCACCTAAAACCGCAGCTCCACCAAGTGATTTTAGCGCTGCTTACATTGATCCTACTACCCTGACACGACGAGCATTCATAGAACCCGGAGGAAGTTTTCCAATGGCATCCATGAATCGTCCAGAGCTACGTCGAGCCTCTATTGTTTCTTCAGGTGCTATTAGTAATGCTGCTGCACTTGCCAAATTTTACTCACTTGTGGCCATGGATGAGGATCGTCCTTTTTTTAATAAAAAAACACGCGACCTCATGGAAACACCAATGGCATCTGGAATAGATCGGGTACTCCAGCAGGAAACTTTTTTCTCAGCAGGATTAATGGTAAATAATAACTCCAAGATCATGGGAAAAAATCCTCGAGCTTTTGGCCATCCAGGAGCAGGAGGAACTCTTGCCTTTGCTGATCCAGAACGTGAATGGGGTTTCGCCTATGTACCCAATGTGATGCATCATGGTGTTCTTTCAGGGCCACGAACACAGCGTTTAGTTAATGCACTCTATTTGTAACTTCTATAATTGTTATCATTGCTACCACTTCTGCGCTCTCCTTGATAGTCCATCCTCAATTAACCCGCATATTTCATACTGGTTCGTCGCAAGGCGCCTCGAATCCTGATACAGAAACCACCTGCGGTCGGGAGACCGTGGTGGAGACTGCCCTGGCTTTAGGGGGCAGCCCTGAAAGGGCGAGACGAACGGGAGCGAGCGAGTCAACGAAGGTGATGGATTGCGACGACGGCTGTAGTTTGACTCGCTCGCTCTCGCTCGTCTCGCCCTTCGGGTTGTCGCTTTGCGACAATCTCTCCCGCAGCTTCCCCGCTGCCGGTAGTCATACTGCCCGAGGAGCAATTCGAGACTGACGCAGTATCTATCAGGTGTTCGCAAGCTGCAGCAGAATCGGTATGAAGTAGGCGGGTTAACCCATAAATAGATCCATCTGCTTTCATTGAGATCAGACACTACTTGACCAATGTGAAAACTAGCTTAGTGTTATTGCCTGATTCGAAACTTGAATCGCCACGATATTTCTTAAACCGAATATTTCATACTAGTCGTGACGAGGAAGCTGCGAAGGCTGATGGGGCAAGGCAGACACGTATTTTGATGCAGGACTGTATGAGTAGGTACTGTCCAAGTCAAAATGGGAGCCTAACGCAGCATCCACCCTTGCTTCCCGTCTTCCGTAGTAGATCAGGATGAAATATTCGGGTTAAAGCCATTTTATAATAAGAAATTTTCATAACCCCCTCTTTTATTAAATTTAATTCATGATTTCTAATACACCTTGGAATCTTTTTCATTGGAAAACAGTAAAGCTTCCTAATCGCCCTCAATTGGGAGCACCATTTTCAGTTCGTCCAGCCTCCTATGATGAAAAGGAGATGGTAAAACAAGTAGCTCTGCTTTCATTAAAAATGAACACAGAGTGGCATGATGCTACAATTATTGCCACTAATGCCATTCATGAAGCAGTAAAACGAGCTTTTATTGATAACAATACCCCTTCGTGCCTTCTCATAGCTCATGGTCATCGCATTATTGGAGTATCGATACTTGATATGAGACCGGAGGCTCCCTGTCACCTGCTGAGCGGCCCTTGGGTTCTTACGGAATATCGTAATCGTGGTTTCGGCTCTGCTCTTTTGTATGCCTCACTCGAGCAATTAGCCAACCAAGGAATAACGGAGGTTTCTGGAATAACACGTGGTAATACCACCTCCTCCCGCTTTGTTTATTCTAAATTTGGCGGCATCATGAGCTTAACAGCTCCACCGGAATTTTTTTCAGAATAAGACAATGTATTGCCTTGTGGTGTAACGGTAGCACAGCAGACTCTGAATCTGCTTGTCATAGTTCAAATCTATGCAAGGCAGCCAAGCTAGTTTTACTTTTCAATACGGATGGGGATAACTAGCAGATTCAGACTGAACACCGGCGGCTGCAAAGCCGCGGGGTAGATTGCTTTGATAAAGCAACCCCAAAGGGGCGAGACGAGCGAGAGCGAGCGAGTCAATCTGCTTGTCATAGTTCAAATCTATGCAAGGCAGCCAAACTAGTTTTACTTTTCAATACGGATGGGGATAACTTGAAACGGAGCAGTATGTTTGCAATTGTGGGCGGGCAACTCATTTTTGCATTACTGGTCGAGAAAAACTAAAGACACGTGCCGGAGGAAAGTTTCGAAGTACTGTTGTACTTTGATGCTTTTCATTGAAACGGATAGAAACCATTTTTTGAAAGTGAGTAATACGAGGTCTCATTGAAGATAAGAGATAAGAAAAAGTTCGGAACATTCCATCCTCAAGGAGTGCCTCTTGAGTTGCATTGAGAATACGCTCCTGAAGTGCTGTTGGCATATTTGCAAAAGGTAATCCAGAGATAATGAGAGAAGCTGGCTTGAGCTTATAATGCTTGAGAATGGCTGCTGTATCTTCTGCAGAACCATGATGAAAACGCATTTCTGAAAAACGAGTAGTCAGATTTTTATAGAGATTTTTATCATATTCAATGCCGATATAGTCGACTCCCGCAGCTACATGATTCCGTAAAAGCTGTGTAAAAGGCCCTGTTCCCGGTCCATACTCCACAATGACATCTCCGGGCTTCAGAGCAACACCATCAATCATTGCTCGAGCCAGGTGCTGGGAACTTGGCCAAATGGATCCCACAGAGTGAGGTTTTACAAGAAAACGACTTAAAAGATGAAGTGGATCTTTCCAAGAATGGGGTAATTTGTTTTTACCCGTTCCTTTTTTTACTGCAGCAGTAACAGTATCGTGAGTGATCTTGGAATGCGGCATATAATTTCTAATTTGAAAATGTTATGCTATTAAAGAGCGACGCTCAACTGTTGATTTTAAAATAGTCTATCGCTATGCAAACTTCTTATCCACGACTTATCTGGTCACAACGACAACGAAAAGTAAAAATTCATTTTCAAAAAATTCAATCCCTTGTTGAAATAGCACTTGTTTCTTGTATTAAAGAACCTCGTTATCCTCACAGCCGACTTCCCAACATTATTGAAATCACTTTTCTCAATGATCGGATGATCACTCAAGTGCATGCTCAATTTCTTCAAGATCCCACCCCAACCGACGTTATCACCTTTGCTCATAGTGATGAGCTTGGTGAGATCCTTATTGGCATTCCAACCGTGGCCCTCCATGCTCAGAAATTTCAGGAAAAAGTGGATCATGAAGTAGCACGCTGTGTGATTCATGGACTACTCCATTTACTTGACTATGATGATCAAACGAAACAGGAATATGAAATAATGCATAGCTTGCAAGAGACCCTTTTGAAAAAAGCGCTTACCGAAATAAAATCATTAATACTATGACAACGGAACCACTCATTTTAGAAAATCCTGAAACAGTCATGGAACTAGAACTGGAGCCAGTCTGGCAGGTCGTTGTCCATGATGATCCTATTAATCTAATGAGTTATGTGACTATGGTATTTCAAAAGATCTTTGGATTTAGCAAAGAAATTGCAGAAAAAAAAATGCGCGAAGTACACGTACAAGGACGCTCTACTCTTTGGTCCGGCTCTCGTGAAGAAGGAGAACTCTACGTAGAAAAACTCCAGGGATATTTGCTTACAGCAGCATTGGAGCAAATTTTTTAACCTGGATATTTCATACTGATCGTGATGAGGAGGCTGCGAAGGCTGATGGGAGACCGCGTGGGAGCGAGCGAGTCAACGCAGGCGAGCATTTTGATGCAGGGCTGTAGAGTCCCTACCTCCCGAATCACAATTCGAGACCAACGCAGCATCAACCCTAGCTTCCCGGCTTCCGCAGGTGATCGGAATGAAATATCCGGGTTAACAAGAAGCTGTAACTACCTCATGATATGTTCTGGTCCTTGAGGAGATTCTGTTGGAACACGAAGCCGATGGAGAGCTCGGTTTTGTTGAGACGAATCAATAATCACTCCTTCTATTTTGGTTCCACCTACATCAATTCCCCAAAGAAGAGATTTTTTATGATTACTGTTAGGCAGTTTCATGTTGAAATAACCTCCATCAATCTCCACACCTTTCATCAAGCTCTGTTAAAAAAATAGTATGAATTGTTCTCTTCAACCTAATGGTGACCTTCTTTTTCAAGAAATCGATTTTTCTCTTGTGACACTTTTAACCCAACCATTACAGCAAAAAGAACTGAGTTCACAGATCGTGAATGAATATCTTTTTCAAAAACTGACCAAACAAGACCCCCTCTTTTCTCAAGATTGGAAAGAATATATTGTCCCCGAACTTCAAGCGCTCTTTTCCTCATGTCATGAGAAAGTTCTCACTGATTTAGCTGCACTGGAATATGAAAATCCTTCTAAGCAGCTTCGTTCTTTTCAGATTCCCTTAGCTCACCGAGATGCCTGGTTGCGCATGATGAGTATTGTGCGCTTATCGCTAGCTGCTGAACACCAAATTACTGAAGTAGGTCACCACCTATGCGACCATGCCTCATTTAGCTCAGCTCAGGAAAAAGCACTTCTTCAAATAGAAATTTTTTCTTTAATACAACAATCGTTGATTGAAGCCGAAAGCCAGTGAGATCCTAGCCCAAATATTTCATACCAATCTACTACGGAAGCTGGGAAGTCAGATGGATGCTGCGTTAGACTCCCATTTTGACTTGGGCGGTATGTGTTCATACAGCCCAGCATCAAAATGCTCGACTGCCTTGCCCCATCACCCTTCGCAGCTTCCTCGTCACGATCAGTATGAAATATTTGGGCTAGCCCAAATATTTCATACTAAATCTACTACTACTACGGCTTGTGGAGAGCTCATCATTACTACGTTCAACATTGAGGTCTCTCTAGTTCCCAGAGCCAATGTAGGTGGCTCTGTTATTTCCAATCGATGTAGAGGCTCCAACAGAGGGTGTTTTTTTCATATCATAAACATCGTTAGGCATCGTCTTAGTTTGAGTATCATAAAGCATGACAGCTTGTCCTTGTGTTTGAGCAGTGTTCGGGGCATTCACTGCTAAATATCGATTAGTATTCTCTTGTTCTGACTCATTGAGCTTAGCGTAGTAAAGACGAGCGCGTGCTTCCGCAATCCGGCGTTGGTCAATGGTTGCTCGATTTTTGGAATAAAGATAAGCACCTCCTCCAGCAAGGAGAGCCGAGCCAATAGCTACAGGTATAGAAATAGAGGGGCTCACCGTGGTCCCTAAAGCCACTCCAGTAGCGGCTCCTACAGCTCCTGCAGCGAGCAATCCATTTTCTGTGGGGGTGAGATTGGAACATCCGGAATTTCCAAAAAGAAAGAGAACTAGCAAAAGAAGAAGTGTGTTACGACGGATCATCATAAGTGTGAAAAATTCTGTAGGATAATGTGGTTAACCCGCATATTTCATTCTGATCACCAGCGAAGGCCGCGATCAGTATAAAATATCCGGGTTAATATTCTGCTAAACTAACAGCTTTCTGAATTTCTTAAGAGCATAAAAACTCAATAATGCGCGCACTAAAAAGATAGAAGAGGCTTCTTGCTCTTTTTCATAGAGATGAGGACCCAAAAAAAATCCCAATTCCCTTTGCTGCTTCAATGATTTGATCATCGGGTGGAACGCATTTTAACCGATGCACCGCATGAGCAAGTGGGACATCACGAATAATACCATCTTGATAACTCACCATGGTGCCAAATTTTTTTTCAAGGGCTAATTCCACTGCCTTCACCCCAAAACGTATTCCTAAAATACGATCCAGTGTTGTGGGAGCTCCTCCACGTTGCAAATGCCCCAGAACGCAGAGACGTGTCTCTTGGCCTGTCTTCTTTTCTATTTTTTGACAAAGCATCTCACCAATACCACCTAGTTGCCATTCTCCACGGGTATTGACTTTATAAGATTCTTTTCCATTCATGGGCTTGGCCCCCTCAGCTACAACAATCATTGTACTTTTGTTTCCTTGTGAGGTGCGCCGCTGAATTTCGTCTACAATTTTTTCTAATTCAAAAGGTATTTCTGGAATTAAGATAATATCAGCCCCACCAGCTAGACCGCTCCAAAGGGCTATCCAGCCTGCATGACGTCCCATGACTTGAAGAAGGATAATACGCTTGTGACTTGCTGCAGTTGTATGAAGCCGATCCAAGGCATCTGTCGCACACGCAACAGCAGAATCAAAACCAAAGGTCATTGATGTCGCCTCAAGATCATTATCAATTGTTTTGGGAACACCGATAATAGGAAAACCAGCCTGATAGAGTTGCAATGCTATTGTCATTGAACCATCTCCTCCAATTGCAATAAGGGCATCGAGTCCCAAGTCACGGCAGGTCTGTGAAGCTTGCTGTACAAATGGGGCTGGAACTTCTGTTTTTCTTCCATGCGTTACTTTGCCACAAAAATGACCACGACTGGTTGTTCCAAGTATCGTTCCTCCGGTCTTCAGGATGCCAGATGTGTTCGCAGCAGTTAGCTTGGTAAAGGAATCGGGGAGCAGCAATCCTTCAAAACCATCATGAAAACCGAGAACCTCAGCACCGAGTTTTTCTGCAGCACCAACAATAGAATACAACACAGCATTCAAGCCTGGACAATCTCCCCCACTTGTTAAGACACCAAAACGTTGTTGAATCATGAAGAGATCAATTAGCTTGAGGCTCGATGCTATAGGGTTAAACCGGATCTTTCCTACTGATCACCTTGATAGCGCAATGAGCCTTATTATAAAACTTCATGGCCATGGGTTAATCTTCCCTCGGCAGCCCAAGTATTATAGAGGGACCATCCTTGTTGGATAAGAGCAAGTCCCTCTTCAAAACGATTGGGGGCATTCAATAAAACAACAATAATTCTGCGAGGAGCAGTGTAGACTGTATTCCCTACTTTTTTCACTTCTGGCCGATGCTCACTTGTTAATATAAGACATTCGCCAGCAAGCGGCGAACTGCCGGTTTTGACACCATCAATGCACTCTTTTCCTAACAGCTTATTGGTATTGTTAATGGTCACTGAACATGATTTGCCGGAACGCTCTACATGAATTTCACGAGATTTTTGTGAGACATAAAACTCTAGCCCTGGCTTTGTATAAGCGTAACGAATGAGCCTGGCTAGGTCAGCAACTGTGGAATAGGGCTGAGTTTGAGAGGTGGGCATATCAAGACCACTAGGATTAAGAAAAAGAGTGCTTTTCATTTTCAACTCCATAGCAAGTGCATTCATATGGGAAACAAAATTATCTACAGGACCAAGCTCCTTAGTATTGGGCAATTGAGAGCCAACCCTATAGGCGATGGTTTGTGCTGCTTGACTATCAGAGACCAAAAGGGACAAATAAAGAAGATCCCGCAAGGTCAATCGGTCCCCTGATGCTAATCCAAGGGGATTACTAGGCCCTTGAGCAGCTGCTGCAGGAGGAACTTCAACAACTTGATCAAGACTCTTTTTACAGAGTGTTGACCAATCCAGTAACACCATTGCAAGAGCTACCTTGGTGAGACTAGAAATAGGAACCCGACTATTCAAACCATGTTCTTCTAAAACACAACCAGTCTCGTTATCTACAATAATAGAATTTATAGCGATAGCTCGACTTCCAATAACAAGAAGCAAGAAAAGCATGAATTTTAGTTTCAGAAAACGCTTCATAAATGAGAAATCTAGTCGCTTTAAAAAAAAATGGAACTCGAAATGAAATTTATCTCGTTAGTAAATCAACCTGTTTTATCACCTCTTCAACTTGAATATCAGCCACCCGCTGGGATGTAGTTTTCAAAATATGATAAGGAACATGCCACGGGTGCCATTCGTCTATGTTACTTGCTCCAAAAAAGCAGAGAGTCGGTTTCTGTAATGCTGCAGCAATATGCATAGCACCTCCATCGCTACAAATGATATGATCTACCAGAGAAATCCCAGCGATCAGCTCTCGAAGTGTTCCTGTGGGACAGGCTAAAATCCCATGATGATCGAGTTGTTCGAGAATCCAGGTTGCTTTTTCATCATCTCCGGGGTGCATACGATTATTATTTTTACCAGGAGACCAAAACAGAAGAATTTGAACTTTCTTTTTTTTCATGAGTTCTTGAGCAAGGGCTACAAAGGATTCTTGTGGCCATCGTTGATGGGGCTGCCTTGAGCTAATATGCAGTCCTATTGTGGGCAATGCAGGATCCCATCCTAGAGCAACAAGATGCTCTCGTTGACGTATCACCTCCCCTGGATCTGGAAAAAGATGTAAGGGCCCCATGGCCTCTGTCACTCCTAAAACGGAACCAAGGCGGGCCATTTTTACAACCTCATGATCCTCTCTCCCTTCATGCTCTAGGGGAACGATTACCTCAGGTTGACAATGATCTGATTGATGACGTTCTCGAAAACCGATCATCTCTTTGCCACCAAGATGTCGTGCATAACGCCAGCCACCATTGGCTAAAATAAGATGATCAAAGCGACATCTTCTTATCTCTCGGATCAGCATCCACCGTTTCCAAAGTTTCGCAAAAAAATAAGTAGCACTCTTTTTTTCATAACGTTTTGGAAAAACAAAAACTTGATCCACATCAGGATTGCCACGCAAAACTTCAGCATTATAACTACTAGCAAGCACAGCAATAAAGGCTTTTGGATACTTTTTACGAAGACCATGAATCAAGGGAGTCGTACACAAAAGATCCCCAATATTATCTCGACGAACAATGAGGATATGAGGTGATTTCATAAAACAGGCTTTATGAAACCAGTAAAGAGTAACGAGTAAAGGGCAAACAGTTCTGAATCTGCATTTGCTAGGAAAGATTATATTGAAAGTAGACTTTTTTAAAAATGGAATGGAGAAGCAAATTTTCTTATGATCTGAAAATATCCATTACAGATTTTCATGTCCCTCTCGTATTACCGTAAAGTTCGATCTGCAAACGAGGTGCAAAGCGGTACTGACGCTCTCGACATATTTCTGCAAGCCACTTCGAACGCTCTCTTAACATTATTGGATCTATTCCCTCTGGCATCAAAAAAAGATGATCTCTTTCCACTGCTCCAATCTCTGAAAGGATATTTTCTATCTCCTCCAAATCTTCTTGAGAGGAGACCACAAATTTCAATTGGCACTCCATTGATTTGAGCCAAGCCTTTATCATATCTGGAGCATAGCGACGCTCTTCGTGACGCCCACTCCATGCACCAGCACTATGTTCATCAGGAGTGGAATTCTTCAACTTCGGACTGAGGGAAGCAAGATCACAGGCAATTCCATGGGGCAACACAGTTCCTGCTGTTTCAATAGTAATGTGATGCCCTTTTGCTCGGAGTTGTGCTGCAAGATCTGGTAATCCTTTGGCGATCATAGGCTCACCTCCAGTCAACACCACATGGTGACATTTATATTCTGAAACACGTTCTACAATTTCATGTAAAGAGAGCTCCTCTCCTTCTGGTTTCCAGGAAGCATAAGGTGTATCACACCAACGGCAGCGAAGATTACATCCTGCTGTTCTCACAAAAACAGAGGGCATCCCAATGAGCATACCTTCTCCTTGTAATGAATAAAAAATCTCAGAAATGAGCATGTAGAAATAATTGTGATTATTGAACAGTATCCACGCTGGCTTTCCGGTCTCCTTAGGTCACTGGTATGAAAATCCAGTTTAACGAAGAGAAAGTCGCTTTGCTACCTCAAGCACATTATCCCGACTATTGAATGCGGAAATACGGAAATAGCCTTCACCGGCGCTTCCAAAGCCGCTTCCAGGAGTGACCACAATATGATGGTCATGAAGCATTCGATCAAAAGTTTCCCAACTTTTTTCTCCTAGAGGAGATTGAACCCAAAGATAAGGAGCATTTGTTCCTCCATAAACAGTAAGCCCTGCTGCTATTACTGCCTCACGTAAGAGAGCAGCATTTCCCATATAATGAGTAATAAGAGACTGCACCTGAGCCTGACCCTCTTCTGAATAAAGTGCCGCTGCTCCACGTTGTGTAATATAACTAACCCCATTAAAAGCGGTTGTCATGCGACGATTCCACAATGGATGTAAAGAGGCTTGTCCTCCTTGGGCAGTCCTAGCCAGGAGCTCCTTAGGGACAACAGTAAAAGCACAACGCACACCCGTAAACCCTCCTTTTTTGGAAAAGCTTCGCAACTCAAGAGCACATTCCCTGGCTCCAGGAATTTCATAAATGGAGTGAGGTATATCGGGGTCCTGAATAAATGCCTCATAAGCTGCATCAAAAAGAATTAACGAATGGTGACTCCGTGCATACTCCACCCAACGAGTAAGTGCTTCACGAGAGGCGACCGCACCAGTCGGATTATTTGGATAGCAGAGATAAATGATATCAACTTTTTCTTGAGGTAATGAAGGAACAAAACCATTTTCATGATTACATTCAAGGTAAGTGATCCCTTCGTAAGAGCCATCATCCTGCATATTACCAGTACGTCCCGCCATGACGTTTGTATCGACATAGACGGGATAAACAGGATCCATCACAGCAATACGATTATTCTTGCCTAAAATATCCAGGATGTTCGCTCCATCACATTTGGAGCCATCAGAGATAAAAATTTCGTCCTCAGCTACTGTTACCCCTCGAAATTGATAATCATGCTTTGCAATAAGCTTCCTCAAGAAATCGTATCCTTGCTCCGGTCCATATCCACGAAACGTTTCTCGTATTCCCATTTCATCGACAGCTGAATGCATCGCATCACATACAGCACGAGGAAGAGGCTCTGTAACATCTCCAATACCACAACGAATCAAATCAGTCGCAGCCTCAGGATGAGCCTCAAGGAACTCCTTAACGCGTCGTGCTATTTCGGGAAAAAGATAACCGGCTTTAAGTTTAAGGTAATTGGAATTAAGAGAAAACACCGTAGATAAAAATTAAAAATCCTCTGTTGGAAAACTTGTGAAAAAAAAGATTAAGATAACGGGTGCTGTGCACCAAAGAAGGAAGATGCTAACGGCATCCATTCCTATGAACAACGAGAGCAACAGCTCTTCATTGCTTGCAAAAAACTACATTTTTTGTTCAGCGATATCCCAATTGACAAGATTCCACCATGCTTTCAAATAGTCTGCACGGCGATTTTGATAATTGAGATAGTAGGCATGCTCCCAAACATCATTACCCAGGATAGGAGTAAGTCCCTCCATGATCGGCGAATCTTGGTTAGGTGTGGAGAGAATTTCAAGAACTCCACTTTTATTTTTGACAAGCCAAACCCAGCCACTTCCAAAGCGAGCAAGGCCAGCAGCTTCAAATTTTAATTTAAACTCCTCAAAACTACCAAAGGTTTTGAGAAGTTCTTCGTTGAGCTTGCCAACGGGAGCTTTGGATCCACCTGGTGTCATGAGCACCCAATAAAAACTGTGATTGGAATGTCCTCCTCCGTTATTGCGAACGGCGGTCCGAATCACCTCAGGCACCAGCGTAAGATCTGCAATGAGTTCGTCAACTGGCTTAGCAGCTAGCTCAGGATAATCCTTGAGCGCATTATTAAGATTCGTCACATAGGTAGCGTGATGCTTATCATGATGGACCTCCATCGTCCTGCTATCAATGGATGGCTCAAGGGCACTAGAAGAATAAGGAAGCAGTGGTAATGTGTAGGACATAATTTTAGATGAAGATAGTTTTGGTAATGCTAAAGAATTTGTGAGCAACTCACAACTAATAACTCCTGGCATTGAGGAAACGAGAAGGCTTCATAATAGATCAGGATGAAATATCCGAGCTAAAATTAATTACTTAAAAAGTCTTTAAGCCGTTCTGTAAAACTGCGATGTAAGGGGGTATTTTCCTCCCCACAAAGTTGAGAAAATTTTTCTAGAGCCTGACGCTGTTCTGCATTGAGCTTTGTTGGAACTTCGACTTCAACCCGTACGTAGAGATCTCCTTTTCGTGGGCTTTGCAGTGAAGGCATTCCTGAACCACGAATAGAAAAGGTAGAACCACTCTGTGTTCCTGAAACAATTTTTAAATCTACAAGCCCACACAGCGTTGGAACCTTGACTTCCCCCCCCAAGGCAGCTATCGAAAATGGAATAGGGATCTGACAATGAAGATTCATCCCCTCTCGTTCAAAAACAGAATGTTTTTTGAGATGAATAATGACATAAAGATCCCCTTTCCCACCACCTCTTATCCCAGCTTCACCAGATCCCGAAGAGCGAAGTCGTGCCCCTTCATCGATGCCTGCAGGAATTTTAAGAGTAATACGTGAGACCCTCTCTTCACACCCCTCTCCTCGACAGTTTTGGCATGGCTTATCGATAACTTGACCAGCTCCATGACATTGAGGACACGTTTGAACTACCTGAAAAAATCCACGAGACATTGCTACCTGACCTCTCCCTTGGCATAGAGAGCATGATGCCGTTTTAGCCCCTGGAGCAGCTCCAGAGCCATCACAGGTCTGACAAGCATCAAGTTTCTGGATTTCTATTTCTTTCTCACAGCCAGAGAACGCCTCTTCTAGGGTAATTTGAAGATCATAACGCAGATCTGCCCCTCGTTGTTTTCCATCACGCGAGGAAGCCTCTGCCCCACCCTGAAAAAATTGCTCAAAAATTCCTCCTCCCATTCCTCCCATTCCTGCCTTACCTCCTTGACCTGCAAACATCTCACGAAAGAGATCAAAAGGATCATGAAAACCTCCAGCTGCACCACGACCTCCGGCACCTTGAAAAGCAGCATGGCCATAGCGATCATAAGCAGCTCTTTTATCGGCATCGCTAATAATATCATAGGCCTCAGCAAGCTCTTTAAAAGAGGCTTCAGAAGATGCATCTCCAGGATTTTTGTCAGGATGATATTTGACAGCTAGCTTACGATAGGCGCGCTTAATTTCTTCTTGCTGGGCAGTACGAGAGACCCCCAATATTTCATAATAATCTCGTTTAGTCATGGAACATGTTTAGGAATGGAGTATTGAAAAAAGACATTTAAAAGAAAAAATAGATAACAAAATAACCGAACCTCTCTCAGATGAATGTATAGAAGGCCTTGATAAGACGGCCCAACTCAAAATAAGAGTCTACAGTATCACACATCTGGCTTCGCGACCTCCTCGTCACGATCAGTATGAAATATTCGGGTTAACATGCAGTTCTGCTAGGGTTTCAAGTAGATACTAACCTTCTTTACTAACAACGACGCTGGCAGGACGCAGCAATCGACCTGCCAGAAGATAACCTCGGCGAAGCTGACTGATAATGTGGCCCTCAGGCAATGAGGGATCGACTTGATAACTGAGGGCTTCATGGAGTTTAGGGTCAAACATCTTTCCAACGGCATCAATGGATTCCATACCATGATCTTTGAGGAAATCATACAGTTGATGCTGAACCATCGAAAAACCATTGATGATTTCTCCAGCGCGCGAATCAGGATTATTTTCGGAAGCAAGACGTGCTGCTTGAAGACCAAGCTCAAAATTATCCATGATTGGAAGTAGCTTTTCTAAAAGCGAACTGTTTGCATAGCGAATAGTATCCTCTTTTTCACGGATCATCCGTTTGCGGTAATTTTCTAAATCAGCAGCCACGCGCAATGCTTGATCACGATACTGATCCACCTGATTTTTTAAGTTAGAAATTTCTTCCTCCTCCTTGGGCTGAGGCTTTACGGGAATCGCTTCTGCCTTATTATTTTCTACTTCTGAAACAGTAGATGCAGGAGATGATTCTGAATGGTGATGTTGGGATGTTTTTTTCACAGTTTGCGAATGGTAATAAGAGTGATGTCATCATGCTGAACCTGGTTATCGATAAAGACCCGGATGTCATCAGCAAGTCTTTTTAGAAGATTTTCGGAACTATCTAAAGCATTTTTCTCAAGGTGTTGCATGAGACGTTTGATTCCAAATTCAACACCATGATGATCTGTTGCTTCAGTAACTCCATCTGTGTAAAGCAGAAGACAATCTCCTTGCTCGAAGTGAAAAGGAAAGTCAGTACAGAATCTATCGAAGACTTTTCCACTGTCAATCCCAACAGCCATTCCTTTTGGATTAAGACGTTCAACAGAACAATCACGAGCACGATAAAAAAGTGGGGCATCATGTCCTGCTCTGGCTAGGAGAGCTTGATGTGTCTTTAGATTAATAGTGACGTACGCCATACTGATGAACATATCCTCTCTCATATCAGAATAGAGCTGTCGATTAACACGATGCAAGACACTGGAGGGAGAAACTTCATCAAAGGCATGCCCTCGAAGCGAACTACGACAAAGAGTCATGATAAGTGAAGCTGGAATTCCCTTGCCAGAAACATCAGCAATGGCGATACCGATGTGCTCTTGATCAACTAAGAGGTAATCAAAATAGTCACCACTTAATGATCGTGCGGGAATATTAATACCGCTAATCTGGTAACCAGGAACTAAAGGGGGATCTGATGGCAAAAGAATTTTTTGAATTTCACGTGCAATTTCTAAATCATGATCTAACAAGCGTTTTTCTTCTGCTTCCTTGTAAACAACTTGAGTATAAAGTGCAAAAGCAGATTGTTCAGCAATTGCAGAAAAAAGTTCCAGCCCTCCTTGAGAAAAAGAGGTATTCGCACCATTGGTCACAGCTAACACACCCAGTGTTCTTCCACCATAAATCAATGGTCCTAAAAAAACTGTATCAAGCCCTTGTGCAATTAAGGACGAAGGCAATGTTTCATGATTAAAAAAATGAGGCTTATTCCAATCCCAAGCCTCCCCAAGTAATCCTTCATGACGTGAGACATTGTGTAATTTTAAAAAATTCTTAAGAGAAAAAAGTAATTTTTGTTTAACACCATAGAGTGAAAGCAATGAGGGAGTTGCTTGTATCACAAAATCAGGAATGACCACGAGCGGGGGTGTTCCATCGGTAAAAAATGCAGGAACTAGCATCTTTTCTTCTGGGTCAACAAGGTAAAGCGCACCTCCCTCGGCAGCTAAAATACGAATCGCGCCCTCTACAATAAGACGGTGAAGTTCAGGAGGATGAACTCCTCCAGAAAAAGCTTCTCCTAAACCATGCAAGAAATCAAAAACCCGATCCTCTTCTTCCTGAATCTCGAGACGTGATTTTTTTAACTGAGAAACACGCCGCCTCTGAACCCTCAAAATAATTGCGAGCACAATGGAAACAACAAGCAATAAAAATATCGTCAGATAAAATCCGAAAGTAGAGAACATGGATGCTTTAATAACAGCATCCCCAAATAGAAACTACAAGCCTATGCAATGAAATTTTTAATCCTTCGAGCAGGCTTCAATAATATCTTTAAATTTTTCAGCATTATCTTTATTTACCTCTACCAATGATTGATGTGCTGAAACAACCACTTCGTGCATTTTTTCTTTTTCCTCCGCTGGGGGAATATAAAACGACGACTCTGTAAAACAGGAGGGGCTTAAATCGGGTGGAAGCTGATGCTTCATCGACAAGGATTGAATGCAAAAAAGTTCATCAAGTCCGAGATTTTCCATGAGATCTTGATTGCTTTGACTTACATTGACCACTTTAAAAAGTGACTGCTGATACTGGCGTAGACGTTGAGCAATTCCTGTAATTGTCCCCATAAATGTGGAATCAAGCTGTTCGCACTCTTTGAGATCAATGACGTAATGGTAGTATTCTTTTTCAATCATTTCTTGCACTATCTGTTTTAGAGCTGCACTACATAAAAAATTTCCACGACCGGTAACGCGAATCCAAATATCTTGATTAAAACAGGCAATTGAAATCGGTTGCATTTTTCAAAAAATTAAACATTAAAAGACCAAAACAAACAAACTTGAGCATGGGTCCTTTTACTAAAAAAGAAACAGTAAAAAAAAGAAAATGAAGATTAAATTCTCCCAGCCCGCATATTTCATACTGATCGTAAAGAGGAGGTCGCGAAGACTGATAGGGCACCACCGGTGGTCTGGAGACCGCGGGGGAGACTGTCTCTTAGGAGCCTCTTAGGAAGCCCTAAAAGGGGGAAACGAGTGGGAGCGAGTGAGTCAACGCAGGCAAGCATTTTGATGCAGGGCTGTATGAATACCTACCGCCCAAGGAAGACTTCGAGCTCAATAAAGCGTCCACACTTACTTTCCGGCTTCCATAGGTAATCGGTGTGAAATATTCGGGCTCAGAAGTGACTGATATAAATCCCCTAACTTCTTAGCAGCTTTCTGAGCGCTAAAATCTGATTCTACTTTAAGACGTGCACTTCGCAAAGATTCTTGTTGGATTCGTTCATGGGAGTGCAGCAAGCAGTCACTTAAAGCTATCTCATCCTCCGAGGGAATCAAGAGACCATGTCGTCCTCCCTCAAGTGCATGATGAATTCCCTCAAGATCGGTGCTTACAACTGGTATTCCTGAAGCCATGGCCTCTAAAAGTACCATTGGCAAACCTTCAAAGCGTGAGGTTAGTACAAATAGATCTAATGAACGGTAGAGCTGGACGCGATCTTTAATCTGTCCTAAAAAGCGAACACTATGTTCGATGCCAAGTTGTGCAGCACATTTTTTTAAAGCTGCTTCTTCGGGGCCTGTCCCTGCAATTAGAAAAGTAGCTTTCAATCCTTGCTCGAGAGCAATTTTAGCGGCTTTCAAGAAAAGTGTTTGGTTTTTTTCAGGCGCAAGACGGCCTACCGTGCCCACCACAAATGCTTCCGAGGGCAAATCAAAAAACAGACGGGCTTCTTTTTTTTCTTCTGAAGTAAAAGGACGGAATTCTTCCACGTTGATTCCGTTTGAGATCGCTGTGACTGACTCCGCAGTAAGAGCTTCATAATGGGTTAAAAATTGTTTTACCTCCGGTGTGACGGCAATCGTGTGTGTTGAAAAGCGATGCATGATGGCATCCATTAAAACAAATCCCCTACCACGAAAACGAAAATCATCACTCCCATGATCATGTGATATCCGGGGTTGATTTCCAAGGAGAGCTGCCATGGGTTTGGCAATCCAATTGGAACCCGAAAGATGAAAATGAAGAATATCAAATTGAGATTGGAGGCTTGCAAATGCAGCAAGATAACACGGTGGCCATAAGGAGGGAGAGAGGGAATGGACTGAGATTCCTTTTTTTTCTAAGAGTTCTGCAAAAAGACCACGTCCATGCATGGAAGCAACTTCACAGTGCCATTCTGATTTTTCCATTAAGGTTACTAAATCTAACAATAAAGATTGAGCTCCACCCAATTGAAGATGATCGATGACATGCAATACTCGCTTCATTGCTCTACTCCTTGAAGAAAGCTATCCATATTTTTTTTATTATTGTGCCAAGTGCTCACAAAACGAGCCGCTTCCGATTGTGCGTGAGATAAAAGATCTGGCTGATGAAGTAACTTTTGAATCCTTTCAAAAAAATATCCCCTATTATCTTGTGCACAAAAACCTGCTTCAAAGTGATCAAACATCTGATCAGGGTCCACACGTAGTGAAGCAATAGCCGTATGTCCTAGCGCTGCATGAATAAAGGTGTTAGGGACCCCTTCTTCAAGTGAGGTATTCACAAAAATCTTAGCTCGATTAAAATAGAGTTGAATATCACGGTAGGGAACAACTTCGAGAAACTCGATGTTATCTAAATGTTGAACTTGGTCCTTCACTTCCTTCCAAAGTTCTTGATCTTGATTCGAACAAATCATCTGACAGCGTACGTGAGGAAATCTTTTGGCAAGTTCTAAAAATTGAAGTGGCTGCTTTACTTGATTACAACGGGCTACCCAAAGAAGATCGATCGGTTTTTCGATGATAGAAGAGGTGACTGCTGGAGCTTGTTGTAAAAGCAGGCGTGTTAAAAAACAGCTCATCCCTTGTTGATGGAAGAGCTGTTTTTGATGCTCTGTGATTCCAAAACGTACATGGCAGAGTCTCATTCCTCGTTTAAAAAGCCATCCCCAAAAACGATGAGTGTAGGAGAATGTACCTTCAATTTCTGAATCGAGAGCACAGACATAAACAAGCCGATAACGACATACTTTACTCCACTGAGCCAAGAGATAGAGCCATGCTGTCCACCCATAAACCACAACCACATCAGGTTTTTCTTCAACAATAATGCGCAAAACCGATGGGATTGCTAACGCGCTTTTCCAAAAGGAGCTGCTATCAAATCTACGTGCGACGCACACTTTAATCCCTTCCCAAAAAACAGCATCTTCCTGACCTGTATCTGTAGCGATGATGGTTGTGTCATGACCTCGTTGTACAAGTTCTTTTGAAAGCAAAGCTACTTGCAACTCTGCACCTCCAGAGGCTTCACCTGCATTTGGGTCAAGTGCTAGATGCGCATGCCCCGAGAAGAAAAGAAATTTCATAAAATACGAGCAGGGTTTCCAGCTACCACACTATGATCTGGGATATCATGGAGAACTACGGAACCAGCACCAATAACGACTGCATTCCCAATGTGAATAGGTCCAATAATAACGCTTTGACATCCAATATCAACATGATCACCAAGAGTGGGAACAGCCTCTGTCTCATGTCTCATTCCTATTGTTGTGGAATGCCGAAGAGTGCAATTTTTACCGATTACTACTGATTCATGAATCACGGTAGCAACTCCGTGAAAGAGCCGCAGTCCAGGGCCAATGGTTGCTTTATAACTGAGTTCAATCCCTAAGATCCAAACAACGAGTAGCTCGTATAAGAGAAAATAGGGATAACCGATCCAGCGTGAGGTAGGAGGGAGTCGGTGAAAGCAATGTGCTATGCGAAATAAAAGAAGAACACTCTGACTTCGTAGATTTCCACGATTGTAAGACCAGTCTTGGAAAAAAATATTCACAGGAATAACGGCAATAAAAAAGATTGATTAAAAATAGAGAGAGGTAGGTACAGGGTAAAGAGTATTCAGGTTAAAAATCGATGTTTTTGTAACCAGGACTTTCTATTGATGGATGAAACTGAAAAATGGAGTTCAACTTGCACCTGCTATTCCTTACGATCGGTATGAAATATGCGGGCTAGCCCATCACACTCACTTTTTTTATGCCTATCTCATTTATCTTGCCCAAAGAACATTTTCCAAACCAATTCTGGATAGAAGCCTTAGAAAAAAATCAGATTATTCCACTCGAAGAAAAAGGGAAAGGGGCCACAGCTCAATGCTGGATCTATCAAACATGGGCTTTGCTCATCCAGGAAAAGATTCCATGTTCACTTCTCGGTAGCCTCCCTCATGAAGGGGGTATTATCATCGCTATGAGTAGCTCTTTTCCATCTATAGTATCTTGTTTCAAAGAGGAGTTTAAAAAAAATGGTAAAAAGTGGATTTCTCACAATTACTTTCTTGTCGATATTGTTGCTGATGGGTTGCCCCATCCTGCAGCGCATCTTCATCTTGTTCAAAACAGAGCTCATGCTAGACAATTACCGCGCTCCCTTTTTATGCCACATTGGACACAACCTCATCTGATTCCACGTGACCCAGCACGTGGCTCTCTTTTTGAAAAAATCTCTTTTTTTGGTGACAGTAGCAATCTTGCACCGGAGCTACGATCTGCAGCATGGCAAGAACAACTTCATAGAGAACTTGGTATTTTGCTAGAAATCAGAGAAGCACGACGTTGGCATGATTACAGCGATGTCGATGGAGTAATTGCAATTCGTGACTTTTCTGGCTCAAGGCACCTTCATAAACCAGCAACCAAACTTTATAATGCCTGGCTTGCTGGTGTTCCCTTCATTGGAGGAATCGATTCTGCCTATGCTGCTGATGGTCATCCTGGAGAAGATTATCTTGTAGGAACCTCTGCTGAAAAAGTTTTTCAATATTTAAAAAAACTCAAGGAAGATCCAGTAATGCGTTGGAAATTAGTCCAGAAGGGATCGGAATCAGTGGTTTCCTATACAAGGGAAGCAACGCTCGATCGTTGGAAGAAATTAGTTCAAACAACGCTTCCTGCAGAAGCTCTCAAGTGGAAGCAACGATCCTCATTGGAACATTCCTGTTTGCACCTCATGCAACACTTTTCTTGTTATTTCGATCGTGTAACACGGTAGGTTTTTTTGAAAAAAGAATTTTATGGATTTTTCAATTCAGAGAGAAGCAAGAGATGAAATTGCTCTCTATCGTGAGCAAGCTCTCAGGGCTTCTGCTTTCGGAAACGAGAGACTTGCTGCATATTGGAGGCTTGCAAGCGATGAGGCCGCATTCGTAGATCAACAAAGAACTGCAACTGCGCTACTCAAACCTCAACGAACCCATAGTATTGATGCGATTGCGTTTTTGACCTATTGGAACCAAGAAGGCAATTACTATTTGGATCACAAGCTTCAAAAATCAGAAATCTCCTATTGGGCCTTCCATAGGAATGAAAATAGGGAAGCAGGCTCGGCGTACCGTTATTGGTTAGCTTTTGCGCAGGCACAAGCCTCAAAAGATTTTGATCAAGAAATACAAGAAGTATCGCAGGCAGCAATCCACTATGAGTCGACTCTTCCTGAAGCCTCTCGTTATGCTATCAAGGCAGTTTCCTTATTTAAAAAAGCACAAGCGCTTAACAACCATGATGCTTTTTTGAATATAGTGTTAACCCATCGTTGGGTAAAAGCAGCATATGCGGCAGCTCATCTTGCCAATATCCATATTCATACTGCATCCATTTCACCAGAGAAAATAGCACCCTATAAACACCTCTGGAATGAGCTTCTCGAATTAAATCAGAATGCTCTAGCGTTACGGATCGAAGCCGCAATGGCCACTCAAATCGGCAACGAAGATCAGGCTATTGAGTATTCACTAGCTGCTTTAGCAGCTTTGAATGCTGTCGATGACCTCTGGAAGAAACTGACCTGCAAAGCAGAGAAATTAGAATTTGAAGATAATCAGTTACCTCCTCAGGTAAAGGTGTATAAAAAAATTATTTTCTACCGCACATCTGCAAGTGAGGCTTTAACAATAGATAAGCGGTTAGCAGAATATTGGAGAAAGGCAGCATTTTCCCTCGAAAATAGTATAGATGCCACTTTTTATTCTTTAGAGGCTCAAGAAAAAAAGCCGGAACATCCACTCCTTTCTTGGTACTGGAAAGCATCAGCGAACGCTTTAAAACGTGCCTCCATCTTATTTGCAACGTGTGCAAGCATTCATGCAAAGGTCCCTTCCTTATCTACTTTTTTTCTTCGGTATTATACCAACTATTTCCAGAAAAAAATGGAGAAACAGATTCCCATCAAGTTTCTTGATAAGATTTCATTTCATATCATGGAATATTTTCTTTCTGCTGATGATTGGGGAGAAAAATGGAAAGAAGGAGACCCAATGGCATTAAATCAACCAATCAAAAGCCCTACAATTACATGTTGGATTTATCAAACATGGAGTTTGCTTAAGAAAATTGGAGTCAACTCTACTCTTTCCACCGAGTTTCCTTTTGAAAAAAATACTGGAATTTGTATTACGATGAGCAAGCTTTTAAACCCGTTACTCAGACGAAAATCTATAAATCCACATTTATTTCTAGTCGATATTCTTGCTGATAAAACACCGCATCCTAGTGTGGATTTGCATTTAGTGGAAAATAGAAATTATACCCGTTATCTTCCAAATTCCATTTATGTTCCTCACTGGCCTCAACCTTTTCTAAAACCACGTGATCCAACTCGAGGAACACGCTTTGAAAATGTCTGCTTCTTTGGGGAAATACAAAACCTTGCCCCGGAGCTTCGTTCTCAAAAATGGCATCGCAGGCTATATGAAGAGCTTGGACTTCATTTTCAAATACGAGGATATCATGAGTGGAATAATTATACTGATGTTGACTGTGTGATTGCTATTCGCAGCTTCTCTCGCTCTTTGCATATGAATAAGCCTGCTACAAAGCTCTATAATGCTTGGTTAGCAGGAGTTCCCTTTATTGGAGGATCCGATTCTGCTTATGCTGCTGATGGGAATCCTGAGATAGATTATCTCGTGGCTACATCACTTAAAGAAGTTTTTAAACAACTCAAACAACTTCAAGAAAACCCAAGTTTGCGTGCTATGCTTGTTCAAAATGGCCACCGATCGGGACAAGCTTTTACTCAAGAAGCAACTCTAAAATTTTGGAAAAAACTCATAGAAGAAACAATTCCAGTGCGAGCTTATCAGTGGCAGCAAAAATCTGAATTGGAACGTGCTGGGATATTCCTTATCCAGCGAATCATTTGTTGGATACATGATTTTTATTTCAAGAAAAAAAATTCTAGCTCGCATTATGCATAGGACATGGAGTTACTGCAGTTATCAGTTGAGCTCAGAAAAAAATAAGGTATTATTACCAATTATGTCTCAACTTTCTCTTTCCCATTTTTCAGAAAACCTTCCTGTGAGTGGAACAATTGCTATTACTCAAGCAGCTGTAGGGTGTGGTGTCGGACTTCTTATTGCTGATAAAATGAGCTGCCGAGCACGCCATCGCACCTCTCTATTTCTACTAGTAACTGGTGCACTCATTGTTGTTCCTGTAATGGCTAGTTGTTTGAGCCGTATCCGCAATCGTCCTCACTCTAAGAAACGTGTGCTTCGTCAACTAGAGTCAATTCGTGGTGATGTGGGCTTTACGGAAGAAGCCTCATGTCTCTAATAAATCCTATGATGAGCACAGCAATGGTGTTGGGTGCGCTCTGGCAAAAGGGAAAATGCCCTTCTTTTTGTTGTGCTCTCATGGAAGAAGAAATGAGTTTTTATGACAGCTGGCACATCTTCTCTTTATATCAACCGTGGGTTGAGTTGGCTTGAATTTAATCAACGTGTTTTAGATCAAGCCTGGGACGCCACCAATCCGTTATTGGAGCGCCTCAAATTTCTCGGTATTTTTAGCTCCAATTTGGATGAGTTTTTTGAAGTTCATGTTGCATCGTTGAAGCAGCAATCTCAACGCTCTCCAACCAAAAAAAACCAGGATGGTTTGGAGCCACAAGAAGAGTTATCTTCTTTATCCCTCAAAATACGCCAACAGCTCCTGAATCAATATCGCTGTTGGGATCAGGTAATCGCACCAGCACTGGAGGAAGAAACAGTTTTTTTTCATGAGTATGCTCAAGTGCCGCTCGTAGAGCAGAAATATTTATCAAAATATTTTAAGGAATTTATTTTCCCAATGCTTACCCCTTTAGCAGTTGATCCTCTCCACCCATTCCCACAGTTACTCAATCTTAGTTTGAATTTTTTAGTAGAACTCCGGGATGAACATCTTTGCACAACATTAGTGGTTGTGCCAGTTCCTCAAAACTTACCTCGTTTTATTTCTTTTTCCACGACGCCCTCTAAAAAAGAGGAGCATTATGTTTTTTTAGAAAGTATCATCCAGCATCATATTGAAGCTCTTTTTTATGGAATGCATATTCAATCAGTCCATCTTTTCCGTATCACGCGTAATAGTAATTTAACAATCGATGAGGAAGATTCAGAAGATTTACTTCATGCAATCGAAGAGGAATTACGCCACCTCGAATCTAATGCTCCTATTCGTCTAGAGGTTCATGACTCCTTTCCCCAAGGACTAGCAAAACATTTATTAAAGCTTTTGAATTTAAACGAGAGCGATCTCTACCATCTTCCTGGTATTTTGAATTTAAAACAAATGATCACACTTTCCTTGGGAATAGATCGTCCTGATTTACGTGAAGAGCGTTTTAGCACTAGAAAAGTACTTTCTGTGAGTCGCGACACAGATATTTTTTGGCATCTTCGTAGAGGTGATATTCTTCTTCATCATCCTTATGATAGTTTTCAAACAGTGACAGATTTTTTGGGACATGCTGCTGAAGACCCTCACACACTTGCCATCAAGCAGACTCTTTATCGCACCAGCAGCGATTCCCCTCTGATTTCTTCTTTAGTAAGTGCTGCGCGCCATGGAAAGCAAGTGACGGTTGTCATCGAACTGAAAGCACGTTTTGATGAGGCAGCCAATATCAAGTGGGCTCGCATGATGCGTCATGAAGGTATTAATGTGATTTATGGACTTTCAGGTCTTAAGACACATGCAAAAGCAATGCTGGTGATACGTCAGGAAGGGGAAAAAATTCGACGTTATGTGCATCTTGGTACAGGAAATTATAATCCCACAACAGCACGTCTCTATACTGATTTAGGATTATTAACAGCTCGTGAAACACTCACCGCTGATGTGGCAGCAATGTTCAATGTGCTTACAGGTGTTTCAAAACTTCCGGAGCTGCACGAACTCTCGCTTGCACCTTATAACTTAAAAGAAATGCTACTCGAATTAATCGATCGGGAAATTGCTCATGCTCATGCAGGCCAACCTGCGGGTCTTTTTATTAAAATGAATGCCCTAGTGGAACAGAGCATGATTAACGAGCTTTACCGCGCTTCTCAAGCAGGCGTTAAAATCAGACTTTTAATTCGAGGCACATGCTGTCTGCGTCCCGGTATTCCGGGGGTAAGTGATAATATTGAGGTTCGAAGTATTGTTGGACGCTTCTTAGAGCATAGTCGTATTTTATATTTTGAGAACGGAGGAGAAGCTGAAGTTTTTTTAAGCAGCGCGGATTGGATGCCAAGAAATCTTTTCCGTCGTGTGGAAACATTTTTTCCATTGCTTTCCCCAGGAGTAAGGGCCCATGTGAAAGAAATTTTAGATTGGTTTTGGAAAGATAATGTGAAAGCACGTGTGATGGATCAAGCTGGACACTACCATCCTTTGCCTGAAAGCAAGGAATACTTCAATGTTCAAAAAGCTTTTTTAGAAGATGCTCACTCTCGGCGTGCCTTGACTCAGAAAAATCAACTGAGGAGTCATGAATAATTTGTCTTATTTCAATAATAGATTTTTTTTAGAACGATGGGTCAACCAAATGTTCTTGATCATTGAAATACTCTTTACCCATTCCCCTTAACGCTTTATTTTTCAAGGACCTTTAGATTTTTTTATAATGCCGTGAACTGTTTTTCCTTACTTCAATTTCCGAATCCTCTTGTGGCAAGCGGTATTGTCTATGCTTTCCTTGAATCGACCTTTGAAGGAAAACTAGTTTTGCTCGTCCTTTTCGTAGGATCAATTTTTAGCTGGTCGGTCATGCTTACTAAGATTCGAGTTCTCAACTTTGCGAAAAAGCAATCAGCTGAATTTATGGAGCTTTTCCGTCGTGATCGACAACCGCTAAAAATTTTTGAACAAGAGTTAACTTTTGAAGGTTCTCCGCTTTATCAAATCTATCAAGCAGGATGTAGGGAACTCTGTTTTCAACTCCTTGGATCGACTGAAGTAGATGAAACATTTCAAGCGCGCATTCAGATGGCACCCCGTATGAGTCCTTCCCACATGCGTTCTGTAACAGTAGCAATGGAACGTGCCGTGGGTGAATCCGCATTAGAACTAGAATCACAAATGATTATTCTTTCAACAGCAGTGAGTGGAGCTCCTTTTGTGGGTCTCTTAGGAACTGTATGGGGAGTTATGGATGCTTTTGGTGGTATTGCTGCTGCTGGAACAGCGAACCTTGCTGCAATGGCCCCTGGAGTTTCTGGTGCCTTGATTACTACGGTGACAGGCCTTCTTGTAGCTATTCCAGCAATGTTTGGTTATAATTTCTTAGTCAACACCGTTCGATCGATGATTGTCTCTTGTGATAATTTTGCTGCAGAATTTTCAAGTGAGCTAGAACATCGCTATGTCGCTCATGATATTTATCAAAAATAAAATCTATTCTGAATATGCGCCGGTTCTCTAGTCATGGAGCGTTACATACGCTTTCAGAATTAAATGTTACTCCATTACTGGATTTAGCTTTTGTCTTGCTCATTATATTTATGATCACGACACCACTTCTCGAAAACAGTATGGAGCTAGTAGTTCCAAGTAGCACGACGGCACATCATGAGGTAAATCCTTCTCAGGTACAGATGATTTCCATCGATCGTGATCAAATCATTAAAATCAATAAAGAGGTAATCCCTCTCGATCAATTGCTCCCTCGATTAATAGAGCTCAGAACGGCACAGCCAGGCATTTCTGTTGTGATTCGCCCTCATCGTGATTTACCAATCCAACAATTTATTTCTATCATGGATATCCTTCAAAAAGCTGGGATTACTAAAGTAGGAGTAATGACCCGTCCTGAAGAGGGCTCACCAACAACACCTCCCGAATCTGCTCGATGAAAAATATTCGGCCGGATTTCCGAAGAGCACTTATTATTGTCGCCTCTATTCATGGAGTACTTATTTTAAGTATCATCTATTTTATGAGGCAACCTGTGAAACCACCTCTCGAACAGGTAACATGGCTTGATACAGGATCTTTTGGCTCAGCATCTCCCACATTAGGAATTCCAGCACCTGCTCCGGCTACTGCTGAAAAAGAGCAATCTGTACCTACTACTAAGGAGGAAGAACAGGAAGCCCCTGTTGCCACACCTTCTTCTCCTGATTCCAAATTAGATGCACCAGTCACTCCTACAGAAGATCCTAAAGAAGATCCTGTGGAAGAGGGTACACCTCCTCCATTAGAAAATAAATCTGAGATACCACTGGCTGATGTAACTACGAAGCCAACTCCGAAGCCAACTCCGAAGCCAACTCCCAAGCCAATTCCAAAACTGACTCCCAAGCCAACTCCAAAGCCAATTCCAAAACTGACTCCCAAGCCAACTCCAAAGCCAATTCCAAAACTGACTCCCAAGCCAGCTTTAAAAGCTACTTCTCAAAGTGAGGCTAAGGAAAAAATATCTCACTCCACATCCTCTCCTAAATCCAAGGAATCGACCTCTCATGAAAAAAAAGAGGGTCATAGTAAAAATATCAATAGCAGCAATCATGCTGACTCATCAACAAAATCAGCTTTTCTTGAAAGTAAAAATGGAGGGGCTGGAGCCTCCGGAACGCATGGAGAGGGAAATGGGACTGGTGTCGATAATGGAGCACTAGGTGCCTATCATGAACTCATTCATGATCGATTTTATAGTCAATGGGAACAACCGACTGCAATTCCAACAGAACATAAGCATGATTTTGTTTGCACTCTGCAATTAACAATTCAATCAGATGGGACCATTTCTCATTTTGCCCTTTCTAAGCCAAGCGGAAATCCTGTGATGGATGCCTCGGTTTTGTCAGCTGCTCAAAAGGTCCTAAAAATTGCCCCATTGCCTCGTGGAATTGGTTCTAATAGTGCTTATACGGTCAATATCAATTTTGAGTTAGAATAGTTTTTTCTATGCAGTTCTCTTTTTTGGATCAAAATGAAATATCCGGGCTAACCCTTTCAATACGAGCACCCAGCTTATTGAGTTTTTTGTCTATTCCTTCATAGCCACGATCGATGTGGTAAACTCGGCTAATTTCAGTGGGACCATCGGCAGCAAGTGCTGCTAGCACAAGCGCAGCAGAAGCACGCAAGTCACTAGCCATAACAGGGGCTCCACTCAGTTGATGAACCCCAATAATCGTGGCAGTAGCACCATTAAGTTCAATATTAGCGCCCATCCGTTTTAATTCTGCAAGATGCATGAAGCGCTGAGGAAAAATATGTTCTGTCATGGTACTCACTCCCTCAATGGTAGAGAGCATGGCGCAGAGCTGTGCTTGGAGATCAGTAGCAAACCCAGGAAACGGAAGTGTCTCGATGTGTAACGGTTTTTTAGGACCATTAGAAGTGATCGTAATACTCTCTTTTTTCGAAGTAAGATCAAATCCTGCTTCCTGAAGTGCACGTAGCAGGGCATCCAAATGTTTTGGAATGATATGACGCACCGTCAATTTTTTTCCAGCAATAGCTCCCGCAATGAGAAATGTTCCTGCTTCGATACGGTCGGGAATGACGGTGTGTGTAAATCCATGTAATTCTTTCACTCCTTCAATCACGATTCGTGAAGTACCAACTCCATGAATTTTTGCACCCATTTTCATTAATACTTCAGCAAGGTCGATCACCTCGGGCTCCTCAGCAGCTCCTTCAATAACAGTCATTCCATCAGCAAGGACTGCTGCCATCATAATATTTCCAGTTCCTAAAACAGTTGGTCCATATTTTCCACGAAGATTAATGGTGGCACCTTGAAGATGGGATGCAAGAACATGAATGTCCCCGCCTTTGACTTGAACAGTCGCCCCGAGTTCTTCAAACCCACGAAGATGCAAATCGATAGGACGGTCTCCAATAACACACCCTCCTGGAAGTGAGACCGTAGCAGCATGCTCCCGTCCTAAGAGAGGCCCAAGAATACAGACAGACGCACGCATTTTTCGTACGATCTCATAGGGAGCTTCTGTTTTTATATGGGAGGCCTTTACTTGAACAACTCCACTTGCTCTCTCCACCTCACATCCAAGCATGCTTAAAATTGTAAGCATGTAATGAATGTCACTTAGGTCAGGAACATTCTCAATGATACAGTGATCCCGTGTGAGGAGTGTTGCCGCTAAAATCGGCAGTGCAGAGTTTTTTGAGCCGCTAATAAAAACTTCCCCTTGGAGAGTGCGACCACCATGTACAATCATTTTATCCATGAAAAAAAAATATTTCGAAGTTATGAGAAATTGAGAATGAGGAATTGTGATACTGGTCTGTAGGAGTTCACCGCCTCAATCACAATTTAAGAACAAAGCTGTAGCACATGAGTTTTGCACAAGCCTCAATAGATTTATAGTGTGTTAAATTAAAAAAGTATCTCATGGTTGCACTGCTTCAATGAATCTTAATACTCCCTGATAATCTGCAATGGCATGAATGCTTTGATAACCGGATTCTTGCAATCGTTGCATCACCTCACATTCTTGATTTTTTCCAATTTCTAGCAGAAGATACCCCTCTGGTTTTAGATAAGCAGGCGCCTCTTTAATCAAACGCATAATAAGATCTAGTCCATCGCCACCCCCATCTAAAGCCATCATAGGGTCATGTGCTATTTCACGAGACAAGGTTAGAATTTCTTCTTTTGGAATGTAGGGCAAATTAGCAACAATGAGATCAAAAGTGGGTGGGCTTCCTTGTTTTGAAAGTGGTTCCAAAAGATTTCCCTGATGCCAGGTGATGTTTGTGATGTGATGGCGTTGTGCATTTTCTTGAGCAAGCGTCAGAGCCTCTTCAGAGAGATCAATAGCCTCCACAACTGCTTTTTTATTTTCTAAAGCAATAGTAATAGCGATTACCCCACTGCCGGTCCCTACATCGAGGATCCGTTCTTTGTTTTTATAGGTGAGAGCTCGTTCTACCAGCTGCTCCGTTTCTGGCCGTGGAATCAATGCACGGGGATCACTTAAAAAGATTCTTCCAAAAAAATCGACTGTGCCCAACAAATGCTGCAGTGGAATTCCTTTGCTTCGTTTTCGTAAATACTCGCGCAAAGGAACAAGCTCTTTTTCATGCAAGAGACGATCAAACTGCAAATAGAGCTCTAATCTAGGAATACCAAGAACATGGGCAAGAAGATGCTCTACATTGAGTCGTGATTGGTCTACTTGATTCTTTTTTAAAAAATCAGCACCTCCTTGTAAGACCTCTAAAAGAGTAACTGATGTTGGAGTAGTCATTCCGAAGTAGGTAAATTAGCACAGGGAGCATCTCATCTAATTGGACCACTTTTTTTCCTTTATTTTTGAGCAGATCCGTTTGCAGACTCTTCAAGCCGCCGCTCTAAATCAGCAGCCTCCAAAGCTCCAATGAGCCCTTCTAAATCTCCCTCCATGATACGATCTAAATTATAAAGAGTAAGTCCAATACGATGGTCAGTAAGCCGATTTTGAGGGAAATTATAAGTTCTTATTTTTTCTTCGCGACCGCCAGTACCAATTTGCTGACGACGATGTTCGGAGTATTTTTCTTCTTCTTCTTTTCTTTTTTCTTCTAACAAACGTGCTCGTAAAATTTGAAGAGCTTTTTCTTTATTCTTTTGCTGACTACGGCCATCTTGGCACCGAACGATTTTTCCGGTAGGAAGATGCAAAATTTGAACAGCAGAATCGGTTGTATTAACCCCTTGTCCACCTGGTCCACCAGACCGACACACCTCAATACGAAGATCCTGTGGGCGCAAGACAATATCAACCTCATCAGCTTCCGGCAAAACAGCCACTGTTGCTGTAGAGGTGTGAATCCGGCCTTGTGTTTCTGTAGCTGGAACACGTTGCACACGATGCACCCCACTTTCATAACGAAGTTTACGAAAAACTTGTTCTCCGCTCACTTGAAAAATAACTTCTTTAAAGCCTCCGATTTCCCCGGAACTTCCTTCAATAAGCTCACATTTTAAACCAGTATTTTCAGCATAACGCGTATACATGCGGTAAAGATCACCAGCAAAGAGTCCAGCCTCTGATCCTCCAGTACCAGCACGAATTTCCACAATAGCATCGCGGTCATCGTCTGCCTGAGGAGGTAAAAATCTAATATGCAATGCTTGTTCTAAAAGAGGAATTTTTTGTTGTAGTTCTTGAAGCTCTCCAGCTGCCATTTCAGCAAGCTCGGGATCATTTCCTTTCACAAGAAGCTCACTCTCTTGGTGATCACGACGCGCTTTTTCAAGCTGATTGGCCGTCTCTAATAGCTCTTTGAGACGAGCATGCTCTTGTAATAAAGTACGTGCTTGTTTGGCATCTTGAAAAAGATCAGGGGAGCTAATTTTACGTTCCAATTCTGAAAAATGCTCACGGCGCTGAGTCAAAAGGTGCGTGAAATCGACAGGCATGGAAATAACTTGTGGCAGGTAACGTATAACTATTGAACGGGAGAAGAGATTTTTTAAAAAAGACAACAGCTCCAAATTAAGAAACCACCTCACACAAGCCAGGAACCGATGAGATCAGAAAGCTTGTGAGACTCAACCTCAAAACAACATTGAGAAGTTTATCTTTTTTTTCCAACCACTGCTGTATGGGCTGCCCGAGGTATTGTAGCACGGGTCGCTTTAACACTACCGTAGCGTCTTGCAAATTTTTCAACACGACCTGCTGTATCAATAAACTTCTGCTCTCCGGTAAAGAAGGGGTGACACGCAGCACAGATACCAATTTTAAGTTGCTCCCGAGTGGAGCGTGTTTGATAAACAGCGCCACAGGCACAGATAATTGTTGTTTCGTTATATTCGGGATGTTTGCCAGATTTCATGGAGGCGAGGATGCTGACATGAGCTCTATTTATTATCAAGTAGAAAATAAGAGTAAAAATGAGCTCACTTTTCCTAACAAAAGCAAGTACACTACGAAGCGATGAATCGCATACTCGGAATTGATTTAGGTACTGTCAGAATTGGATTAGCAATGAGTGATGAACTTGGGTGGATGGCACATCCATGGCAAACCCTCGCCCGCTCTCCTCAAAGCATCACAGAAATCACACGTCTTGCATTGGAAAAAAAGGTGACCACCATTGTAGTGGGTCTTCCACGCAATATGAATGGAACATATGGCCCTGCATCAGAACAATGCAGCAACTTTGCTCAAGAACTTCAAAAAAAAACTGAGGCCAAGGTCATTCTCTGGGATGAGCGACTTACCACTGCTGCTGCTGCTCGCAGCCTCCATGAGGCAGGTCGATCTAGTAAACAGCAGCGTTCCATCATTGATCAAGTTGCTGCTCAACAAATCTTGCAAGATTGGATGGATTCACAAAAAAGCAATACTTGAGGAATGCTTTTCTTAACACGGATATTTCATACTGATCGTGACGAGGAAGCCGCGAGGGCTGATGGGGCACCACCAGCGTTCGGTAGACCGCGGGGGAGACAGCCCTTAGCACAACTTAGCAGTCCTGAAAGGGCGAGACGAGTGGGAGCTAGCGAGTCAACGCAAGCAAGCATTTTGATGCAGGGCTGCATGAGTCCCTACCGCTCCAATCACAAGGTAAGACCGACGCAGTAACTATAGAGCTTTCCACAAGCCGTAATAAATTTAGTGTGAAGTATCTGGACTGCTCCTCCTTGCTTACTCTTACTTTTTATGAATCTCAAACTCACGATTGCCTATGATGGATCCTGTTTTTCAGGTTGGCAGAGTCAATCCCACAAAAAAACGGTTCAAGATATTATTGAATCTGCATTTGCTGATATCGCTGGTCATCGCATTATTGTGCATGGAGCCAGTCGTACCGATGCTGGGGTACATGCTCTAGCACAAGTGGCGCACGTCACTCTAGGAGAAGTCTCTCCAAAAATGAGCTCTCCAGAACGATGGCAGTCTGCCTTAAATGCCTCACTTCCACCGCAGGTGCGCATTCTTCGAGCACAGCGCGTTTCAAAAACATTTCATGCACGTTTTTGTGCTCAAAGTAAAATCTACCGCTATCTTCTCTGGCATGATCACACCTTACCTCCCCTGCTCTACCAACGAGCCTGGCACATCCATGGTCCTCTCAATTTTTCTTTGATGAAAGAGATGGCTAGTATTATTAGCGGAATACATGACTTTCGAGGATTCACAGCAAGATCCGGAGCTGCACAAAAAAACACCATCCGTGACCTCTATTCTGTTAAGGTCGCTCAACGGGGAAAAGAGATCAGTTTGATTTTTCATGGAAACGGATTTCTCTACCACATGGTCCGCATGCTTGCAGGAGCCATCGTCCACGTAGCTCGTGAGAAAACCGATCCGAAGGATTTTTTGCTGCGTCTTCATGGAGCTCAAGCTCCGATCGCACCACATACAGCACCTGCAGCAGGTCTTTATTTGGTCCGTATTTTTTATAAAAAAATAAATGGTTTAGGAGTTGAGATGTGAATGAGTTTAGGGGAAAATCGCAAAATTCTAATCTCTTTAATGGGCACCTCTTATATATTTCATCAGCGCTTATCCTCTTTGCTTTTTTTAATAAGCTTGTTAGGAGGATTCTGTTGGTGTGGACATGCTGCTCTAAGCGAACAACAAAAGCAGGCCCTCTTTCTAGAATCTAAAAAAACACCGCATCCGTCCCACCATTCTTCGGTACATAGAAGACAATCCTCTTCGACCTCCCATAAAAAACATCACTCCTCGTCAACGAGCAGCACAAAAAGCTCCTCAGGTCTTCACAAAACATCCACAGCAGCGCATGCTTCCCACTCCCAAACCTCTTCGGTAGCTGCCATTGCACCAAGTAATGACACCTCCCACGATATCATTATTCCTATTAATGATTCGAAACCCATTGTTATTGAAAAATCAGGAAAAATCCCAGATCAAGGATTAGAGCCTCCTCCAGAATCAATGCATTCCAAATCACACGGCCTCGACTGGCTTTTTGGAAATCATCATGATTCTAATTCCTATCACTATCTTTCTTATTCAGTACAAAGAGCTATAGAACGGGCTCATGTACGGCGTGCAAGATGGAAATATATCATTGTTCACAACAGTGGCACCCGCTCAGGAAATGCACGCATTTTTGACATTTACCACCGTCGTGTCAGAAAAATGGTGAATGGTCTCGCGTATCATTTTGTCATTGGGAATGGTCACGACTCAGGTGATGGCGAAGTCGAGATAGGACATCGCTGGACGGCTCAGCTTAATGGAGGACATGTTGCTAGTGATTACCTCAATGATATCTCACTTGGGATCTGTTTGGTAGGTGATTACAATCGTGATATACCAACCAAAAAACAAATTGCAGTACTTCAAGAATTGATCACTTGCTTGCGAGTCCGTGTTGGCAAATCGCAAGGACATCCAGCACTCGTCTACGCCCACAAAGAAATTAATCCAAGACCAACCGACTGTCCGGGAAAACGCTTTCCTTATCGCTGGCTTCATCAATCATTTGGGGCAATTCCATAATCCAGTTTTGATAGAAACAGGTCCTTACTTCATGGAGAAAATCATCATTTGTAATTTTTCTTTAACGACCCCTTTAGCCAAGATACCAAATGGCAAAAGAGCGTTTTTGGAATCATAGGAATGATAAGCAAAAATAATTTTGCGCTCTCCTTTTTCTATCCATCCTACAAACCAGGTTCCATGAGGGACTAGAAAGGTATCATGGGGTCCTGTGCAGCATTTACCATAAAGTTTCCATCCATTGGGAAACCTATCCATGTAGAGGTTATTGCGAGTTATTTCCTGTGCTCTTGGGCTTGCAGGAAGTTGAGATGCTAAAAGCTTTTGTAAGAACACAACTTGTTCTTCGGTGGATATTTTAAGGTTGTTTTTGAAGTACAAAAATATCGACTCTCTTTGATTATTAGAAAATTTCAGGCTCTCGCTCTCACCATATTGAAAGGAAGCAAGGTATTTTTGGAGTTTTTCAATACCAAGTTGCTGAAGAATCCAATCAGAATACCAGACAGAACCATAGGTGCAATTGCCATGCTCGTGCCTCAACCATGTCCTAGGATTGTAGGAGTTTCGAAAAATAGAGGTCATCCAACTAGAAGAGGCCTCATTATTCTTGTCACAATCGATTTGAGGATCTGTTTCATCAATGAGAATCCCTTCATTAAACCCAATAACACTGAGGGCAATCTTGAGGGTGGAATAGTCTACAAAGGCTCTTGTGACGTCTCCTTGCTTCTGAAGAATCGTATTATTTTCCTGAACTAAAAAAGAAACCTCATCAGCTACAAGCAAGTTAAGGTGCACAAGCAAATAGAAAAAAAAGAGTAAACCTAAATAGATTTTAGGTTTTATCATTGTATCAGTATCATATTGTCAGAAGCTATTAACTCATCGTATTTCTATTAGAGCTCACCCACATTCGAATTTGTATAACACCCAATCATTCTCCTCACTTATTTCAATCACTACTAGTTACAAGTAATGGTGAACTTATTTTGAAGCTGCACTTTGTTACCTGGTGCCATAAGGTGCGTCAAGATCAGATGTTCTTCCGGAAACTGAGGCCTTTAACATTAAAAACTCTATGAGACTACTCCTCGTTGATGGTCACTATTACCTTTACCGTTCTTTTTTTGCAATTCGCGGTTTAAAGAACTCTCGCGGAGAACCTACTAATGCGATTTATGGGTTCATCAAAGCACTGCGCAAAATGCTTATTGATATCAAGCCTGACTTGGCTGCTGTAATTTGGGATGCGGGACTCCCAGAACGAAGAACAACACTTCAACCATCCTACAAAGAGCACCGCGAAGAGATGCCAGAAGAATTGCAAGTGCAGCAAGAGCCCCTTAAAAAACTCATTACTTCCCTAGGAGTAAAAAGTGTTTCAGCTCCTCAAACCGAAGCCGATGACCTGATTGCTTCCTACATCATAGCGGCTCAAGCAGGAGGAGTTGAATCGATCGTAGCTACCAATGACAAAGATATCATGCAGTTGGTGAATGATGAGGTAAGAATTTATTCTGTTTCAAGAGCAGACATTGAAGAAGAGGGTTCCAAACCTCGCACTCATGCCTTGCTTGGACCAGCTGAAGTAGAGGAAAAATGGGGGGTGAAACCTTCACAAATTGTCGATCTCTTAGCACTCACAGGAGATACAGCAGATAATATTCCTGGAATTCCAGGGGTTGGTAAAAAAACAGCAGCTAAATGGATTCAGCAATTTGGATCACTTGAGGCATTACTAACGGCTCCTCATTTGGACCCGAAAATTCATGCAAAAATAGAATCTTCTCATGCTCAGTTACTCCAAAATCGTGAAATGATTCAATTGCATCTCGATCTTCCATTGCCTATTCCGATCGAGTCCTTCGAGATCCAGCCCAACTATCCAACATTGATCCAGGAACTTCACTATTTAGAATTTCGCACTTTGGCCAAAGACATGGAGCAGGAAGCACAGCGGTGGGGAATTGCTTTTGAAGAAGATAAAATAGATTCTGTTGCTACACAACAAGAGGTGCTAGAATCCACGGTTCATGAAACGACGTATTGTCCGTGAAATTGGTCGCAGTCAGCGGCTCTCCATTCTCGAACTTCTCAAACGCTCTGCGGAAGGAATGTCTGTGCGTGATCTTGCCACCCAACTTTCGATGAGTTACATGGGTATCAAGGCACATTGCCTCTCGATGCATCGCCAGGGCTACTTAGAAACCTGGCGTCAACCAGCAGGACGCGGTCGCCCCTTAATGTATTATCGACTCACCCAAAAGGCTTATGAGCTCTTTTCTGAAGAGAACAATGATCTTTCACTCTCTCTTTTACAAGTGGCACGAACACTTTTTGGACCTACTGCTCCTCAAAAAATGTTGATGCTCCATTTTCGTGCTATGGCGGAAAAATACAAAAAATCGATTCAAGGAGTAACCAGTCAAGAACGTGCACGTGCATTTGCTCAAGTGCGCGACCGTGAAGGGCATCTTGCTTTTTTTGAAAATGAAATACCGTGGAAAATTGTCGAGAGTCACAACCCACTACATTCAATTACAAGCTTCTATCCCGAAGTAGAATCCCTTGAATGCAACATGATGAGTGAGGTGATTGGTACGCCCGTTCATCGTGACGTACATCAGGTCTCAGGAATCTATCGAGCCATCATTCAACCTAAAAAATAATCATCTCATGAACACAATCCTAGTCACTGGAGGAGCCGGCTATATTGGAAGCATCTGTGTCGAAGAACTTCTCAATGCTGGTTATCAGGTAGCGGTTTTTGATAATTTAAGCGAGGGACATCGTGCTGCGGTAGATCCCCGAGCAACATTTTTTTATGGAGAGCTGGCTGATCGCCTGGCCCTAGAACAAGCACTGGAGGATTCTAAAGCAACAGCTGTGATGCATTTTGCAGCTCATGCTCTTGTCGGAGAATCGATGGTGAATCCTTCAAAATATTTTTATAACAATGTTTCGTGCGGATTAAATCTCTTAGATGCCATGGTAACAAAAGGGGTGAAACGATTTGTTTTTTCTTCTACCTGCGCCACCTTTGGAGTTCCAGGAAGCATGCCTATTAACGAGTTGATGCCGCAGCATCCGATTAATCCTTACGGAGCATCAAAATTGATGTTTGAACAAATATTAGACTGGTATGGGAAAATCCATGAAATCACTTTTGTCGCACTTCGTTATTTTAATGCTGCTGGAGCTACAGAATGCTTTGGAGAAGATCATCGCATTGAAACCCATCTGATCCCCAATGTACTTCAAGTGGCCTTGGGACAAAAAAAAGAAGTGGAAATTTATGGGACTGATTATCCTACTGCTGACGGTAGCTGCATTCGAGACTACATTCATGTTCTTGATCTTGCTCAAGCGCACTTACTCGCTCTCCAATCCAAGGAGAGTGCCTTTTATAACCTTGGTACTGGAGGTGGAACCTCGGTTAAAGAAGTGATTGAATGCTGCCGTCGTGTCACAGGACTTCCTATTTCCATCTTAGAAAAACCACGTCGTGCCGGTGATCCACCAATACTTATTGGTTCCTCCGAAAAAATAAAAAAAGACCTCGGTTGGAATCCTCAATACCAGTCGATTGAAAAAATTATCCAAAGCGCATGGAAGTGGCATCAACGTCATCCACTAGGATACAACGACGATAATGAATAACTGGCAAAAAAGAGATTGAGGAGTCATAAGAATTATGGAGCTCATTGAAACTCATGCTCATCTTGATGATCCTCGTTTTTTAGGTGATCTTGATGCCGTTATTACGCGTGCTCATGATGCAGGAATAAAACGTATTATCACCATTGGTACGGGAATTCAGAGCAGTCATGCTGCACTCACTCTTGCAGATCGCTATCCCAGTGTTTATGCAGCTGTAGGAATCCATCCTTCTAATGTGTCTGAGGAAAAAGAGGATTGGAAATCACAACTAAGACTTCTTGCTTTGCATCCTAAAGTCGTTGCATTAGGCGAAATTGGTTTAGATTACTATCATCCTCCCTCAGATCGCTCTCCCCTTAATTTAGAAAAATGGAGAGAGCATCAGAGACATTTTTTCCAACAACAGCTCGATCTGGCGCTGGAGCTAGGTCTCAATGTCATCATTCATCAGCGCGATCTTTCTATGGATCAAAAAAAGAAGCTTCCACTAGATTCTCTTCTTTACCGTTGCAACGCTTGGGAGGAAGCATTAAAAATTCTCAGCTCTTATGCAAACAAAGTACATGCCGTGTTTCATTGTTTTGGGGGAGGACCCGAAGAGGCTCATGAGGTCATAGCTCAAGGACATCTCATCTCTTTTACTGGAATCATCACTTTTAAAAATGCACCCCTCGTACAGGAAACAGCACGACGCGTTGATCAAAATCACTACATGCTTGAAACTGATGCTCCTTACCTAGCTCCTGTTCCCCATCGTGGCACACGAGCAGAGCCTGCTCATGTGCGCCTTATCGCAGAAAAAATAGCAGAATTACGAGGTATTTCACTAGAGGAAGTCGCCACAACAACAACGGCAGCAGCAGAGCGATTCTTTCGATTCTCAGTATGACTTTTTTAAAAGAATTTTCCTTACGAAAAAATCGTCTCCTTTGGGGGTCTATTTTTTTATTGAGCCTTATCACCGTAAGTATCGCTTGCAACTTTGTTTTCCAAGCAAGCATGAGAATTTCTTTTTCAAAATGGATTCTCGTAGGGCACTACCGAAATGTTTTTTGGCATGGCTGGTTAGAGACCTTCTTTATTTCGGTGACGGCACTCCTACTGAGCTGTTTTCTTGGTGCGCTAATTGTAACAGCACGAAGATCCTCACTAAAATCATTACGCCTCCTAACACTACTCATTATTGAAGTAATACGAGGCACCCCACTACTCACTCAGATTTTATTTTTTTTCTATGTGGTTGCTCATGGCATTGGCTTACAAAGCCGCTTAGCAACCGGAATTTTGATCCTTTCTTTTTTTAGTAGTGTCTATATTGCTGAGCTTATTCGTGGTAGCATCGAAGTCATCCCCAAGCCCCAGTGGGAATCAGCTAAGGCCATCGGTCTAACAACATTTCAAACATATCGTTATGTTATCCTTCCACAAGCCTTGCGTCCTCTACTTCCCTCATTAGCAGGACAGTTAGCTTCTCTGATTAAAGATTCTTCGTTGCTTTCTATTATTGGGATTTCTGAATTAACACTAGCCGCACAACAAGTGAACGCAGCGACTTACTGCACCTTAGAAAGTTTTTTCCCGTTGGCATTGGGCTATTTAATATTAACGCTCCCCATCTCACTGGCTAGTCGGCTTCTAGAGAAAAAATTAATCCTTTGAATATTACCATTGCCCATCTTCACAAAAGTTTTTTAGTTCATCATAGACTCAAAAATCTATTTGATGATTTATCGTTCTCCATCACTTTCCAACATGTCTTAGCATTATTGGGACCAAGTGGTGGGGGTAAAACAACTTTATTACGAATTTTGGCTGGATTGGAAATTCCAGAAAGTGGTTCTCTAACTGTTGATGGAAAGAACGTACGTTTTGATACAAAGTCTTTGTACCACTACCGACAAAAACTAGGTGTTGTCTTTCAACAACAAAATCTTTTTCCCCACTTAACAGCCCTTGAAAATGTGATGCTACCGCTTACGGTCGTACAACGATTAGAACATGCTGTGGCCAAAAAAAAAGCTGAGGAGATATTAGATCAGCTCCAACTCTCAGCACATCAGCATCAAAAGCCACACCAACTTTCCGGAGGTCAAGGACAGCGTGTTGCCATTGCAAGAGCTTTAATCACACGTCCCCAGTTTTTACTTTTTGATGAACCAACTTCTTCTCTCGATCCTGAAATGAAATCGGAAGTTTTGGAACTTATCGCACAGTTACGCTCCTTTCAAATCCCCCTTGTTTTGGTGACCCATGAAATGGAATTTGCCAAAAAATGTGCTGACCAAGTGATCTATTTTTCAAATGGAAAGATAATTGATCAGGGAGCAACAAAGCATTTTTTTTCTCATCCTAAAACTGAAGAACTCAAGCGATTTTTAGAATTAACAAGAGGAGTTGATCATTTGTAACCCTAATATTTCTTACTGATCGTGACGAGGAGGTCGCGAAGGCTGATGGGGTAAGGCGAGCAATGAAGTCTGACGACGGCTGTATGTTTCATACTGCCCGAGGAGCAATTCGAGGCTGACGCCGTATCCATCAGGTGTTTGCAAGCCGCAGCAGAATCAACATGAAATATTCGGGTTATGAACCTCCTGAGTTGATAAAAAGAGTAGCAGATGGTAGATTAGTCGATTCATGACGACCTCTCCGACTTTACTTTCCCAGGCAGCTCATTTTTTCTTAGATCCTAATCATGGTGCACCTACAGGGAGCATCCTTGATGTTGTTGTGCGCGGAGGATGGGTGATGCTTCCCCTTCTTTTTCTTTCGATGATCACACTTGCCTTGATTTTAGTTTATCTTGTGACGCTACGTGGAGGAAGCGTTGTCTCTTTGAAGTATATGAGGATGGCGGAAACGCTTCTTAGAAAAGGAGATCTTTTAGGCTTTCTCTCCGCATCAAACCATCATACTGAAAGTGTTGCCCTCATCATGAATCGGACTATCGATTTTATAACCCGCAATCCCCAAGCGACTCTCGCACAAGCCCGTGAAATCGCACAAACCGAAGGAACTAGGGAAGCCAATAATTTTTTACAAAAAATTCTGTGGCTTTCAGATATTGCTACAATTTCCCCAATGCTTGGGTTGCTAGGAACTGTCTTTGGGATGATCCGTTCTTTTAATGTGATGGCCAATGACGTAGCAGCTTCTCGTCCTATGCTTTTAGCGGGAGGTGTTGGCCAAGCACTTATTGCAACAGCAGCGGGGCTTGTTATAGGAATTTTAGCAATGGCTGCCTATGCTTTTTTTAGAAGTCGTGTGCATTGTATGATTGCTGATATGGAGTCAGCAACAACACAACTTCTTACCTTACTTCCTAAAACAGAAGAAAAGAAATGCACTCAAGAATAGGGTCACAAGCCCTTATAGAGAATAAATCAACCTTGTAACTCAATTTCGCAGTTGAAATAAAATAGTTTGTGTCACGATTTTTCTGGAAAATGATTTTTTAAAGCTACAGCGCACCTCGATGGCACCTTGATAGTGCACCTGGTTTTAGAAAAGCTTTTTTGTGGGAAAACATCATCTGCAAAATCGCTATTCTCAACTCAGGAATTTTATATCAACCTCCCTTTTTCCATTTCCTGTGAATTTTCGTTCCCACACTACTGCTGAGCCAAAAGGTTTTCTCATCGCCCCGATGGTAGACATCTTGCTCGTGCTCCTTGGATTTTTCATGCTTACATGGACATTTTCACGTTATGAAACAGAACTCGATGTTCAAGTGCCAACGGCTCATGAAGGAAAAGAGGTAAGGCGCTCCCCAGGTGAGGTGATCATTAACGTTAAAGCTGATGGCTCGATTATTATGAATCGACATACTTTTTCTCCAGAAGAATTGACCACCACACTCACACACATTGCCACTCTTTATCCCGACCAGGCGATCATTCTACGGGGTGATACAACAGCCCCCTATAACTATATTATTCAAGTTCTCGACATATGCCGCAGTGCCAATATTTGGAATGTTGCTTTTGCAACCTCTCAAGCTAGCGCTCCTCCTACTCTTCCTGTTCAGAGTCCAGAATAATAATGCATTCTTGAATGATACTGTTTTTTTTCATTTTCGCGCTCACTACTCCAGTTCAGGAAATCCCTTCTGTTCCTGAAATACGTCGTGCTATCCCTATTTACCCAGAAAATACTTCGAAGCAAAAACCCAATAGCACTCTGGAAGTTGACATGTCACAAGATATTCGGCTCGCTCCAGTCAGATCTTCAGATGCTCAGCAATGGACCAACAATCAACTGGAGAAAGCCGATGAATTTTTTAATCACAAGGAATTTTCATTAGCTAGCGTGGAGTATGAAAAATTTATCCAGATGACTTCCCCTGGTCAGTTTCATCGTGATCAAGCACTTTTTAGACTGGGGGAGTGCCATCGTAAACTTGATCATGAAATCGCTGCAAAAGAAGAATACCAACAACTCCTTAAAGAGTTTCCTTCAGGAGTCTTTGCAGCAGGCGCTGCATACCGATTAGGAGAATATTATCAAAAACGAAAAGAGACCACTCAGGCTATCGCTGCTTATGAGCAATCGGTTTCACTAGGTAATGACCCTAAAATAAAAAATGCTGCTTACTATGAACTTGCCCTCTGTTATGACCAGGTTGAAAACGATAAAAAAGCTTTAGAGATTTTTAATCAAGTCGCTCATGAAGATGGCCCCAACCGCATTGCTGCTCAGATGGCCGTTGCTCAACATGAGGAAAAGTTGGGTAACGACGATAAGGCCTTAGAGCTTTATCAGTCTCTTGGAAAAGAAAATTCAGAACAACTCTCAGCGGAAGCCTTTGTTAAGGCTGGCATGATTGCTTATCGCTTACAAAAAAAAGAGAAAGCAGCTCAACTTTTTTCTTCAGCGGCCTCCCTCTCCAATGCGGGAGATTGGGGAAGCTCCGCATCACTAGCCTTGATGAAGATGGCTTATGAAAAGAAAGAGTATCCCATCGTACTCAAAAATAGCGATCAAGCTATTGCCAGTTCCAATATCGAAGTCCAAACCCAAGCTCTTTTTTTAACTGCACAAACCGAGCGACAATTAGGAGAATTTAAAAAAGCGCTTTCATGTTATGATCGATTGATCGCTCTCTCTCCTAATTCCGATGCAGCCATTGAGGCCTCTTTTATTCGATTTTTAGTCCTACACTCTCTCAAAGATCCTACTTTGCTTGCGCAGCTAGAAATATTTTTAAAAAATACCACCAATCCACATCAAAGAACACAAGCACAACTACTCAAAGCAGAAACTCTTTTTGAATTAGGAAATTATCAAGCAGCAGCAGAAGCATATGACTCCCTTCAAAAAGCAGATCTTTCCCCTGATCTCAAATCAGAGGCGCTTTATAAAGAGGCTTGGGCTTGGAGTCAGGCAGGCGACATAAAACAAGCACTCCCTCTTTTATCTCAATGGATGGGAGCGTTTCCTCAATCACCTCAGATTCCAGCAGCATTCATTCAACGTGCCATGTTAGAGCAAAAATGTGGTGATGGAAACGCTGCTATCGCAGATTACGAGACTCTGATTAAAAAATATCCAGAAGCTCCTGAACGTCAACTAGCCCTTCAGCAAAAAGCATTGCTACATGGTCAGCTTCAAAATAACCAGCAGATGGTGTCAACATTTCAGCAACTTTTACAAGAGTACCCTCAGACAACAGCTGCTGGACAAGCTAACTTCTGGATAGGATGGTCCTCTTTTGAATCCAAAGAGTACGTTGCTGCCATTCCTTTTTTAGAAAAAGCTCGGTCGCTCGATTCCAAGCAGTTTGGAGAGCGAGCAACATTGCGGTTGCTGCTGTCTCATTATTACTTGCAACACGTTCATGAAACCCTCAAGGAGGCTGACAATCTGGCTACTAGCTCTATCCCGCTAGCAGTTGCAGAATGGATGGGGCTTAAAGCCTTTGAACTTGGTAAAAAAAACCAAGCAGAAAAATGGCTCTCTCTTGTTGCTAAGAGTAACAACCCAGACCTCATTACGAGTGAACTTGAACTAGTATTAGCTCAGACACTAACGGATGAAAAAAAATTTCGTGAGGCCATGGTCCCAGCAACAAAAGCGCTCGAATTATCCAGAGATCCTCAAGCACGTGCAGAGGCAACATTGACATGTGCTACAATTCAAAAAGGACTTAAAAATTACCCTCAAGCAACCAGCTTGATCCAAGAGACCCTTCTGCTTCAACCGGAAGGAAACATCAATATGAAAGCACGTCTTCTCTCGGGTGATCTTCTCTATGCACAACAAGATTATGATGGTGCTGCCCGCGCTTACCGCGCTATTACTCTATTAACCCACGATCAAGGATTATTAAAACAAGCACTTCGTCAGGCGGCTGAAGCCTATCGCCATGCGAATAATTTGCAGGAGGCAAAAAAAGCGATGGAAGAGTATGCACTTCTTGACTCAAAGAAATAATCCTAAAAACGTGAATACAAATGGGAATGATGGAGTAGAAACTTGGTCCAGGGTTATTTTTTAAAATCGAAAAGAGCACCTGTATGCTGCGCAAGCAAAGATAAGAAGCGAGCTACCCGGATATTTCATACTGATTGTGACGAGGAGGTTGCAAAGGCTGATAGAGCACCACCGGCGGTCGGGAGACCGCGGTGGAGACTCCCTTTAGGAAGCACTGAAAGGGCGAGACGAGCGGGAGCGAACGAGTCAACGCAGATGAGTATTTTGACGCAAGGCTGTATGTTTCATACTGCCCGAGGAGCAATTCGAAGCTGACGCAGTATCCATCAGGTGTTCGCAAGCCGCAGCAGAATCGG
>Ga0114975_10000144_pt1 | contig 52923 bp, 39 predicted proteins | sample S_130626_EF_Meta_FD_87031 | JGI IMG/M metagenome (GOLD analysis project Ga0114975, IMG submission 87031) | Freshwater microbial communities from Lake Simoncouche, Canada to study carbon cycling - S_130626_EF_MetaG | ecosystem: Environmental > Aquatic > Freshwater > Lake | place: Lake...
AAGTACTAATCTTTTCTGATGATCTAAAATTAAGGCATTTGAACCAGGTTCTCCTCCCCTTGGTACGGTACCTGTATAGCCTGAAGGAGTTAAATAAAGTTGTACACCCTCTTTTTCGTCCCATTTAAAAATACTATTCTGCGGTATATCTGAAAAAAGCCAATAATTTCCTTCTTCAATATAGACAGGTCCTTCTGTCCAGATAAAACCATTTGAAAGTACTTCAATTGTAGCATTTTGGGAAATAAGCTGATTAATTTGAGGATCAGTTCTTTCAATTGATCCCACTGTTGGGTAAATACCTTGAGCCATTAATTTAAAACTTGATATTAAAATGAATAATGGTAAAAAACGCATTATTTGAATACTTTTCTTGTTTGTAAATCAAACTTTTGCCCCATTGACAGCATAATAAAAGGCTTACTTATTTTTCCAAATTTTTCCATTTGTATTTGCCAGTCGTAAGGGTCATAAACCAATACATAAGAAGGTCCCCAAACCCTAAATTTACTGTTTTTAACTATGATAGCAGTTTGCTCATCCATTGCGATACCTAATAAATGAGGGTATGATTCCAATACAGGGATTAAATCAAATTGCCTGTTTCGTTTTAAAACATGCTGATCTATGACTGATTGAGGCAATAAATCTAAAGCTGGAGGATATGGGATATTAATATTGGGAAATGCTCGGGCATCACCTCCAATCAGGAGGGTTCCCATAATGGTTGCACCAGCAGAAGACCCCATAATGACCCCACCCCTTTGCAATAAATTCTTTAATTCGTCATGAATTTTAGTACCTAAAAACACATCGGCAATTCTTGACTGATCGCCACCCGTAAAATAAACTGCCGATGCATTTTGAATTTTTTTTATATTTTCTGGCAGATCTGCTTTAGCTCTGTCTCTGGTATGAACTACCTGAATATTTGAAAATCCTATTTTCGAAAATCGATCTTTAAAAGTATTTTCAGCTATTCCATCATCACTCATTGCCGTAGGAATAATGACCAGAGATTTTTCTTTTCCACCGGCTAATTCCCCAAAAATATGGTAGAGTGAATCTGCCATACTTCCCCCACCAACAATGATAAGGCTGCCATTTTGATTATCCCCGGTTTGTCCACTCAAAGCAGTTCCACCAATCAATAAGGATAAAACCGACCAGAAAAAGATAGCAAAAAACTTATTCACTAACCAATAATTTCTTCGCATGTGAAACACATTTTACCACCTCCTTAATGGCATCTGAACCGTCAGGAATGGCATATTCCAATTCTACAGAAACTGGAAATTTCATTTTCTTATCCTTCATTAATTGAAAAATTTCTTTCATAGGCGTGTCACCAGTTCCCCAGGGTAGATTTCCAGCACCATGCTCGGGGGTCGTTCTGTCTTTAAGATGCATGCTACTAATTCGCTTATGATTTTTCTCAATAAATGCGAGAAGCGCAGGAATCGTATTTTTTCCGCCCGCAGCCAGATAATGACCTGCATCAAAATTGATTGAATTATTCGGAGATTGACTTAGGGCAACATCCCATAATTGATCGGTAGCCTGGGTATGATTATGATATCCTACCAACATTTTATGTTTTTCCCCTAATAATCCTAATCTTTTTGACTGCTCCGGATCAGTAGGTAATTCAAGGGTAACTGATTTTGCACCTAAAATTTTTGCAACACGCATGCCATAATAAACTTCCTCATCGGTGTTACCAGGACTAAAAGCATTGGGTTTAAAAGCATATATTTTTATACCTGCTGCATCAAATTTTTTCCGAATCTCCTGAAATTTATCCATTGGAACCGTTGCGCGCCAATCGGCAACTTGTTTGTTATACGTTGCCACTTGTGCTTTCTGAAGGTCAGTCATAGGCTGTCTTGGCCCACTCCGCCAGGAAAAATCCGATTTTGGTTTACCAGCATACTCTTCTACTGCATCGCCCATTAATTCAATAGCACTGATTCCCGATTTCAAACAAAAATCAATTAATTGATCAATATCATGGGGTATACTCCTGTAGGAATAAGTAATAACACCAATTTGAACCCCGTCAAACCTGGAATTTGGTTTTGTTGGTACGGATTGAGCGTACATGGATATGGTGGTGAAACATAGCATAGTGCTTAACCACATTTTAAAATTTCGAGACATAGTAGATTGCTTTTGACTAAAAATAATCAAAAAAATAATTAAATCCTACTACTGATTCATTTTTATAAAAAAACAGGTGACAAAAGGAATCAAATTAAAAGCCAAGAATACTTCCCAGTCCACCAGAGGATGATTTTCTTCTGGTGGTTTTGGCACCTAAGATCCCCAAAATCCCTCTGGTAACTTCTTTTAAAATTACCTGCGTTGTTTTACTCTCCAATATTTTTTCAAAGTCAGATTTTTCCGCTTTTTTCGTCGTTGCTGGCTTAGATTCTTCTTGATTTTCTTCTGCTGTTTTTTGTTTTAATTTCTCGGACAGGATTTCAAATGCGGTATCTCTATCTATCTCTTCGTTATACTTTTTTGCCAAATTAGAAGCTTTTACATTTGCATCTAATTCCTCTTTGGTAATGATATCCATCCGGGTTCTTGGTGCAATCATCATGGTATGAGCTAAAGGGGTTGGAATACCTTTTTCATTTAACACCGTAATAATGGCTTCTCCAATACCAAGCTGTGTTAATAATTCGTCTGTTTTATAATAGGTAGATTCTGGATAATTCTCTGCTGTTTTTTTTATTCCTGCTCTATCTTTGGGGGTAAATGCGCGCAAGGCATGTTGAATTTTCATACCCAACTGGCTCAATATGGCATCGGGAATATCTGTTGGATTTTGTGTACAAAAGAAAACACCAACCCCCTTGGAACGAATAAGCTTAATGATGGACTCTAATTGATCTAAAAGTGCATCGGAAGCTTCATTGAAAATAAGATGAGCTTCATCAATAAAAAGAACAAGTTCAGGATTATCCTTATCCCCCTTTTCTGGAAATTTCTCATAAATTTCTGCTAAAAGGCAAAGCATAAAAGTGGAAAAAAGCTTCGGTTTTGACTGGATATCTGATAATCTTAAAACATAGACTTTACCTCTGCCATTTTCGTCCAGCTCCACTAAATCATCTACATCAAAACTTCGTTCACCAAAAAAAATCTCAGCTCCTTGCTCTTCAATTTCTAACAACTTTCTCATTATTGTACCAACGGTTGCCGAACTAATCAACCCATAGGCATTTTCCACTTCCTCTTTAGCTTCATTTGAAACATACTGTAAGGCCTTCCTAAAATCTTTTATATCTAGGAGGGGAAGTTTTTTATCATCACAATATTTAAAAACAAGGGCTACGAGCCCACCTTGCGTTTCATTCAGATCCAATATTTTAGATAAGAGAACTGGACCAAACTCTGAAATAGTGGCTCTAAGTCTGACTCCATTTTCTTTACTTATAGTTAAAAAATCTGTTGTTATCTGGGTCGGCGTCCAATCTATGCCTGTTTTTTCTGCTCTTTCTGTTATTTTAGGATTGGGAGTACCCTTCTGAGAAATACCACTTAAATCACCTTTTATATCCATTAACAAGCAGGAAACGCCATTTGATGCCAGTGATTCAGCTAAAGCCTGTAAGGTCTTTGTTTTTCCAGTTCCGGTTGCTCCGGCAATAAGACCATGTCGGTTAAACATTCTTAAAGGTGCATTGATATGCAAACCTTTAATTGCCTGACCTTCAAGCATGGCACCGCCCAATGTGATAAAATCGTCTGAAAAAGTATAACCATCCTTAATATGCTGTGAAAAAGTTGCGCTATCTGCCATTTTAGTCCTTTATTTTTGAAAGTAAAATTAACTATTTTTCTGCAAGGTTATCAATATTTCCATGGCTTCTTTAGGGTCCGATTTCCCTCCTGTCTTTTTCATTAATTCCCCCATAAAAAATCCAGAAAGACCTTTTTTTCCGGATTTAAATTCCAACCATTTTTGTGGATTTTCTCCAATTATTTCTTTGAAAATGAGCTCAATTTTACCCTCCACTTTTTCCTGTAACAGTTGATTTTTTTCAGCAATTTCTAATGGATCTGAAGTCGGACTTTCAAGCCATAACGGAAAAAGCTTTTGATAAGCAAGAGAATGACTTATTTTACCTGATTCAATCAGGGAAAGAAATGCTAAAATGCCATCTCTTTCAAAGGGTGATTCCGTAACTGAAATTCCCTTTTCGTTTAAAAAAGGTAATAATTTATTGACTAAAAAGTTAGTTAACAACTTTTTGTCTGCTACTTTATCCATGAAATCTCGGAAATATAAAAAAGTATCTTTCATCTCAGAAAGGATAGATGCCTCCTGAGCAGGTAAATCAAGTTCTTGATGAAGAAATTTGTAAGCATCCCAAGGTAAGACGGGCAGGCTGTCTTTTTCATTTTCTAAAAATTCTTCAGAAATATGTATTGGTGGTAAATCAGGTTCTGGGAAATACCTGTAATCATGGGCATCTTCTTTCGACCGAAGTGGTGTGGTTACACCTGTTGATGGATCGAAATTTAAGGTTTGCTGAGCTACTTTACCCCCTTCAAGAACTATTTTTAATTGTCTCTTTTCTTCAAATTCAATGGCTTGTCTGGCAAATTTCATTGAATTTACATTCTTTACTTCACACCTGTTATTTAAAATATCTGTACCTTTTGGTCTAATTGAAATATTCACATCGCACCGAAGAGATCCCTCTTCCATATTACCATCTGATATTTCGAGGTAGCGAACAAGCTGTCTGATACTACTCATAAAAGCGTCAACTTCAGCACCTGAACGCAGATCTGGTTCCGTAACTATTTCAATTAAAGGAATACCGGCTCTGTTTAGATCAATAAAAGACTTTGACTCATGCATGGTATGAATTGATTTACCTGCATCTTCCTCCATGTGGATATGATGGATTCTGATATTTTTCCATTCCTCTCCTACTTTTATTGGAAGGAAGCCACCTATGCTTATAGGTTTCTTATCTTGAGTAATTTGATAACCCTTTGGTAAATCTGCATAGAAATAATTTTTCCTGTCGAAAGTATTATCCCTGTTGATATAACCGTTTAACGCAAGTCCAAGCCTTAGAGCATATTGGACTTGCGTTTTATTCATAAACGGTAGTGTTCCCGGGTGACCCAGAGAAACAATGCCTATATTGGAATTCGGACTTCCACCAAAAGACGTTTTATCATTACAAAAGGCTTTACTTTTGGTACCCAACTGCACGTGTACCTCAAGACCAATAATAGTTTCAAATGCTTCTTGCCCCATAATATTATCTTAAGCGGCAAATATAAGCTTAAACCTATTTTATTTTTAATTCATTTTTGCCAAATGTGCTAAATGATGTCTGGAGTGCCAAAAATAAAGAGCCGTAGCGCGTTCAATAGTAAAAAGGAACTTCATATCTGGGTGAAAAAAAGTTTTTTGCCAATCTTCCGTTGATAAATTCGCCAGCATAAATTGCCATCTGCCATGAACCCCATCGATCATTTTTAAAGACAATTCTGCTGGAGCTTTTAAACTATCTGTTAAATTTCCCCAGCCATCCTGATGATAAGGCTTTATAATTGGCTCATTTTCAGTTAGTGCCAATTTGACACGAATTAAAGCATTGGCATGGCTGTCGGCAATGTGGTGCACCAACTGTCTGGCTGACCAGCCACCAGGTCTGTATGGGGTATCCCATTTTTCTTCCGACCATCCAGCTACTTCATTTCGAAGCAAGGCGGGAAATTCTCCCAGATAATCTGTCCATAATTTATGGTCTTCCCCAGAGATAGATTCAGGTTGTGAAAATTTCCCAACAGGATATTTGAAGGCAAATAATTGCTCTTCTGTAAGATTTGCTTGTGTTTGTTCCATGTTATCTTATTTTAATTACCATTCAATCATTATGCCAATCGTAGGAAGCAATGTGCCCTGCGCATCTGTTATTGTTTTCAACAAATACCTTTGCTGCGCCAAAGGTGCTGTCGGATTGAGAATTACCGGTCCACCTACAGGTTTTCCATCGGCATCTTTTGCCCTATCTAAAATCAACTGATTACTTGGAATAGCATTACCAGTAATATTTTCAATATCTAAATAAAGATTAAGACTCCATTTTGTAAAAAACCATTTTTTATCGACGCGAATATCCACAGTATTAAATGCTTGCCGACGTAAGGTATTGATTTGGTTAAAATCTAAGATGCCCCTGTTATTAACCGACCAATTTGCGACCAGGGAAGAAGCAGGAGAAAAAGGCGTAAATGGTAAACCACTCTGGAAGCGCCAGTTCATACCAATTTCCCAGTTTCTCTTGAATTTTTTCCCTAGGGTTGTACTGATGATATGCCTTGCATCCCAGGAAGAAGAAACGAGGTCTCCATTTTTATCCTCAAAGGCACTCCAGCCTAAAGTGTAAGCAAAAATTCCATAGAACCCTTTGTATAATCTTTGCTGAAAGAGAAACTCAAATCCGTAGCTTCTACCATTTGATCTTGGAATAGCAGGTTCATTGCCAATAACGCCGAAATCGCCCCCCAAATTAGCTAAGGTTACACTATCTCTGAGTAAAAATGGATAATTATTATAAAACTTATAAAATGATTCAATGGTAATCTTGGCATTGAAATCTGTATTAAACTCAAGACCCAGAACCACTTGCTTATTACCTACATACTTTATGTTGTTTGTCTTATTTACAAATTCACCATTTTGTTGATACCCAAGAATGGTGAAGGGCGGTAATTGATAGAAGATGCCGGTATTAAAATTCACCGACAACCTTTTTGTAAGCGAGTACGCCAAAGAAATACGTGGGGAAAGTTGATTTAAAGGATTAGACATATCCTTAGAATAGGTATTTCCATCTGCTCTTAATCCCGCTGAAAGAACCAGTTTCTCATTATTAAAGCTTTGACTTGCCTGAGAAAACAGACTATATTTTCCCATATTGAAGGCAGAAGAATAATTAATGGTTTGAGCACCCGAAGCCGTAAAGATCCTATTGTAGGTATTATTATTGTATTTGACAAACTCATAACCACCTCCAAAGGTCAGTTTAAAGTCCCCTGTTCTTAAAGTTCTTTCAATACGTAATTTATTTTCAATCTCCTGTGATTGATAATCTAAGATTTTATTTCCTGGTTTGCTGTCATCATTTCCAGCGTACTTAATGGCCTTATTATCGAGCATATTTCTCGACAAAACGAAAGTCCAATAACCTTTTTGGGTAAAGTGCTTCCATACCAGACCATTGGTATAATTCCATTGTGGACTAGTTGGGAGTTGATCAAGGATAAACTGTTGATCTTCCGTTTCATTCGCCTCCAGATTTAGTTTAAACTGATCTATAGCCCCCAATCCAATAAAGGTCAACTCATTTTTTTCGTCCAGCTTAAATTTAATTTTTGCCTGAAAATCATTATAGGTAGGAAGGAATGGAAGTCCGATAGCCTGAAATAAAAATTGCAAATACGATCTGCGACTCGACACTAAAAAAGTACCTTTATCACCAATAGGACCCTCTAAAGTTAATCCTATATCAGAGGCACCCACCATAAAGTTACCCCCAATTCTATCGCTTCTACCCTCTCTTTGTTTAAAATTAAACACAGAACTTAATGCATTTCCTCTGTTTGCAGGAAAGGCACCCGAGAAAAAATCCACTTCACTAATAAAATTCACATTAATGAGACCTACTGGTCCACCAGAGGCCCCTTGCGTCGCGAAGTGATTGATATTGGGTACTTCTACATCATCTAGGAAAAATCGATTTTCGTTTGGAGCACCTCCTCTGATGATTAAATCATTCCTGAATGATGCAGTGGTAGTAACTCCAGGTAAAGATTGAATAACCCTGGAAATATCTCTGGCGCCTCCAGGATTTCTCTGTATCTCAGCAATACCAATCGTCCTCAAGGATACTGGGCTTTCTTCCGTTTTCTTAAATGGAGAAGCCTGAACAACTACTTCTGTTAATTCTTCTATGGATTCATCTAATTGAAAATCTACTTGAGCCGGACGTGCATTTGTTACCTGAATTTCAAATGCAGCCCCATCTTTGAATCCTAAAAAACTGGCTGTAAGATTATATAGACCAGGCGTAAGCCCTGTAATTTCATAAAATCCTGACTCATCTGAGGTTACTCCCTTATTAATCTCAGGAATAACAACGGTAGCAAATCCAATGGCTTCATTAGTCAGTTTATTGGTAATTTTTCCCTTTATGATACCTGATTGTGCATTTATATGCCCTAAAAAAAACAGGGAAAAAGCAACAAAAAGGACTGCGTAATTTTTCAACATGGACAAATAGTTAAATAATGATTTAAAACTTATTAAATAAACTAAATGCAAAGTAGTTCTAAATCAATGCTAAAAAAATGAAATAAATTATCATTTTTACTGAATTCTATCGCTGTAAGTATAAATATTAAACGAATTTTTATTGGTAAAACCAATGAGAGTTATCTCATTTTCCTCAGCTATTTCTATGGCAAAAGTAGTGGGAGCACCTATAGCCACAACAACATCAATGCCGGCACGAGCTGCTTTTTGCAACATTTCAAAGCCTGCACGGCCACTAAAAAATAAAAAGCCATCCATTTTAGCCTTTTGCTGCTTTAATATTGAATAACCAATCACCTTATCTAAGGCATTGTGTCTTCCTATATCCTCTCCTTCATGAATCAATTCTCCTTCATTACTGAACCAACAAACGGCGTGAGAACCTCCCGACTTACTAAAAAGAGGTTGTTTCAATTTTGTCTTTTCCAGGGAATTAAAAATAACATCCCGATGGATAAATTTACGTTTCCCCATTTTTGGATAAAGCATGTTTCCAGCTAAAACATCTGTATCTGGGGCTCCGCAAACCCCACAGGCAGCATTTACTATGAAAATTCTATCCTCCTTTGGAAAAACAGGATTAAAATGATAGGCGAAGGCTATCATTTGTATTTTTTGAAAAGGTTTTGATTCCTGATTTGGCAATAAATCTTTATAAGTATGGATAATTCCAGCCGTAAAAAGGAAGCCAACAGCTAAGGCTATATCGTCCCCAGGGGAACGCATAATCATCGCTATTTTTTTTATATTTCTATTTTCAAAAGGGCCATATTTCACATAAATTTCAAGAGGCAACTCAATCGCTACCTGATCTGAAAAGGACTCTTCCTTCCCGTCTTTATAAAAACGGCTAATATTTTTTGACCCGACTGGTATAAAATCCATCTTATTTTCCTTTGCTTTGAATAGCATTAAAATGTACTCTTAACCCTACATAAAATGTTCTTCCGGCAGCTGGCTCAAAAAACCTGTTTGCTGCTGCATTGATTCTTAAATTTGAATAATAATCAACGTTTAACAGGTTTTTGACCCCTCCTAAAATTTCTAAGCCTCCCCTTTTGGTCGGCAGACTATATTGGCATCGGGCTCCAATTAAAAAATAAGCGGGAACTGCTACAGAATTATTATCATTGGCAAATTGTTTTCCCAGCCATCTCAAGTTTCCTGAAATAAAAAAGGATTGATGTAATTGTGCTCTTAATTCTGAAAACAACTGAAAGGGTGAAAATCCCGGTACCCAGTTTCCCTTATAATTTTGATTGCCCGATGGATAATCTCTGAAGGTGTGACTTGCCAGGGTCAAGGAGGTAATAGCATTTATATTTTTCTCAGGGAAAAAATGGGTGAAAATTTCTAAACCATTCCTCCTGGAAATGCCTGCATTTTTATAAAAAGTTCTACCAGGAAAAGCGGCTAAACCGTAAGCTATCCACTCGTCTTTTAAATCTATCTGATAAATAGAAAATTCAGATTTTATCCATTTAACATTTTTAAACCGATACCCCAGAGAATATTGAGTGGAAGTTTGAGGTTTTAAGTCTGGATTAAAGCCACCAGCATTACTTGGATTTGCACTTAATTCGGTCAGCGCCGGCGTTTCAAAATGCTTACTCCAATCACCAAAAATACTCGAATTGGCATTTGGTTTAAAAACAAAGCCTAAAGAAGGATTTAGCCTGAGGTAGTCAATATCCCCACTATTTTCGCCGTCTGTCAAAAAAAGATCTTCGACACCCAACTTAATTTTATCTAATCTGGCACCAACAATACCCTCCCATTTTGGAGTAAAAAAATATCGGTATTGACCATAAATTCCCCCTCCCTGGAAAAACTCTTTTTGATCCAGATTAAGATTGCCTTTAACCCCCAATTTATTCGCAAATCTTTGACGGTCATCTACTTGGCTAGAAGCCTCCATACCAATTAACCATTGATAATTTGGTTTTAATTGCTGTAAAGATAATCCTCCACCCCAAAATTGACGATTGAAGGCAACATATCCACCCGCTTCAAAAGGAAGTCTGTTATCAAAAGTACGTTTTGAGTAAAAAGAATAGGCTTGAATTTGTATATTATTTTTAAGATTTTGGTCCCAGGTACTCCCCACCCTATATTGAATTAATTCTTCACCAGCCTTAAATTGTATATTTCTGGAAAAAGCTGATTTTCTGGAAATATTAACTTCCGATGCAATCAATGCCCCAGGATCATTTGCCAAAGGACTTGAAGCCCAGTTAAATAAAAACTTCAGTTTACCTTTTGGCAGATTTACAACATATTTACCATTCAATAAATTGGTCTTAGTCTGACTCCATTCTCTAAATCCTGTGTGTGAAAAATTACTTCCAAAAATACTCCATTCTCTTTTTTCATTTTTTCCACCCATCCAGACATCTAATTTCTTTAATCCGTTACTACCCATTAAATAACCTGAATTAATTGAAAAAGAAGAGGTTGGATCTTTGGTATAAAGAGCTAATACGCCCCCCGCTGCATTGCCATAGAGAACAGTACTTACGCCTCTGATAACCTCCATAGATTGTAAAAATCCCGGATCGATATTATCTACATTAGCCTGACCATCAGGGGTTGTTTCAGGAAGGCCATCGACCAGAATTCTGACACCCCGAATACCAAAAGCAGATCTTGATCCAAATCCACGAATAGAAATCCGAACATCCTGAGCGTAATTTTCAGCATTTTGAGCCAATACTCCAGGAACATACGCAGCATAATCCTGAAGAGATGTCCTCGGCTGACCTTTTACCAGAATTTCTTCCGATAAGGTGGTAACTGCCTGATTTATCCTTCTGCTCTCTACCCTAATTCTGGAAGCAGTAATAGGAATGGAAGGTAATTCTATGGTATCTGATTGTCCATTACCTAAAAAAGGATTAATAAAAAAGGGGGTAATTAGTAAAATAAATGCTTTTACTACCTTTTTCATGATATTAGATTTATGGTCGTATTTATCTCTTTTCACTTTCAGGCTTTGCAATTGTTTTATCAAAAAGATTTAAAATACGTCTATATTCATCTAACCAACTGGATGTTTCAACAAAGCCATGATCTTCCATTGGAAAAACAGCAAGTTCCCAATTTTCCTTTTTTAATTCAATTAACCTTTGTGAAAGTCTAACGATGTCTTGGAAATGCACATTTACGTCAACCATACCATGCAACATTAATAAATTTCCCTTTAGTCCTTCTGCAAAATAGATGGGTGAACTTCTTTTATAGGCAATGGGATCGAGCGTTGGAATATTTAAAATACTGGAAGTGTAACCATGATTATAATGCGCCCAATCTGTTACAGATCTTAGCGCAGCACCGCTTTTAAACACCTTGTTTTCATTAAATAGCGCCATTAAGGTGATAAATCCTCCGTAGGAACCTCCATAAATGCCTATGCGTGAAGGATCAACTTTATGGTTTTCAACGAGGTATCTGGCACCGTCAACCTGGTCTGACAAGTCTTTACCACCCATAAATCTATAAATTCCTGTTCTCCAGTCTCTTCCATAACCTGCACTACCTCTATAATCGATATCTAAAACGGTATATCCCTTATCAGCGAGCAAGTTATGAAACATATATTCCCTATAATAAGTACTCCACCATTCGTGAACATTTTGCAGATAGCCAGCCCCATGGACAAAAATAACGGCTCCTTTATGACTAACCTTTGCCTCAGGTTTATACAATCTGGCAGGCACAAGAACTCCATCCTGCGCTTTAATCCATACAATTTCAGGTTTACGCCATGAATAAGCATTAAAAGCCTGCGTAGTAGATTTAGTTATCTGGACTGGTTTGGCATTCGGTTTATTTTCCTGAACAAAAAGCTCCCAGGGTGTATTGGAGGAGGAAAACCTAATGGCGAGAAATTTTTCATCAGGAGAAAGAGTTACATCGGCATTACCCACTCCACTTGTTAATTTCAGTAGTTTTTTATCCGAAATATGGAGTTTATAGAAATGCTGTTGATGAGGACCTTCTGCATTGGCAGTTAAATAAATATGCTCTCCGTCATTTGCTAATTTAGCATTCAATATTTCAAAAGAACCGGAAGTTAACTGCGTCGTCACCTTCGTATTCAAATCATACAGGTATAGGTGTGAAAAACCTGATTTTTCAGATTGAAAATAAAATTGCTCTCCATTTGGCAACCACTCTATATTTCCTGTTGCCTGGTCCCAGCTTTCAACCCCAGGGCCACCAATCCATGCTGTATCCTGCTGATGATCTATTTCTTCCCATTTTCCATTGGAAGGATCTAATAAAACCAGCCATCTGTCTTTATGGTCCAGAGAGCGAACCACAAAAAGAGGTTGATTTTTACTACTCCATAAAGGTCCATTTATAACGGTAGGTTTTGGTTCGGGAAAAGTATCTACAAAGGGTGTTTTAGCGTCGTGGTAAAATTTCAGATAAGCTGGCTTTTTATAAATACCCGATAGATTTTTAACATTTAACAGATAAAGAGAATCTTTTTCCGCCATATAAATACCCATTTCATAGGTAGGTTGCGTAAATCCCACTTTTTCACGGGAACGCAGAGGGGTTGTAAAAGCTGAATTGGTAACAAAATCGGGAACCTGTGTTTCTTTTCCAGGAACTTCTAAGGCCATTTTACAGGCAACATATTTTAAATCGGGACTATGCGTAAGATTAATTAATCTTTTATTATTCAGGAAAAAAGGTTTAGGCAATAAAGCATCAGGTTTAGGTTCATCCCTTTTTCTTTTATCAGCGATAGCTTTTCTTTCATCTAACACTTCAAACAAATCGAGTTGCTCCTTTTCCAGCCATTTTTCCGCAGCATTTTTAGGTGCTGAGGCATTCGATTTAACATCCGTAAAATGCGTTATTTGTCTCAATGATCCATCAAATAGATCCAAGGAAAAAAGGTTACTATTCTTTTGAAAAGTTAATGAAGAATCTCCTTTTGCAAAACCCAGATTCGATTCTCTTTCAGAAGTAATCATGAATGGAGTCATTTGTCCTTCGGGTAATTGCTGTCTGTAAATATCTCCATCTCTTAAAATAAATCTGAAATCTTTATTTTTGGAAACCAGGCCACCAGGAGGAAAAGGGAATCGTTTATCTGAAGGCCATTTCAATGGTGCCTCAGAAAACGGAACTGAAACGCGATAGGTACTTCTTAAAGAATCATTCGTCGGATTCCAGGAAAAGAAAATTTCTTTGCTGTTTGGATGCCAAAAAATACTCTCAGGTGAATACCCAATGAATTTTTCACCTGACATAATATACTGCAAATCAAGTTTTTGAAGGGTATTTTTTTGCCCCAAAAGAGAAGTGGATTGTACCATAAAAAAGGCCAACACTAGTATATTAACCTTCAAGAAATAAATAGTCTTCATAAAATATAAGGTATTTTGTCTCAATATAGCCTTTTCAACAATTAAAAGAACGAGAATTTTGAGACAAAATACATGGGGTAACTTTAAATCAAAAAACAGAACAGGAGAAACAAACTTAAATATGTAATTAATTTATAATTTATATATCTTTGTTAGTATATTAATAAAAGATGCTCAACCGATTCATTTTCTTTTTATGCTTTTCTTTTTTTTCCTTAAAAATTGGAGCTCAGGTAGTTCGAATTAAATTTATTGAAAACAAAGAATATTGTGCAGGTTTCGAGTCACAAAACATGGCTCAAGTAAAAATTTCAGCCATTCCGAATATTAGAATTCCAGAAAACGCAGGATCAGTATATACCTGGTATGCTATTCATGCGGAAGGATTTAGGAGCTGGCATACGCCCATTGATCAAAGAGCAATTCCCTTACCCTGGACGGGTAGATACGAGATTTATGTTGTTATGAAATATATAGACAAAGTAACGCTTAAGCCTTACTTTGCCTTTAAATCATCCTCAATATTTGCTTATGCTAACGCTTGCCCTCCTTAATTAATCATATTTAAAAGGTAACACGGAAGAATCTTTAATAGTAGAAAGCGTCATTAAAGTTTTAAGCCTTTCAATTTCTTCAATTTGAGAAAGCGTTTTAAATAGTAGTTGCTCGTAGGTAGGAATATCTTTACAAACAATTTTCATTAAAAAATCGGCTTCACCTGTAATAATATAACATTCAACGATTTCGTCAATTTCCTGAACTTTAGCCATGAAATTATTCAAGGCGTTATCTTTTTGCCAGGCCAGAGATACCTGAACAAAAGTTTTTACGTTTAAGCCAATAGATTGTTGATTAACCTTTGCATGATAACTTTCAATAATTAACTGTTGCTCCAGCTTTTTAACCCTCTCTAAGGTTGGTGCTGGTGACAATCCAATTTTTTTTGATAAATCGAGATTAGTAATTTTACTGTTATCCTGAAGAATATGCAAAATTTTCAAATCAGTTTTATCTAGTTTTTCTAATGATTCCTGTTGTGGCAAGTTACTCATGGCTTAATCGATGTTTTTGTAATTAAAACGCAAAAGAACAAATAATATTACAAATACGCTAAAATTTAAACGTTAATTCCAAATTAAATTTTAGCGTATCTGTTAAGCTATATTTAAGGGAAAATGCCTAAAGAATTATAATCGCTGCTGATTTTATTAATTGCATTCACAAAAGCTGCTGTTCTAAGATCAGGAATAGCTGGATTATTGACCATAACCTCCCTTATTTCGCGGTAAGCATTGATCATTGTTTCCTCCAGACCGGACCGAACAAGGTCAATTTCATCGGCACCTCTGGCAATCAAAGCAAATTCACGTTCATTTACAACTCTACCCGTAAGATCTTCCACAAGATGAATCACCTGAGACAATTGGTTTTGGTTGAAGCGTTTTTCCATTCTTCCGAAACGCATGTGGGAAAGATTTTTCAACCATTCAAAATAAGAAACCGTTACTCCACCTGCATTTAAATAAACATCAGGAATAATAATAACGCCCTTTGCTAATAATTTTTCCTGTGCGGGAGCAGTTATTGGGCCGTTTGCAGCTTCAGCAATAATTTTGGCCTTTATATTGTCTACATTATCAATCGTAATAACACTTTCTAAGGCAGCCGGTACTAAAATATCACAAGGTTGTTCCAGGATTAATTCCCTGTCCTTTTTTTCAAAGGTTTTTTGCGCAGGAAATCCAATGATTGTTCCATTATTTTTTCTGTATGCCAATAAAGCATGAACATCAATTCCATCAGGATTATAGATGGCACCCTCTGCTTCACCGACACCAATAATTTTTATATTACCTTCATCTTGAGAAATCATCCCGGTGTAGGAACCAACATTTCCCATTCCCTGAATAATCATTGTTTTACCTGCGGCACCAGGAGATAAGCCAATTTTTGCCATATCTTCCTCAAAGGAGCAAGCTTCGCGAATGCCATAAAAGACACCACGACCGGTTGCTTCCGTTCTTCCTCTGATACCTTGTTGATTGACCGGTTTACCAGTAACACAACCTGCGGCATCGAGTTCATCTCCTTTAAAAGTTCTATATGTATCATAAATCCAGGCCATTTCTCTTGGACCTGTGCCATAATCGGGAGCAGGTACGTCTATTGCAGGGCCTATCAGGTTACGCTTTATTAACTCCGTAGTATATCTTCTCGTAATTTTTTCAAGTTCATCCTCTGTATATTCCCATGGGCTTATTTTTACCCCTCCTTTGGCACCACCGTAAGGAACATCCACAATAGCACATTTATAGGTCATCAAAGCAGCCAGGGCCATTACTTCGTCCTGAGAGACATGATTACTATAACGAATTCCTCCCTTCGTTGGCGTTCTATGATGGCTGTGTTGAACCCTGTAGGCCTCAATTACTTTTACTTCACCTTTAATTTTAACAGGAAAATTAATTTGAAATACAGCATTGCAAACTTTTATCTGCTGCAATAATCCCTGTGGTAAACCAGTATGTATTGCTGCTCTGTCAAAATAGACATTGACACTGTCAAAAAAACTAAAATTGTTATTCATCTGATTTTATTTGGTTTTCAAATTTGGTTAGGCGGCGGTCAAGTAGTATTAAATAAAAAACGATACCAAGAAACAACAATAGCATAACGCCAACTACTACATATATTTTACCAATACTGCGCATGAAATCGGTGTCGGCAGCTGACAAGGATAACATAAAAAAGAACTGAAAAGAGATAAAAAGGGCAAATCGCAACATGGACATTTTCTTAAGGGTGATATTTAAAAAAAATATTTAGGGTAAAATTGTTCAAAAACAGGAACAAAAAGGTTGATTTTCGTCACCTAATCCAAATCCTCTCTGATCTTTTGAAGTTTCAAATAACGATATTGCAGAGAACTTATCCAAAATCCTAATAACGTAAAACCTATCACAGCTGGATAAAAGACCATCCTCATCGTATTATCTAAATCTTGGGAACCAAAAGCAGGATTGCCACCGGACCCCGGATGGAGACTATCCGTAAGTCTCGGTATTACATAAAGCAATGGAATGAGGGTAGAGAAAGCAAAAATGCCATAAGCTGCGCATACTCTTCCTCTTTTTTCTGGGTCTTCAAATGAAGCACGCAAAATAAAATAAGCGGCATAAATAAGCAAAGCAACAACGGTCATATTCTGTTTTATATCCCAGCTCCAATAGGCTCCCCAAGTATTTTTAGCCCAAAGAGCACCTGTAACAAGACCCATCAAACCATAAAAAATACCCGTTTGGGTAAATGACTCTGCTTTTAAATCAAATTCATGATCACCACTTTTCAAATATTTTATACTATTGATAGCGGCAAATAAAAAAAGGAACATCATACCAAACCAAAGAGGCACATGAAAATAGGTATTTCTGATGGTTTCCCCCAGAATATTCCTAAATGGAAACGTGATCTTAGCAGTATTTGAAAATTCACCAGGAACAACCCAGTTTACATTTTCTACAAGATTTTTTTCTTTAGCTGCTGTGATAAATACGGCAGAGGGCAAAACAGATGTTCCATCTATTGCATTGTCTATCAGTAACGTTACTGTTTGAACCTCTTTATTTTCAGGTAAGTAATTAGGAACCTGAAAGGTTAATTTTAATCTTCTATCATCCTTTATAACGATAGCCTTTGCCGAAATGGCTTTACCATTATCCCATTTTAACCAGGCACGAAGAGAACTTTCCCCCTCCTTGAAATGAGCATTATATCCCGTAACCTCCATTTCTAAATCTTCCCCTGCTTTCCCAAAGGAAGGTTCAACAGATTCAATACCCGTTTTCAATGGAATTAATAATCCAGCTATGATTACATATAGAATTAACCCCACTCCCGTAAACTTCCAGATTTTACCTTTTTCAATCATTTTAATATATTTAATCTCTCCATATAAATGGAAACAAAATTAATGCCACACCACATAATAATAAATCTATTGCAACTAAAATAGCAATATCACCACCGACCGCAGTATCCTGGATGAGCCGTAATGCGTGAGCTGAAATTTTAACAAGCATTAAGATGATAGGAATTATTAAAGGAAAACTAAGAACGGCAAGCAATGTTGCATTTTGACTGCTTGCTGTTATTAAGGAAGCTAAAAAGGTGAAGGTAATAGAAAATCCAGCGCTTCCTAAAAATAAAATAAAAAAAAACAACCCTATATCCTTCACGGGATTATCTCCAAAAAAAATAAATAACCCCCAAATTAATAAACTTAAAATGAATAGTAACAAGGTATTATAAACTATCTTTGCCAATAATACATGAGAAGGATTTAGTAAACTGTAGTAATAGAGTACACTATTACCTTTTTCCTGAACAAAACTTTTTACCATGGCATTTACAGCAACAAATAAAAAGATAATCCAGAAAAGAGTGTTCCAAACATTCGGTTGAATTTTAACAAATGTTTCATAAACGACAAATAAGGTGGATATAACGTACAGTAAAATGCCACTAATTGCAGAACGAGTCCTGAATTCCAATAAAAATTCTTTGCGAAACAACAATAAAATGAAATGCAGATCCTTCATAAAACGCCTCTTAAATCCTGCAATCTTAACAGAATGCCTTTTCAACACAAATATAAACTACTATTACCAATCTTTGTCATTCTTATGAGTCTAACTTCTATCAAAGAAAATTGGGTATCAACGAATGCAAAACAAGGAGACGGTATTAAAAAAATATTGAGCAGATATCATTTAGATCATTCTCCATGTAATGTAGAAAAATTCTTACTGCTGAATGATTTATCTCCAAATTCGAACCTAATATTGGACAAAACGTATCTTTTGCCTATAAAGCAAATAGGTTTTGATGGCAAATCAATCAGATCTTCCTTAGGAATAACTGCATTTGAAACAGCAAAAGAAATAGAAAATTACAATCAGAAAATGTTAGCAGCCGGCCTGCGAAATAAATCTTTTCAGGAAGATAAAAATCTCTGGGTACCTTATCACATTGATGGTTGTCAATCAGGGGTTATTTCCAAAGACCAGATTTTTCCCATTTTTGGAAAATATGAATCTACAACCATTCTCTCTGATGTTTTAAAAGGCAAAATTTTTTATATCATTAGTGGTCATGGAGGTCCAGACCCTGGTGCTCAAGGGGTTAAGAATGGAAAAACACTCTGTGAAGATGAATATGCCTATGATGTAGGTCTCCGCCTATGCAGAAAGTTAATACAAGAAGGTGCCATGTCTTATATGATTACCCGCGATGGGAATGACGGCATTAGAGATGATGAATTTTTAGCATGCGATAAAGATGAAACCGTATGGGGCGGTGAAAAAATTCCTTTAGGACAACTCGCCAGATTGGAACAACGAATTGATATTGTTAAAATGCTGTTTGAAAAAAATAAAGAAATTGCACCGGCAGGACAATTCATGGTCGAGATTCATGTCGATTCCCGACATACCGATCAACAAGTAGATTTATTTCTTTACCACCAGGCAAACAATCAGATTTCCCATCAAATGGCCAATAAAATTCACCAGACTTTTGGCGAAAAATATCGGCAAAACAGATCAACAGGGATTTATAAAGGTACCTTATCCAGCAGGGAATTATATTCTCTCGAAAACGCTCCGTTACCTGCTGTTTATATAGAACTTGGAAATTTAAGAAATACTTTTGATCAGCAGCGTTTTGTTTTACCAGCAAACAGGCAAGCCCTGGCCAACTGGCTTTTTGAAGGCCTTAAATAAATTTAGTTCATATCGTTAATGTTTGCAACAAGACGTTTCAATTCTATCACATTATTTTTCCACCAATTTACCGTCCAGACAGGCAATAATTCAATGCCATATTTCTTTAATTTATTTGTTTGCCTTATTTCCCAGATAAAATCGGTATGAGCCGTATTTGCATGAAAACCATCCAATAAGAAAAATATATAATTGGCTTGAACTGTTTGTTTTTTGATGAAAAATGGAAAATAATCCTGATTGAAAAATATATTCTTTTGAAACTCAAAAGTGGCCTGTTTGGAATCCAGTCTATGCATTAATTCCGCCCAAAAAGCATGATAATTTTCTGAAAAAGGTTCCTCCTTTTTAAATCTGAATTTTTGGAATTCATATTCTAAAGCGTAAAGATCTCTGTCATTTATTGCCTCCAAAAATTTCAAATATGGAATAAATATATCTTTATCATCTTTTTCGTCCATTTCAATTAATTCCGCTCTTTTCAGAGAAGTAATAACTGTAAAATTATCCAAAGGTAAAGCAGCAATCTGCTCGACATTGATAGAGGAAAAAGATGATTTAAGCAGTAAATTAACATCCTCAAAGCTTGTCAATAGGTAAACCAAATTGAAATGTCTGGACTCAATTTCATTTGGCATTAAAATTTCTAACCCATTATTTTTCAAATTATTGAAATGACTCTTCAAGGTTGATTCCTCATGGCAAACTTTAAAAATTAAGGTTGAAATGAAATTTCGTTGCATTTCAGTCAAACAAATGATACCGACAGAAGGAATAAATTCAGTGGAGGAATATCTTATTTTTGAAAGTTCGTTGATAAGAAATGTAGCCTCCCCTTCATTGACTCCATTAGGCTGAAAAACACCATTTATTCTATGGAAATGAACAGATGCCTCTTTAATTGCATTCACGGTAACTTGCCCACCTCTCCATTGTTGCCAGGGATTACCCTGGTAAAAACCATGTATTTTTGACATTTTATACATGGGATATTTATTTATCAGCTCATTTTCAATTTCATTTTTATCAAAAGATGGATTATAAAAATAAGTGATATTTTTCCCTAAAGATTGAAATTTTGCTACATCCTGGGCTGTAGAATATTGAACATCTCCCCAGTAAACATGATCAAACTGAATGGTTGGATATTGTTGAAATAATTCATTGGCCTGTTTGACTGTTAAACAAAAAACTGGGAAACAATCAAGCCATAAGGGTAACATATCTTTTAAGAAAAAAAGATAATCATATTCTTTCAATTGGCTGTTTTCAAGCCACCCAATCATTTTCTGAAAGATTGTTTTTTCATCTTTTTTCCATTGCTTTATTCTTTCCCTTCTTTTTTGAAACCATAAGGACTGAATTTGACGTGGCATCATACTTTGTAAAAGTTCCCAATCGGCCTCATAGGTCTCCAGTGGAAGCGTTGTATCGGGCAGATAATGATGGTAATTTTTCAATAAAATCTGATGAAGGTACCAATTTTTAAAGGTCATAACCCAATCGGCTGGATTTATAGTAGAAAGCACTTGAATAACAGCCTTTGCTCCTGGAGAAAGTTCCTTCCAACTTAGTTGCCATTGATAGAAAGTGGAAAAATCTCTAATATTTACCAATATTAAATCAAAACTATTTACGGTTAATTCTAACCATTTCTGACGTTTAATTAAAGTTAATGCCTGGTGATCTAATCTCTCCAGGTACAAGGATTTGGAATTAAAATTTTCAATTGCCTCGTCCATTAAATTTTCAAGATAGCTAAATTGATCTTTAAAAACAGTACTGGCATGCACGTTATTACTGGAGGCCCGAAGCACTTCCTCATTAATAAAATCAGGTAAATGCTGCTGCCATTCAATGGCACTTTCTTTTAAAATGGGAAGATAATTGATCCAATCTCCCAAATGGGTATGACTTATATGTTCAGGAGGCTCCGGGAAAGACCAAAACTGCTGACTTTCAATGCTAACTTTTAATTTATTTAAAAGTTGAACCATCATTTCTCTTGCTTCCAATATTTTTTTACCCCTGTCAGCCAGTTTACTGTAAAGTAGGAGTGAAAAATTCTTTGTGAAAAGAAAATCGTTGCCAAATAAATCTAGAAATCCATCAAATTTATTTTCTATCTCCTCAATCCTCTCAATAATTCCCTGAATTTGCTTAAATAAATTGATATTCAAAGCATCTGAATATTGTGTTAATACATTTAAATACTCCGTCAAAATATATCTAAAATTGTTCCTTTCCTCATTTAGCTGAAGATTAAAATAATCGGAGATTTCCTCCAGACTGGTATTTTCAAGAACCCCGGTATGAAGAATATTAAGAGGATGTTGTAGAGTATTTATAGTCGAAAACCCCTTTTGCATAGGTGATATTTCTAAAGCTAAGGACTCAAACTCCTCCGGATTAAATGCAAAAAGATCCGTAGGTAGCCTTATGTTTACAAGCTGATTATCAACACCACGAGCACTTTGTAAAAACAAACTGACCACTTCAGCCCAATCATAATCACCAAAAATTTTTCTTCTTGATGCCTTGTAAGCAGCAGATAATTTCACCATAAGTCTTTGACAGGAGGCTAATATCTCTTTAAAATTGTCCCCAGCAAATACAGGGGAATTTTTTTCTTGTTGAATTATGAATGCCAGACGTTTCACTAATTGTCCATAGTGTCCTTTATTAGGCTGAACCAAGACTAAATTCTCCATCTTATTTTTAACAAAAGAAGCATTTATGTCTGCCAAAAATCCATTATTCTCTGAGATAATCAAGCAATTTCTTCCATTCGATAAAGCATTTGTAATCATATAATTTAATAAATGCTTTTTTCCAGAACCTGATGTACCGCTTATAATAACCGGTGTATTTTCCTGAGCAAAATGAAAAGCTGCTGCTTGCTCTGGAAAGAGAACCTGTAATCCAAAGGAATGACCCGGAAGGGAGATCATTTGATTTTGCATCAAAGGATAAGAATATAATGGATGATCATTGTTTGCTGAAAAATTTTCCAAAATATTTAATGATAACGAATTATATATTTTAAAAAAATTTGACTGTGCTTTTATCTGACTATCTTTAGGTACTGAAACAATCAAGTCGTCTTCAAAAAATGATGGATCTACTGCTTTCACGATGGTTCTAAAATCGTCAAAATTTATGCTATTTTGCTTCAAAAGAGGGTTAATCAATTGATTAATTTGATCAAAAGAAGAATGGTTTAAAATAACAGGATTCAAAACAGGTAGCGCATGGACATAACGGGAAAACATCCATTTTATGCCAACTTTATCAATAGGCTCCAAAGAAATATCCCAAATAAACAGAGGTACGGACAGAGAAGAATCATCATTTTTAAATGCAATGTAGGGATAACCAACTTTTAAGGAAGGAATACCAAACCTTGAGGAATAAACCTCTTGAATGTGATAAAATTCCCAGGTTAAGGCTGGTGAAAGGGTATTAAAAACCAAGTTTGCCTGAGTTAAAAAATGCCCGGAATCCGCTACCCATTTTAAAAAATCTATGTCCTTAGAAAGTGATAATATATCCAAAGATTTATTCCCAAAATGTAGCAACCTTCTTTCCCAATCCACCCTAAGTTGACTCATAGAGATTTATATATTAATTATGTACTAACTTGTTTGCAAAAGTAACAAAATATTATATTGAAAACTTGTTGAAAAAAACCACTTTAAAAATGAACTTTTTTTTTAAAAGCAATATTTAAGTGAAGACTCCCTATCAACCGTTAAATTAGGTTTATCCAATTTATATTTTTATTTAAAATCATGACTGAATATATACAACGCGAATTGGCCGTAATACTCACTGATGCAGAAAAAAAAATCATCTGGGTTAACGATGCTTTTCTAAGTATTAGTGGTTACACTTTTTATGAGGTTTTAGGTAAAAGCCCTGGTAATATTTTACAAGGTCAAAAAACGAGTAAAGAAACCATACATTTAATTAGTAAATCTTTAAAAAAGCAACAATCAATTGAGACTAAAATATTAAATTATAAAAAAACAGGGGAACCTTACCTTTGTCATCTTGCTATACATCCTGTTGTAAATAATCAAAAAATATTAACCAATTATATTGCTTTTGAAATTGACGAAAGTAATTGTGAGGAAAATTTAAGTTTAAGCATGCTTCAGGTACAGAAAAAATATACGGGCAGTAGCTTAAATCCTACAGATGAGGTGTCGTTAATTAATAAATTGAATAACCATCTAAGCCAAAACGCTCTATATTTAGATCCAGATATTGATATAAAAGCAGTCGCTGCAGAACTAAAAAGTAATACAAAATATCTTTCTCAAGTGGTCAATAATCAATTGGGACTTAATTTTAACCAATACATAAACCAATTTAGAATACAAAAATTAAAGGAAAATCTAAAGGATAAAAAGAATAATTCTTCAACCTTATACGAGATTGCGCAACAATGTGGGTTTAAAAATAAATCAACTTTTCATAAAGTATTTCGTGAATTCACTCAAATGACACCAAAAGAGTACCTACAGCAAAACGGAAAAGGTAAAAAATTAATTTAGGGAATAAAAAAAGGGAACTAAAATAGTTCCCTCTTATTTTGTAGCGGCGGCAGGACTTGAACCTACGACCTTCGGGTTATGAGCCCGACGAGCTACCAACTGCTCCACACCGCGATTTCGTTTTGCAAATATAGACTTTTTTTTTAACAATGGGTCAACTATTTTGCAAAAAAGAATATTTTAATAATAAAAAGAGAATGGAAGCATTTATTTTCGGTGCAAAAAGAACACCCATTGGAAGTTTTGGTGGCGCATTATCAAGCCTTTCTGCCACTACCCTTGGATCGAAAGCGATAGAAGGATTATTTTCAGAAAACTGTCCGGCAAAAGAAGATATTCAGGAAATCTACCTGGGAAATGTAATCGCTGCAAATTTAGGTCAAGCGCCCGCCAGACAAGCTGCCCTGGGTGGCGGCCTCAGCGAAAACGTTATTTGTACTACCATTAATAAGGTATGTGCTTCCGGAATGAAAGCTACGCAGCTAGCAGCCATGTCTATTCAAAGTGGTGTAAACGATTGGGTGATTGCCGGCGGTATGGAAAGCATGAGCAATGTACCTCACTATCTTCCATCCCTTCGATGGGGAAATAAGTATGGTAATGCTGAAGTTTTGGATGGGTTAACAAAAGACGGATTAACTGACGCATACAATGATGCTGCCATGGGTAATTGTGGTGATGCAACCGCAGAAAAATATCACTTTTCAAGGGAGGAACAAGATAACTTTGCCATTGAATCATATAAAAGAACGGCATTAGCTACAGAAAAAGGCTTTTTTAATGCTGAAATTGTACCTATTGCTATTCCTCAAAGAAAAGGGGGTGACATGCTGATTAAGGAAGATGAGGAATTCAAAAAGGTAGATTTCTCTAAAATCCCTTCTCTTAAACCTGCCTTTTCTCCCACCGGTACCATAACGGCTGCCAATGCAAGTACCTTAAACGACGGCGCTTCCGCCTTATTACTAGGTTCAAAAGAAGCGGGTGAAAAATCAGGCATTAAACCCATAGGTAGAATTGTTTCTTTCGCCGATGCCGAAGTTGCTCCTGAATGGTTTACCATTGCACCGGTTAAAGCAGCCCCACTTGCACTGAATAAAGCAGGATTAACCTGGGAGGATATTTCTTTTGTCGAGGTAAATGAAGCTTTTGCCATCGTTCCAATGGTTTTTGCCAAAACTTTTTCCATCCCCTCCGATAAATTAAATGTTCGGGGCGGTGGTGTTTCCATGGGACATCCATTAGGTTCCTCCGGTTCCCGAATTTTAGTAACCTTAATACATACCTTACAACAAAATGGAGGTGGCTATGGTCTTGCTGCCATCTGTAATGGTGGTGGTGGCGCTTCTGCTATGGTGATTGAGGTTTTTCCCGCTTAATTTAAGCTGACTTTTTATATTCCAGCGTGCTTTTGTTTTATATCGTCGCTGTTTTAAAAATATTGAAACTATTACTTCCGTGAAACATTTACTCTTTTTATTACTATTTAGCGTTCATGCATTGGCTCAAAAAACCAGTATAATATGGTTGGATGATTTAGAAATACAAACCTTTTCTGAAGGATTAAGACCTGTTAAAGCTAAAAAAAATTACGAATCTCACACCTTAATGGTTAACAAATTGTCCTTTCAGCGAGGTGTTGGAGCACAATCACCCTGTGTTCTTGCTTTTCATGTAGATAAGAAAGCATTAAGATTTCAAGCTAAAATTGGAAATGATGACGAGGGAAATCCAGCTTTACAGTTGTCCTACTATGTTGTAGGTGATGGAAAAATCCTTTTTGAGAAAAAAAACATGAAAATGGGAGATAACCCCATTGCTGTCGATGTGTCTTTGAAAGGTATTAAACAACTTGGACTTTTAGTTTTAGATACCGTTGGTGGCATTAGTAATAAGCGGACTTATGCCAATTGGTTGGATGCAAAACTAGAAATGATTGGAAATTCATCTATTGGATATGTTGAAAATAAAGGCAAAAAGTATATACTTACCCCCCAAAGCTCCGCCATTCCCAGAATTAATTCACCAAAACTTTTTGGGGTTCGTCCTGGAAATCCATTTTTGTATAATATCGTCGCATCTGGTAACAAGCCAATGAAATTCAGAGCATTAAATTTACCAAACGGCCTTATACTCAATGAAAAAACAGGTCAGATAACAGGTATCCTAAAGGAGAAAACGAATCATAATGTGACCCTGATGGCTGAAAATAACAAAGGTAAAGCTACTGCAGAACTTGAAATAAGAGTTGGTGAGGACATTGCTCTGACTCCCCCACTTGGTTGGAATGGATGGAATGCCTGGGAACAAAAAATAGACAGGGAGAAGGTTATGGCTTCTGCTAATGCCATGATTCAGTTTAAGTTAAAAGACTATGGCTGGAATTATGTTAATCTGGACGACGCCTGGCAAGGTTATCGTGATTCCGTTTCTCTGGCTCTTCAACCTAATGAAAAATTTCCCGACATAAAAGGGATGTTCGATTACATTCACTCTCTGGGACTAAAAGTTGGCCTCTATTCTACTCCCTACATTTCAAGTTATGCAGGTTATGTTGGCGCATCCTCTGATTATCTAAAAGGAGGCGAAACTCATGAAAAGATAATAGTAAACAGACCTTCTTTTAATCGTATTGGTCCATTTAAATTTGAAAAACAAGATGCCAAACTAATGGCTGACTGGGGGGTTGATTTTTTAAAATATGATTGGAGAATTGATCTGCCATCTACCATTAGAATGGCTGATGCACTAAGGGAATCAGGTCGAGATGTGGTATTAAGCTTGTCAAATAATGCCCCTTTTGATAAAGTAGCAGATTGGGCAAAATGGGCTCAAATGTACAGGACAGGTCCAGATATTAAAGATAGTTGGACGAGTTTATATCATACTTCTTTCACTTTAGACAAATGGGGTCCATTTTCCGGTCCCGGCCATTGGGCAGATCCCGACATGATGATTATAGGTGATGTGTCCATAGGTCCTGTTTTACACCCTACCCGATTGACGCCCGATGAGCAATATAGCCATGTCAGTATTTTCAGCTTACTCTCAGCACCTATGCTTATTGGTTGTCCCTTGGAACGATTAGACCCATTTACCATTAATTTGCTCAACAATTATGAAGTGCTTGACATAAATCAAGACCCCCTAGGTAAACCAGCCAGATTCCTGGGTCTGGACAATGGAGTGCAAATATGGCTGAAAGAATTAAAGGACGGCTCTTATGCTTTAGGTTTGTTTAATGTGGCTCATTATGGTGAAAATCCAGCCTCTTACTTCAGATGGGGTAATGAGAAAGAAATCCATTTCAACCTGAATCTTGAGAAATTCAATCTACCTGGAAAATGGGTGATTCGTGATGTTTGGAAACAAAAAGATATTGGAGAATTCAAAAGTGCCTTTAAAACAATAATCCCATATCATGGAGTTAAGCTAATCAAACTGATAAAAATAAATGATTAACATGTGCGACCAGGTATCATCTGGGCAAATCTTTTTAATATATCCTTATGACTGTTAAAATCTTTGTAACAGGTGGAACTTTTGATAAGGAATATAATGAACTTGATGGTTCCCTTTATTTTAAAGATTCTCATCTGCCAGAAATGTTATCTCGAGGTCGTTTTCAGGTTCCAGTGGATTGGACTACGTTAATGATGATGGATAGTCTGGATATGACGGAGAAAGACAGATTAACCATAGCCCAACACTGCATTTCGACCCCTGAAAAAAATATCGTCATTACCCACGGAACCGATACTATGGTTGAAACAGCTAAAGTGATTGCAGAAAAGGTAAAGAACAAAACCATCGTTTTGGTGGGGGCAATGGTTCCTTACACTTTTGGTAGTTCTGATGGTTTTTTCAATCTAGGAACTGCTTTCGCCTTTGTTCAAACACTTCCTACAGGGGTTTATATTGCGATGAATGGACGTTATTTTGAATGGAATAATGTTAGGAAGAACAAAAAAGAAGGCATATTCGAGGAAATCAGCTGACCTCTTACTTATTCTCTAAGAAACTCTAAGTTATCCTCTTCATCCAATTCAACTAAAACGGCCTCTTCCCCTGTACCGTTTTTAATATTCTTTAACGTGATTATTTCATCCGCAAGTTCCATTGCTTTTTCATTAATTAAATCAAATTGATTACCTTCAGCCTCAGGTCCTAAAAAGGCAGATGTAGCCCAAAGACCTTGATTCACCAAAGGTATTATCGAACTAATTCCTAAAGAATTATCATATCGAAAAGCTACTTTAGGTGTTTGGTTTTTAATGTGGTCAGGTAAATACGCAGTTGTCAGTAAAACCGCTAAAGGTCTGGAATGAAAGGAAAGCAAGGTTTCTACCCTTGGCGATAAATCAGGGACGTATTTCTTAAAAAGTGCTATGGAATCTATTAAACACTCATAATTAAAATGGTATTCGTCACGTTTAAAAGAAAGTAAACGATTGAAAGAATGCTCGTCATCGAGTAAACATATCAAAGACCACAATGTTTGCGTTTGAATTAGTATAATTTTTCCTTCTTTCAACGCTGATGCAGCTGCTAAGATTTTAGGATCAATATTTTGAAAATCAATACTATTTGTTTGAAGCATGTTAAATTTTACAAGTGAATTAAAACCAAAATTATTCCTAATAACGCTGAATAGGAGTTTCTTGTTTTTGATATTTTATTTTATTAGCTCACCACTTTCAGCTGAACATATCATTGGCGGTGTAATGAGTTATAAAATACTTCGTTATACGAACAATGATCCGCTTTCAAATAGTTGGCGTTACAAATTTACTATAAAAATATATAGGGATTGTCAAGGATCTGGTGCAGATTTTGATTCGACACCTGGAGCTTATCAGGCAAATGCCTCTATTTATCGAATGGATCAAAAGACTTCACCTCTTAAAACACTTATTTTTCCCTTGCCAAAAACCACAAAAATAAATCCAAATCCTGGCAATGATTGCGTAAAAATACCACCAAATGTCTGTGTTGAAGAAGGTATTTATGAACTGGAATATGATTTGCCTATCATTGATGCAGCTTATGTCATTAGCTACCAAAGGTGTTGTCGTAATATCTCTATTTCAAATATCATAAATCCTGCACAAACTGGCGCAACTTTTTCTGTGGAAATAAGTGCTGCAGCTCAAAAACAAAGGATTGATGGTCCTGAATTTAACAATTTCCCCCCAGTGGTGTTGTGTGCAGGACAATCGTTCGATTTTGACCAGTCAGTTAATTCTGTTCCCGGAGACAGTGTTATATATTCCTTAGCCAGCCCATTTACAGGGGGTGGTGCAGATAAAATAAATTTCAGATCAGTAAACGGGGAAGCACCTGACCCAGATTTGCCACCGCCTTACAGTGAAGTTCAATATGTAGGTCCAACTTATACTCTTGCAAAGCCATTGGGTATAAACAGCTTAATCTCTATAAATCCCCAAACTGGCCGTATTCAGGGAAAAACAGATTTAGTAGGTCAGTTTGTTTTAGGTATTGAGGTAAAAAGGTATCGAAATGGCGTTTTGCTAAATACCTTAAGAAGGGATTTTCAAATAAATGTTGGTATTTGCGATGCGAGAGTAAAGGCCTCCATACCCTTCACAAATGTCCTTGGAACCAATGAAAATATCTTTCAAAATTGTGGTGAGACCAAAGTGACCTTCAAAAATGACAGCCAGGATACCTCCGCCATTACCTCTTATAACTGGACATTTACTGGTGCTTCGCCCAGTGAAATTTTCAAATCTACCCAGAGAAATCCAACGATCGATTTTTTAAAAGCAGGAACCTATAATGGTAAGTTAGTCCTGAACCCGACGGGAACCTGTAAAGATTCATTGTCTTTCAAGGTAGTTATTCCTCAAAAAGTGAAAGCCGAAATTCAGGTCAAAGGCGATTCTTGTGTTGGACTTCCCCTTAGCATTACCTACAATGGTTTGGTGAAGCCAACATTTATTCGTTGGGATTGGGAGAGACTCGATGTATTCCCAAAAGGTGTGAAAGGTTGGGTGGTTGGAACAGACACCTTAAACGCCGTCACAAGACCGGGAAGTTATGTAATCCAGCTTTTGGTGGTGGGTGAAGGAAACTGCCGGGATTCCACCATCGTTAAAGTGCCTTATTATCCGATACCAGGTTTTGCAAACATTAATGCAACCCCTTCTGATGCATGTGTAGGTACCCCTATCAAATTTTCAACCAACCCTGATATTTCAAAGGAAGAACTTACCGTCAAGTGGGATTTTGGGGATGGAAAGTCCTCCAACGTCTTACCTGCAACGCATACCTATACCAAGGAGGGTCTTTATAAAGTAAGTATTACCTTAACCACTGGAAATGGTATTTGTACAAAAAAAATAGATCTCACCAATGAACTGAATGTACGAAAAGGCCCAACGGCCTCCTTCTCATATTCCCCAAAGGAGGATCTTTCGCTAAAACAATTGGTTACCTTTACAAGTAATTCAGGCAACCAGTTAAAGCATTTATGGAAAAACGGAGATAAAAGAATAGATTCCACTCTCAATTTTTCCTTTGCTCTTCCCGACACGGGTTTTGTTCCCATCAGTTTAGTAGTCACCGATCCCTTAACCGGTTGTTTCGATATCCTTTTACAGGAAGTATATGTAAAGCCTCAGGTTAGAATATTTATTCCTTCCGTTTTTTCTCCTAATTTTGATGGTATTAATGATGAATTTATCGCTTTGGGCGATTTAGATATTTTAAAAGACTACAAAATGCAACTTTTTTCAAGATGGGGAAATCCTGTATTTATTTCTACCGATCCTTACATAGGCTGGGATGGAAGCATAAGTACTAAAAATGAGGTTGCACCCATGGACACCTATATTTATATGATTAGTTATATAGATAATAAGGGAGAAAAACAGTATTTTTCAGGAACAGTTCTATTAATGCGCTAAAGATATGAATCGTCGAACTCCTTTTCAATCCCTTTTTTTCCTGGTTATATGCTCTTTATTTAGCCTAAACCTTCAGGCTAAACATTTAATTGGTGGAAATATTACTTATAAATGTTTGGGAAATGGGGACTATTCTTTTACCTTAAAAGTATATAGAGACTGTAATTGTACCGATTGTGCACAGCTAGACAATATTGCTGATATTGGGATTTACAGATGTAATGGTGATGCTGATTGTGGAAAATTACGCCAAAATTCCGTTTACGCCCGTTTACAGGTTCGCTTAACCTCAAAAAGGAATGTAGACCGACCTGATTACCCCTGTTTAATTCCACCCAATATTTGTGTTGAAGAGGGTATTTATGAATTTAAATTAAGTACTTTAGGCATTCGATTACCTCCAGGAAATACCTCTTATCATATTGCCTATCAGCGTTGTTGCCGGAATAATACCATCACCAATATTATTAATCCAGATCAGGTAGGCTCAACTTATAGCATAGAAATAACTCCTGAAGCACAGGCTATTTGCAATAATAGCCCAGAATTTAAAACTTTTCCACCAACGGTCATTTGTGTTAATAATGAGTTGAATTATGACCACAGTGCCAAAGATACAGATGGTGATTCATTAGCTTATGAATTTTGTGCCCCATTTAACGGAGGAGGCCCTTCCACCAATAATTTGGTTTATACTACTTGCGAAGGTGCATATCCATCACCTGCATGCCCTCCACCTTATAATTTGGTCACTTTTAGAGGGGGTAATATTACCGCGACTACCCCAATGGCCGGAGACCCAATAATTAAAATTGATAGTAAAACTGGACTAATTACAGGAAAACCAACGGCTAAAGGTCAGTTTGTGGTTGGGGTTTGTATTAGTGAATATAGAAATGGTATATTGATTAGTAAATCGACCCGTGATTTTCAATTTAATGTGGCTGATTGTGCCCCTTTAGTGTTTGCAAAATTGGGTGACGCCATTGCCGTTACAGATCAGGAATATAAAGTTATTTCTTGCGGTATCACAGAAATTCAATTTGTAAACAGTAGCTACCAAAGGCAATTTATCAAGAGCCAGAAATGGGAGTTCCCCATTGGAAATACAAAAGTCTCCTCAACAGATTGGGAGCCAAAATTAAAATTTCCCGGAATTGGAAAATATAATGGCAAATTATGGCTTAATCCAGGAACTGGTTGTGCCGATTCTGCTGATATTGAAGTAAGAATATTTCCAGACCTTACGGCTGACTTCACTTATAAATACGACACTTGCTACGGGCAACCCGTAGTATTTACCGATCTTTCTGTTAGTGGAAGTGGTAGCATTATTAATTATGACTGGGTCTTTGGAGATGGTCAGAAAGGCACTGGAAAACTCACTAATCACCTGTATAATTTACCAGGAGAATTTTCGGTCGCCTTAACGGTAAAAGACCTAAATCAGTGTGTTGAAACCATTACAAAAAAGGTAAGATATTTTCCTGCACCTGCTATCTTAATCGTAAAGCCTTCACAAGCTGTTGCTTGTGCGCCCGTAAGTTTGGTGTTTGAAAATTTATCCAAACCAATTGATGAAACCTATAAAGTAAACTGGGATTTTGGAGATGGAGGCAAAAGTACCAAAATAAATCCTTCCCATACTTACACAAAAGAAGGGGTATATGCCGTCGCCCTTTCTGTGACATCCCCTATTGGTTGTAAAATTGATACCATTTTTAATAATTTAATTAAAATTTCGAATTCTCCTGTTGCCGATTTTGATTTTGCCCCCAAAGAAATTACCAACATAGATAATAAAGTCGTTTTTACGGACAAATCATTAGATGCGGTCAAATGGCAGTGGGATTTTGGAGATAATTTTAAGTTAGAGGAAAGAAACCCAATACATTTATATTTAGATACAGGCGTATTTACCATCACTTTAATAGTTACCCATCCAACAGGTTGCTTAGATACTGCCCAATCCCTGCTTGACGTAAGACCTGATGTAAGATATTACCTCCCAAATGCTTTTACGCCTAATTACGATGGTAAAAATGACGTTTTTAGAGGAGTTGGTATTATGACAGGGGCCACTAATTTTAAATTCCAAATCTGGAACCGCTGGGGAGAAAGAGTGTTTTTTACAGATAATATTGACCAGGGGTGGAATGGGAATCACTTGAATAATGGTTCTGCCTCTCCCGAAGGGGTCTATATAACCTTGATTACGTATAAAGATCCCCGAGGGGTTCCAATTGAAATCAAAGGATTTGTTACCCTTTTACGATAATTTATAAGAATGGTAAGTATTTATACCGAAAAATTGTATTTCCCAGTTTATTTTTATATTTTTGCACGTCAAAAAAAATTAAGTTAAGATGGACGCAATAAAATACGTGCACGAACAACTCACACCGAGTAGCACCTTCCCAAATTTTCGCCCAGGCGATAATGTAGTCGTAAACTACGAAATTGTCGAAGGTGATAAAAAAAGGGTACAGGCTTTTCGTGGCGATGTAATTCAAATTAGTGGTCAAGGACCAACAAAAACTTTTACCGTTAGAAAAATTTCAAACGGCGTTGGCGTAGAAAGGATTTTTCCTTTTGCTACCCCAAATATCCAAAGTGTTGAAATATTGAAACGTGGTAAAGTAAGACGTGCGAAATTATTCTACTTACGTGATTTAGTAGGTAAAAAAGCGCGTATTCGCGAGAAGAAAATTTATCGTTAATTCGATTTATAATGCCATAAAAAAGTCCTTAATTTATCATTAAGGGCTTTTTTTTGTTGTTACCAAGGGTAATTCTCAGCGTATCTCGATACTTAAAGACAGTTCCGGAAGGTTACTGTCAAGATGTCGAGCGCAAAAACCAGCTATAATTCGTGCTAAATTAGATTGAAATGGTATCCTTAAGGCAGATAAGGCATTAGAGGAGTTTCATCTATATAGATCACGAGGCAGAGTAAATGACTGATTAGCATAAAAAATCCCCTATACATAAGTGTCGGGGATTTTTATTTGTTCCTTTAGATTAAGATCTAAAAGTTGCCATCCTAAGAATTGGTAAAAGATGCTATTTACACAACTCCATCCATATATTTAGCTCTCGGCATATTCAGATAATGGCGGACAAGTACAAACCAAATTTCTATCGCCAAATGCACCATCTATACGTGCGACACTTGGCCAAAACTTGTAACCTTCGTGTAGATAAGGTAATGGGAATGCCGCTTTTTCGCGCGAATAGGGAAGAGACCATTCATTTGCTGTAATTAATGCCTGGGTATGGGGAGCATTGTGCAATACATTATTGTCCACCTCATAAACACCATTCATAATTTCAACTATCTCCTTCTTTATCTCCAGCATAGCCAAACAGAACCTGTCTAATTCATCTTTATCTTCACTTTCTGTTGGCTCAATCATAATGGTTCCAGCAACAGGAAAAGAGAGTGTTGGGGCATGAAAACCATAATCAATCAATCTTTTTGCTAAATCTTCAGCACTAATCCATTGTTTAAATGGTCTAAGGTCTAAAATCAATTCATGGGCACTTCTCCCCTTTTCACCTAAATAAAGTACGTCAAAATCATTTTCAAGCTTATTCTTTATATAATTAGCGTTTAAAATGGCTATACGTGTAGATTGAGTCACACCTTCTGCACCCAGCATTTTGATGTAAGCATAACTTATAAGTAAAATACTTGCACTGCCATAAGTAGCAGCTGATACCGCATAGCCAGCGTTTTCCTTATCGGCTTTTCCTGGCAAGAAAGGTGCTAAATCATTATTAACGCAAATCGGACCCATTCCTGGACCGCCTCCACCGTGTGGTATAGCAAAGGTCTTATGTAAATTTAAATGACAAACATCGGCTCCAATATACCCAGGACTGGTTAATCCAACCTGAGCATTCATATTTGCACCATCTAGATAAACTCTGCCTCCATAATGGTGAATTAAATCTACTATTTCTTTAATTCTGGTTTCAAAAACGCCATGTGTAGAGGGGTAAGTAACCATTAAAACGGCTAAATGATCCGCATGCGCAGATGCTTTTAATTGTAAATCTTCAAAATCAACATTCCCATTAGCATCACAATCGACCACTACCACCTTCATTCCTGCCATTACAGCACTTGCCGGATTAGTTCCATGGGCAGAGGACGGAATTAAAGCAATATTTCTATGGGTTTGATTATGGTACTGAAAATATTTTCGAATAGTCAATAATCCCGCATATTCTCCTTGTGCCCCTGAATTAGGTTGTAAGGAACAGGCCGTAAAGCCTGTCACTGCGCATAGCCATTTTTCTAAATTTTCAAATAATTCCTGGTAGCCTTCAGCTTGATTTTCAGGAACCAAGGGGTGGATATTGGCAAATTCAGGCCATGATACGGGCAATAATTCACTGGCAGCATTCAACTTCATCGTACATGAACCTAGAGAAATCATGGCATGTACTAAGGAAAGATCTTTATTTTCCAACCGCCTGATATACCTCATCATTTTACTTTCTGTATGAAAAGTATTAAAAACGGGATGAGTTAAAAAGGACGATTTCCGCTGGAGGGAAGGTTGGATAGCCTGAGTTAATGTTTGATTTTCATTAAAATCAAACATCTTTCCTGTCACCTTTTTAAAAACATTAAAAATATCAAGAACATCAGCCAACAGGACTGTTTCATCTAAGGAAATCTGTAGCGTTTCTTTTCCGTAGAAAAAATTAATCTTGTTTTTTTCGGCTTCTTCCTGGATAGCTTTTATAAAATTGGTGTCTCCATTTATTGAAAGGGTATCAAAAAAGGAGGGATTATGAGCGTTTATGCCCAGTTTTTGAAGATTAGCTGCTAACAGACAGGTCAGATCATGAATTCTTTTGGAAATTTGATAAATACCCTTTGGCCCATGATAAACGGCATACATACTTGCCATAATGGCTAATAAAGCCTGTGCTGTACAAATATTTGAAGTAGCTTTTTCTCTACGAATGTGTTGTTCTCTGGTCTGAAGAGCCATTCTCAGAGCTTTATTTCCCAGTTTATCTATAGAAACGCCGATAATTCTTCCTGGAATAAGTCGCTTAAATTCCTCCGAAATGGCAAAAAAAGCGGCATGAGGTCCGCCGAAACCTAAAGGAACACCAAATCTTTGTGCATTTCCAATAGCACAATCTGCACCCCAGTCCCCCGGAGCTTCCAATAATGCCAGACTCATTAAATCACAAGCGGCGGTAACATAAATTTCCTTAGATTTTGCTTCAGCTGTTAAGGAAGAAAAATCAAGGAGGTTACCTTCGCTATCAGGGTATTGAAGAAGAATACCAAATGTTTGTGCTGTTAGTTCAAAAGAGGAAACGGGTTTAACTATAATTTCAATGCCAATGGGTTCAGCTCTGGTTTGCAAAACAGCAATTGTTTGGGGTAAAACCTTATCGGAAACCAAAAACTGATTAGCAACTGCTACTTTATTTTTTTTATTTTTAACACCAAAAAACAAGGTCATCGCCTCTGCAGCAGCCGTACCTTCATCGAGGAGCGAAGCATTTGCAACGGGCAATCGGGTTAAATCGGAAACCATCGTTTGAAAATTCAACAATGCCTCCAATCTACCTTGCGCTATTTCTGCCTGATATGGGGTATATTGGGTGTACCAACCTGGATTTTGAAAAATAGATCTATTAATGACAGAAGGTGTCCATGTACCAAAATATCCCCTTCCGATATAGGTTTTAAAGACTTTATTTTTACTTGCCAATCCTCTTAATTCCCTTAAATATTCATATTCTGATATCGCTTCTGGAAGAGGTAAGCTCTGACTTAATCGAATAGCAGCGGGTATGGTATCGGCCATCAAATCATCTAAAGAATCTGAAGCAATATACTGCAACATCTCACTTTGTTCCTCAGCGTTTGGACCAATATGCCTGTTTGCGAAAAAATCAGTGATACGAAAATTGGACATTTTACTCATATTTTAAAATGAAAAATTTAATAACAGATTCAAGCTATGGTTAGTTGTTGAAAAACTATTTTTCCTTTAGTTACTTTTTCAAATAAGTTATGGCAGCGTTTAAAAACGGATCACTTTCAAATTCTAACCTCATCGCAGCATCCGCTCCAAATGATTGTTTTACATAAGCTACTTTAAGTTTTTGCCACACCAACATTCGAAAATCTTCAGATAAATTATGTTGAGCCAAAAAAGTATTTACCATAGGATGATTTAAAGAAAAGGAGGACCAAATTGCAGCATTTTTTTTATCCAGCTTATCAGATTTCAAGTCCCAGTTAAACTTATTTTGTGTAATAAAAGGTAAGATTTGTCTGACGGTATTTTGCCAAATAGCCAAGGAATCTCTGGACTGCTGCGGTATAGTGATATCTGGTATTATACCTCCTGCTACTTTGGACGTGTCTCCTTTTTTATATGGTTTTTGAATTAACTTTCCCGAGGGAGTATAAAATTTTGCAATCGTTAATTTCAAAGCACCCCCATTTGACAGATTGAACTGACCCTGAACCAAGCCCTTACCGAAAGATGGTCGTCCTATAATCACTGCTCTTTTGAGATCTTGCAATGCACCTGCAACAATTTCACTGGCTGATGCAGAATTTTCATCCATCAACACAGCTATTTTTCGGGGTCTAAAAAAAGGCCTCCCTGAGGTTTTATAAATAGTTTCCTTCCCTGTTTTGGTCTTCGTTGTGACCATAATTTTCCCAGATTCAGAAATAAGTTGATTTATTAGATGGGTTGATTTCTCTAAATAGCCCCCTGGATTACCTCGTAAATCCAGAATTAGGTCTTTCTCGTTATTTTGTTTACCGAAAAGAGAATCCATGGCCAACATGAATTCCTGATCAGTTTTAGCGCTAAATTCTTTGATCCTAATGTAGCCCACCGATTTATTATAATCGATAAAAGGTTGGACACTTGGCATTTCAAGATCTTTTCTAACACAATTCAAGGTCAGATATTTTTTGGTAAAAGGCCTGTAAATTTGGATCTTTACTTTTTCGCCAACTTTTCCTCTAATGTTATAAACCATATTTTCAGCCTGCTGAACTTCCGTTTTTGAGCCAATATATTCCCCGGTAGCCGTTATATAATCCCCTACTGCGATACCTGCAATTGCTGCGGGGCCATTTTCGAATACGGAAATAACCAAAATGGAATCATTTTTAAGGGTAAACTCAATACCAATACCGACATAAGATCCAGACAATCTTTTATTCATCCACGCCAAATCTTGTGGTCTTATATAAGAGGAAAAAGGATCGAGACCTCCCACCCATTGATTCAAAGCGACATCAACGAGACTATCTTTATTTAGTTGATCAACATATTTTGAAGATAAAAAGCCAAGGGCTTCATTCAGGGTAATGATCGATTGATTATTACTCGATTTTTTTTCAGCTATCAAGGAATTCATCTGAAGAACTGATCCGAACTTGGAACCTAAAATAAAACCAATAATGATGCATAAAGCGGCAATTACGGGAATCAAAATACGAAGGTTTTCCCTTCCGGCTTTGTTGACTAACATCCAATTAAATTTATGAGCCACAAAGATAATTAAAAGAATTTAGCAAAATATACCTTATTTAGTGGTTCATATTTATTATTTTAGCAAAAAATAGCGTTTAAATTAAAAAAATTAAAATGGGGCAAATTCCAGATATAGACAAATTAGACCATCAAATTCTTTCTATATTGATGAGAAACGTAAAAATTCCATACACTGAGATTGCAAAAAAATTGCAGGTTAGTGGAGGTACCATTCATGTAAGGATGAAAAAGCTAGAGGAAAGTGGTATTGTCAATGGCTATCATCTCAGTGTAAATCCTGAAAAACTGGGATATGATATCACTGCCTTTTTAGGGATTTATCTGGATAAAAGTTCCCATTATATATCAGCTATTGCAGGTCTGAATAAAATCAATGAGATTGTTTCCGCTCATTATACCACTGGTCTATATAATATTTTTACCAAAGTAATCTGTAGAGATACGAACCATTTGAGAGATGTATTACATGCCATACAAGAAATACCAGGCATACAACGAACTGAAACCTTTATTTCACTGGAAGCTGGAATTGAAAGAAATTTATTTTTAGATCAATCTGAAAATATCTTAATGGACAATGAATTTTTCAATAGAATAGATTCAACGTCAGAAATGTAGGAAAATAGAAAACTGGTAAAGGAATAAAAAAAATTCCTTCACCAGTTTCAGGTATAGGCTTATTAAGCGCCTAAATAATTTTTCAATAAACGGCTGCGATTGGCAGACCTGAGTTTATTAATAGCCTTATCTTTAATTTGTCTGACACGTTCCCTGGTTAAACCAAATTTATCTCCAATATCTTCCAGCGACATTGGGTGTTCCACGCCGATACCAAAATAAAGTTTTATCACATCACATTGTCTGTCGGTCAAAGTACTTAAAGAGCGTTCAATTTCACGACGTAATGATTCGAAGTAGTCCAATTCCTGATCAGTACCAGGCGTTCCCGCATTTTCCAAAACATCGAGCAATGAATTATCCTCACCTTCCACAAATGGAGCATCCATAGATACGTGTCTTGCTGCAACACCAAGCGTAGTTTCCACTTCTTCCGTCGGAATTTCCAAAAGGGTAGCTAATTCTTCAGGAGAAGGTTCTCTTTCAAACTCTTGTTCTAACTCAGAAAAGGCTTTATTAATTTTATTTAAAGAACCCACCTTGTTAAGGGGAAGACGAACAATTCTTGATTGCTCAGCCAAAGCCTGAAGAATAGACTGGCGAATCCACCAAACGGCATAAGAAATAAATTTGAATCCTCTGGTTTCATCAAAACGTTGCGCCGCTTTAATCAAACCTAAATTACCTTCATTAATTAAGTCACTCAAAGAAAGACCTTGATTTTGATATTGTTTGGCAACAGAGACAACGAAACGTAAATTGGCTTTTGTCAATTTTTCCAAAGAAGCCTGATCACCTTCCTTAATCGTTTTCGCTAAATCTACTTCTTCTTCCGGGGTTAGCAAATCTACTTTACCAATTTCTTGTAAATACTTTTCCAGAGACTGACTCTCTCTGTTTGTAATAGACTTCGTAATCTTAAGTTGTCTCATTCAACGACATTTTGAAGGTGTATATACCAATTATTCTAACAGGTACGCGTAAGGTTAATTTTTAAAAACTACAAAAATAGTGGTTTAATAGGTCTTAATCAAGTAAATAAAAGAAAGTTATTTTTTGTTTTATAAAAAAAAAATAAAAACAAAAGTAAAAGTCATTTGGTTTTTCGGATTTTTTATTTTTTATTGCACTTTACTAATTTCACAAACTTATGGGACGTACCAAGCTCCAACTAGAATTTTTATTTAAGGCTTCGCCTAATATTCTTTACACCTTTCTCACAACCCCTGCCTGTATAGTCAGATGGTTCTGTGATAAAGCGGAAGTAGATGAACATCAAATTACCTATTCATGGAGTGGTAATGAGGAGGTTGCGCTCATTTTAAGTGATCATGAAGAAGAAGTCCTTCGCTTAAAATGGGCTGATTCTGAATATGATTCTGAATATCTTGAATTCAAAATTTCAGAATCTCCCGTTACAGGTGAAACAATACTGGATTTAACTGATTTTTGTGACGATGGGGAACTTAATGATACCAGACAATATTGGAATCAGCAGATAAAGAATTTACAAAAAGAATGTGGCGGATAAATATTAAATGAAAAAAATTGTCTTTGGTCTTCAATTAGATAATAAAGTCCCACCTATTGGCATGGGGAGTGAAGGTATTGATTATTTCTTCGGTCCCCAGCAGTTTACTGTTTGGCTTGAAAAACGTTGTGGCATAAAACAACCCGAACAGAATCAGGAAACCCTTCGTACAGAAGTTTATCGCCAGCATTTAAAATCAGTCCTTCAGGAATTTCCGGAAGCATTTTACAGTAAATCATTTTCAGCAGATCCTTTTGCAACTGCTCAGACTATACTAAATCTGAGGGATGAGCTTCTACTTGCTGGTTGGAATGGAAAAAGTGATCAGCTTACGCCCAAAAGGTTATTCATGTTATCTAACATTGAAAAAACCGTTCAGAAAAATTCATTCTGGCCTAAAGGCTGGGCTGACAGACAACACTATTTAATTGATAAATTACCCTTTAAAGGTGCTGGAAATTTAATGGTTTTCTTGGTAGAACCTCCTGATTTATTGCCATCTTATTGGCAAATGGTTTTTTCTGTACTGGAAGGAAATGGTACTCAAATAAACCAGATCCCCTCCTTTCCTTGTGCTGATGAAAAATCAGATTTAGGCCAATTTCAACGATTTATCTGTGCTGAATCAGACATTGATAAACAAAAGTTAAAAGCTAAAGGCGACGGCACATTATGTCTGTTTACTGGAAAAAGAGATACAGAACTAGCCAGTTGGTTTGCCAAATGGCTGATTGAAAATAAATCGTGGTTTCCTGTTCTTCTGCTTCCCGATAAAACAAGAACCTTAGATAATGCCCTGATTTCTGAGGGTCTTCCAAGTTTAGGTTTGCAAACTCGTTCTGACGCCAGACCCGTTTTGCAACTTCTAAAACTCGTTCCAGAATTCCTTTGGCAACCTATAGATCCTGTTAAATTATTAGCCTTTTTAACCCTCCCCCTTCAACCTGTTCCCAGGCAACTTGCTAAAAAATTAGCTTCTATTTTAGCTAAAAAACCCGGCCTTTTTAGCCTTGAATGGAATGAGGTGCTATGCAAAACAGAAGAAACTGAACTACCTGAGGTTTGGCAGGAAATTAAAAAAGAATATGATTTTTGGTTCCTTAGAAACCGGTATTCCTCCAAAGACCTTGTTCCAAAAACAGAACTCATTGAGCTTTTTACCCATATTTATACTTGGAGCCAATCAGAAATTAATGATCATGAATCTAAGTTATCAATAGGAAGTCAAACACAAACGCTACTAAAGCTATTGGAAAATCTGCCTGAGACCAGTCTTTCGCAACTTGAAATTGTTCGCATTATGCGCACTGCCCTGGAACCAATAGCCCGAAGTCCGTTTCAAGCTCAAAAAAACCATATAAAGGTAACCCATCATGCAACAGCCTTACTTGAACCGGTAGAAGATTTAATCTGGTGGACTTTTACAGAGAAAGAAAGAGATTATTTTTTTTCAAGATGGTATGCTGATGAGCTTCATTACCTGCAAAGCAATGGGGTTCATCCCGATTTACCTTCAAAAGAAAATCAGCGAATCTCCTGGTATAGAAAACAAGCCTTTTTAAAAACCAAAGAGCGGTTATTTCTTTTCTTACCACAAAGGGTGGAAGGAGCTGAGATACAACCTTTTCCATTATTTGGCGATTTAAATGCCTGTTTTGAAGGGTTAGAACCTTTCCAAATATCTTTGGATATTCATAAATATACCCCTCAGGTTCACCCGGATATTAATCTTTTATCGAACTTTAATCTACCGCAAGTTCAGCTCATTAATCCATCAATTGCTGTAACACCAGACCCATTTATTCATCTAAATCAAATGAATGAATTACCAGAAAGAAAAGTAGAGAGCTTTACCAGTCTGGAATCTCTTTTCTACTATCCACATAAATGGGCCTTTCAATATAAATTAGGTTTGTATAAAGCCGATAGTTTAGACATGGTTGATGATAAAAGATTATATGGAAATCTTGCCCACCGCCTGTTCGAACAATTATTTAAAAATCCTGCCTGCTGGTTTGAAAATGAAAATTATATTCAGCAATGGATGGAGGAAAGTATCCCGCCATTATTTGAACAAGAGGGTGCTACCTTATTGCTTTATGGAAAAGAACCTGAACGAGTATCCCTGTTAAGGAAATTATCACATGCTTTACTTACTTTTATCCAGGTAATGAAACGATCTGGCTGGGAACCTGAAGCTGTAGAAAAAAAACTATCAGGTCAATTTTGTGAAATTGATATCTCAGGATATGCTGATTTAATTCTCAAAAGGGGAAATGACAGGGCAGTTATAGATTTAAAATGGAGTGGTAAAAAATATAGAATGGATATGTTGAAAAACAAGGAAGATTTACAACTTGCCCTTTATCATAGCCTGCTAAATCAAAATGGAATTTTTGATAACATATATACTGGTTTTTATATTATAGAATCTGCCCAATTATTGTCAAGAAATATGGAAGTATTTTCAGATGCATCTAAATCTGAATCTATGGAAAACCCAGCAATAACTTATGCTCATATCATCCATAAGATGAATCATACTTTTAAGTGGAGAAAGGAACAACTGTCAGATGGCCAAATTGAAATAAGAAATAAACAAAATAGTAAAACGCTGGAAGAACATTATGGGGCTATTTTAAATGATTTACTGGAAATGAAATCTGAGGATTCAAAATTTGATGATTTTAAAACTCTCGTAAATATACCCCAGTGATTTTTTGCAACACATCTGCCATTTCTTCGTTAATAATCTATTATTTTAGCTGATAAAAAGTTACCCGATGTCCTTTTACCCAATAGTTAGGATTAGTATATCCTCTTTAATTTTGTTCCTATTCCTGCCTCTTTTTGGACAAGAAGTGGAAGTTGGAAAATTAAGTCCCGAACTTGCTTTTGATTTAAAGGAAGGAACAGTAAATCAAAAATATAAAATTATTTTATTGCTCAAAGATCAGGTTGATGTAGAATTGCTTCAAGAGCAAGTACTTAGATCTCTACCCACCAGAGATTTACAAGTAAAGACCCTTTTAGATGCCCTCCAAAATAAAGCGGAACGAACGCAGGAAAAAATAATCACTGAGATTTCAAATTCCCCATTTTTAACTCCCAATAGTTTAAAAAAATTCTGGATTGCCAATATCATTTCTCTGGAAGCTCAGGCACCCTTAATTCAATCCTTACTCAAAAATCCTGCCATTGCCGGTATTGAAAAAGATCTGGAATTAGTGTCACACCAAAAGGGAACTATTAAAAAAGCGAGTTTTATCCCAAATGGCAAGGAAATTGGTCTCAATGCCATCAATGCACCTGCTTTATGGAAACTTGGTTATACCGGCTATGGCAGAAAAGTATTGGTTATTGATAACGGGCAAGATAATTTGCACCCAGCCTTAAGAAATCAGTTTTTGTATAATCATGTTCCTCTTTCCCAGGCTTACACAAGTTTAGAGACCCAAGATTTTTGTTCAGAACATGGTACGCATGTAGCAGGTATAGTTGCTGGTTTAGATAGATTGACCCGTGACACCATCGGCGTTGCCTTCAATGCCCAATGGATGGGTGTTCCTTTGTCCTTAAAAAATGCAGATGGTACAGAATGTAAATTAAAGAACGCGACACAATCTGATGCCATAGGTGGCATGCAGTGGGCGTTAAATCCAGATAGAAATAACAGTACAAGTGCTGATATACCCGATGTGATCAATAATTCCTGGGGAAGTCCTCCTGGTAAATTTAATGTATCCAGCTGTTTTACTTCTGCCTACCTGAATATTTTCTCAACGATGCAAAATGCAGGAGTTGCCATTGTGTTTTCATCTGGAAATGAAGGACCAGATTCTTTAACAGTTAGTTTTCCAGCCGTTGTGGCAAATGATTTAATTATGCCATTTTCAGTAGGTGCCGTTAATGCTAAAATTTCAGGATTCCCCATAACCTCCTTTTCTGGTAGTGGCCCTTCTGTCTGTTTACCTAACAGTGAACCTTTGGGTATTAAACCAGAAGTTGTTGCACCAGGACAAGAAGTTAGAAGTGCTATTAATGGAAATTCTTATGGTTCTCTTTCCGGAACTTCTATGGCAGCACCCCATGTATCCGGGGCTATTTTACTTTTAAAAGAAGCATTTCCCAATATTTCCTCCCTTCGAATTGTTCAGGCACTTTATGAATCTGCCAATGATTTAGGTGTTATAGGCGAAGATAATAAATACGGCAGAGGAATGATTGATGTAAAAGCGGCGTATGACCTTTTGCGTTCTCAAGGAATAATCCCTACTGAGCCGATTAAAAGTAACCAGGATATAACCCTTTTAGATGTAAAAACCAAAACAGAAAATTGTGGAAATCAATTTAGAGGAACTTTAACTATTGAACATGCAGGTTCCGTTCCCGTATCAAAATTTAATATATTACTAAAGAATGCAGTATCGGGTGCCCTATTGAAAACTGTTCCATGGTCAGGTATCATTTTACCAGGTCAGAGAATGGAAATCATCGTATCATCCATTGCTTTGCCAAGTGGAAAATATGATATTCAATTTGGTATTGAATTGCCGAATGGAACGGCAGATTTGCGGTTTTTAGATAATTATTTGAAAATCCCTGTTTTAGTCACGCCAGAACCTATTTTACCTATCGCCACAGCTGATGTCTCCGTCATTTGTCGAAATACAAAAGCAATTCTAAGAGCAAAGGAAAATGAAAATGAAGAAATTCGCTGGTTTAACAAAGAATATGAGGGAAGCCAGATTACTAAAGGAAAAGTATTTCAAACGGGATTACTAACTTCGGATACTTCTTTTTTTGCCGAACTTGTTTATTTTAAAAAATTAGGAATGTCAGAACCTGATCTGGGTGAAAAATCATTTTCTGAAACTGCAGGAGGATTGGTATTCAACTGTTTAGCCCCATTTATCCTAAAACAAGTAACGGTATATACTGAATCTGTTGGCCCAAGGGGATTTATACTAAGGTCTCCTGATGGTAAAATTCAGCAAAAAATAGTGAATCTTCCTAAAATTGGCGAAAACATTGTCGTTTTAAATTTCGCCGTAACCCCAGGCAATGGATATAAACTGGAACGTTCCCTTGGAAAAGGGTTGGCTATTACCTCTACCATGTCCACCTTCCCCTATAGAATTGCCGGTATTATTGATATCGTTTATTCTGATAATACAAACACAAAAATTTATCCATATTTTTATAATTGGCAAATTGAATATGCTTCTGCTTGTGGCAGATCGGCAGTTAGTACCCGCGTACTAAATTCTGCGACTAATTTAACCGTAGGATTCTCCCCCAATACAGGCAGTTTTCCTTTAGTAAATGGTAAAGCTACTGTCAATTTTAAAGGCACCGCAGTGGGGTCTTCACTGGTAAACTGGAATTTTGGAGATGGAAATGTGAGTTCTGAATTAAATCCAACCAATGAATTTAAAACACCGGGAGAATTTGGTATCAGTTTTTCTGGCGCTACCCCTGAAGGATGTCAAATAATAACCCTCGGATATATCAATATTACGGGGACATCAACACCAAACAGAGAAATATTAATGCCTTCTGGCACGCTAACCCTCTATCCTAATCCTAATGCTGGTAATTTTAATATTCAACCTAATTTCAATAAACGAACCCTTTTATCCGGTAAACTTTTGAATGCGGAAGGCAAAGAAGTGGGCTCATTCCTATGGGAGAATGTACTGAATCAGCCATTTCAGGTAACCTTAAATAAAACGTTGTCACCAGGCACTTATTTCTGGCATTTCAGATCAGAAAACAAAGAGGCAACTGTTCCTATGATCATTCAGCAACCTTAATTTCCTTCAGGTGCCAATTGCACTTTGAGACCCTCTAAATTAGGTCTCAAAGGCAGTTGGCAACCTAATCGGGAATTATCTTTTACAAAAAATGCCTGGTCTAACATGTTTTCTTCATCCTCCCCCATTTGAGTAAGCTCATTATCTGATAGGACATAAACATGGCAGGTTGAACAAAGTGCCATACCACCACAAGTACCCTGAACAGGCAGTTCATAAGCTTTGCACAACTCCATTAAATTCATATTCATGTCCAAGGGTCCTTCTAATAAGTGCTCCTCCCCTGCTCTGTCCACTACAGTAATGTTCACACTATTTTCCATGATTTTATATTTTTTTGAAAAGCAAAAGTAATATATTGGCTCTAATTATCTCATTTTTAAACAAGCTTCCACCAATTCCCTAATATTTCCATACATTTGGAAAGCATCATTTTTCAAAAATTCCTCTGGATTTACCCAGCGGGCTTCTTCAATATCTTCTTCTAACTGAGGAACCAGATTAAGATCGGAGGTCGTCATGTCATACCAAAAAGTATGCTTTAATATCCGCTTTTTTTGTCTGTAAGTGTGCCAGGTTTGGGTAATTTCATGAGAAATAGAAAGATTTAAAATACCCGTTTCTTCTTGAACTTCCCTAACTGCAGCTATTGGAGGAGTCTCCCCTGGATCGATTTTACCCTTTGGCAGATCCCAGCTTTTTCTTCTATAAATGACTAATAAATCACCCTTTGGATTAAAAACACAGCCACCTGCTGCTGCTATAATTAGAAAAAGGGATTGAAAATCGTTTTTCATCTTTTCAAAATCTGGGTAAAACAGCGTAATGGCGTCAAAGCGCCCCCCTTTTTCTAAGGCATCGACATAGTTTAATAAGAATCGTTTATTACCCTGATAAAGGCTCACCAGATGCGCATCGGGAACAGGAGGAAAATCTAAAATATTATTTCCTTCAGCTAAAATCAATGGCCGTTCGTTGATATAGATTTTGTAAGTTTGCATAAAAAAAATATTGATGGAAAGGGAAATAGCCAGTGAAGTAGCCAAAAATTTATTGCAAATAAACGCAATAAAATTGAATCCTCAAAAACCATTTACCTGGGCTTCAGGATTAAGATCTCCAATCTATTGCGACAACCGAATAAGTTTATCCCACCCAAATGTCAGGACTTTTTTAAAAAATAGTTTGGTAAAAACATCCAGCCTATTTCCCTCATTTGACAGAATAGCTGGCGTTGCAACCGCAGGTATACCCCATGGCACCTTACTGGCCGATGCTTTAGATTTACCCTTTTTATATATACGCGAGAAACCCAAAGCACATGGCAGACAAAATCAAATTGAAGGAGAAATAGTACCAGGTGCAAAAGTTTTATTGATAGAAGATCTTATTTCTACGGGTGGTAGTAGTTTACAAGCGGTAAAGGCTGCCCGAGATGCGGGAATGGAAGTAGTTGGCGTACTTGCCATATTTACTTATGGCTTTCCGGCAGCATCGGCGGCCTTTGAAAAAGAAAATTGTGCCTTAATAACTTTGAGTAGTTATCCTGTTTTACTGAATGAAGCCATCAAACTAAAATATATCCTTGAAGAAGAAGCGCTCATTTTAGCAGATTGGGCTATTAATCCTGAAAAATGGAGTGATACATTTATTAAAAACAATCAAAACTAAAATAGAAATTTCCTACATTTGCAAATTATTTTTATAGTTCACCTTTTTGCCTATACACCATGTCAATTATTTTGGAAAGTTCCAATGCATTTTTAAAAGAATATTTGAATAATGCATCTCCTACCGGTTTTGAATCAGAGGGTCAAAAATTATGGCTTAAATATATAGAGCCTTACGTTGATGAATCATTTATAGATAATTATGGCACCGCTTATGGTGTAATAAATCCTGGCAGTGACTTTCGGGTGATGATTGAAGGTCATGCGGATGAAATATCCTGGTTTGTAAATTATATTTCCCCGGAAGGTTTCTTACAGGTAATAAGAAATGGAGGCTCTGATCATATTATTGCTCCATCTAAAAAAGTGAATATACATACTGAAAAAGGATATGTAAAAGGCGTTTTTGGCTGGCCAGCTATTCATACCAGGCATGGAGAAGAAGCTAATCTTTCCCCTAAATTAGATAATATTTTTATCGATGTAGGCGCAAAAAACAAGGAAGAGGTTTTAGAAATGGGCATTCATGTTGGTTGTGTTATTACCTATGAAGACGAAATGAGTGTGCTAAATAACCGTTATTATGTGGGTCGTGCCCTTGATAATAGAATCGGAGGATTTTGTATCGCTGAAGTAGCCAGATTGTTAAAAGAGAATAATGTTAAGCTTCCATTTTCCTTATATGTTGTCAATTCTGTTCAAGAGGAAATTGGACTTAGGGGTGCTGAAATGATTGCTCAGACCATTAAACCTCATGTGGCCATTATTACGGACGTAACTCATGATACGCATACGCCACTAATGAATAAGAAAAAATTGGGCGATGTACAATCTGGAATGGGTCCTTCCGTAACTTATGCACCAGCTGTTCACAATAAATTATTGAAATTAATTATTCAGGCAGCTGAAGACAATAATATCCCCATTCAAAGGCAGGCATCTTCCAGAATGACAGGTACCGATACAGACGCCATTGCCTATTCAAATGGAGGGGTGCCATCTGCTCTTATTTCCTTGCCATTGAGATACATGCACACTACGGTTGAAATGGCTAATATTGAAGATGTTGAAAATGTTATCTTGTTAATCTATCAAAGCCTTTTAAAGATAGAATACAATCATAATTTCAAATATTTTTAGTCCTTAAACGCTAAATAATTTAAATACTGTAACTGAATTATCTTGGACATAGGGTAATTAGTTAGCCTCAAAAAATTAATGACAGGGAACTCATTAGTAAAAGTGACACCAAAATGGAGGCACATAAATTTAATTTAAATAAATTTGTGAAATTTCGTGGCACCAATATAGTCTGGTTAGTAGTCATGAAAACGGATGATATAAATCGAACATAAAGACTAAAAAATAATTTCCGGAAATGAGAAAAATAATAGTAGTAGCTGGTGCGACTGGTAATCTAGGTGGTAAAATTGTAAAAGCCTTATTAAACCAAGATGTTGAAGTACGAGCAATTGTTCGTTTTAAAACGGACATTGTTAAAATAAAAGATTTAGAACGAAAAGGTGTCAAAGTCTTTCAGGTGGACACAAGTAATCAATCTGAAATTTCAAAACATTGTATAGGGGCACATTGTCTCGTATCAGCTTTAGCAGGTTTAAGAGAAACAGTCATTGACACTCAGAAAATATTTTTAGACGCAGCTATTCAAGCAAAGGTTCAAAGATTTATTCCAAGCGACTATTCAAGTGATTTTACAAACTTGAAAGAAGGACAGAATCGAAATTTAGATTTAAGGAGACAGTTTCACAGTTATCTTGAAAAAACACCTATTAAAGCAACAACTATTTTCAACGGTCCTTTTATGGATTTATTGACAACAGATATGCCTTTAATCCTTTTTAAACAAAAAAGGATTTTATGCTGGGGCAATGCAAATCAAATTTTAGAATTTACGACCACGGAAAATATTGCTGAGTATACAGCTTTCGTTGCCGTGGACGATAATACACCAAGATATTTAAGAATAGCTGGTGATAAACACTCTTGCAACGACTTTGTGAAATTACTTTCAGAACTTACAACAAAAAGGTATAAAATATTCAGACCAGGGGGCATTGGTCTTTTAAACTTCCTTATCAAGGTGACAAGATTTTTTTCACCTTCTGAAAACGAACTTTACCCAGCTTGGCAAGGCATGCAATATATGAGAGACTTAATGGAAGGGCGTATCATATTTCAGAAATATGATAACGACAGATATCCAAACATCAAGTGGACTTCTTTACAAGAATTTTTGGTTAACGAAAAAGTAAACCTTAAATAAACATCAATGATATCAAAAAGCTTTACTCGGACGAGTGGATTCTAGTTGGCAATCCTATTATGGATTAAAGTAAAATTGATATTATTTCAGGCACCCCAATTTATCACAGCAAGGACAAGAAAAAAGTTTGCTATACTGGTAGGGAAAAAATATTTGCGTTTAACAAAGTTACTTTGGTTTTAACGGAATTTTCAGACCATCAAGAAAAATTACAGAGATTATCAATAGCATCAAATAATGACATTCCCATTCAAATGAGAATCCGAAATCGGTCGGACAACAGATACAACAACCAAGCCATGACAAGACCTACCAAAAGGCCTGGTCTCCTGTTCCAAACTCAGTTTTGTGTTTAATCACACATTAGTTTTTCAAATCAAGTTTTCTCCTTAGTATTAGTAGGTAAAAAAAATGCTGTATTTCCCCTGGCAGAACTAATTGATTCCCCGGTATTCATTAGGAGACATACCAACGCGTTGTTTGAATAAACGGGTAAAATGTTGAGGATACTTAAATCCAAGTTCATAACTAACTTCAGCAAGAGACTTATCATCGGCAAAGATTCGTTCTTTAGCCATATTTATCACCTTTGACTGGATATGTTCCAAAGGAGAAATACCCGTTTCCTTCTTGATAAGGTCACCAAAGTAATTGGGTGATAAATTCAATTCCCTCGCAATGAATGAAACTGTTAGTAGACCTTCCTCTTTGGGTCTGTTTGAGGAAAAATAGGCATTCAAAATCATCATAAATCTCTCTACTGTTCCTTTAACCTCATTCTCCCGGGTAAAAAACTGACGGTCGTAAAATCGTGAAAAATAGGTTAGAAGCAACTCGATACTGGCTGTAATAATTATTTTACTGTGCTTATCGACCGAATGTTCCATTTCCATTTGAATCTTTTTCATTTGGTCAATGACGATTTCTCTTTCATTCTCTGAAATATGCAGGGCCTCATTGACACTATAGGAGAAAAACCTATAGTTATCCATATTTTTTCCTAAGGCTGTCCCCTTTAAAAGCTCTGGATGAAACAGTAGCACCCAACCTTTCCCAGTGGTTCCCTCGGGAGTTTCAGGAACGCCAATTACCTGACCGGGACTGATAAATACCAGAGTTCCCTCCTGATAATCATAATAATTCCTTCCATATTTCAATTCTCCACATTTCAGGTCTTTAAGGAAAATGCTATAAAAACTAAAATTATAGTTACCAGCAGGTAAGAATTTTGCAGTGGAAGAATCATACACTGAAGCAAGTGGATGAAGGGTTTTAATACCCCGAAGGGTATTATATTCAGAAATGCTTTGAATCTTAATTATATCTTCCATAATCCAATTTATTATGAACGAAAATACAAAAACTAAGAATGATTTGACCTTAAAACCATGGTAACAGGTAAAAATGGTAAATCATTCAGTAATCTGTATAACTAACGCTCTCCAACTACCATCTAATTTTGTATTTTTAAAATAAAATAAGGAATTGCATGAAGAAGCTACAAATCAATGGGTTGCAAACGATGGTAAAAATATTTGTTATGGTGCTACCTATTTTGAGTATTCAAAACAAAACCTGGGGACAATCAGCGATAGATAGCACAAAACAAGAAACTACCTTTTCTGGATCCCTTGGTCTTACTAATAATGGATTTTCTATTATTCCATCCTTTTCATTTAATAAACCAGCCGCCATTATTTTACTTTCATGGATGAAAAATAAATTTAGTGTTGACCCTGACTTTCGGGTAACCCCAGATGGCCAAAAAGGGTCTATGCTCCTCTGGTTTAGGTATCAGCCAATACGGGGGAAACAATTTACCTTGCGCACAGGAATTCATCCTGCCATTAATTGGATACCCATCCAGCTAGTTGAGAATGGAATCAAACAAGATTTCCTGCAACTTCGAAGATTTGTGGCCTGGGAGCTTGCCCCTTCCTTTAAGGTAACCGAGAAGTTTCGATTGGGAATTTATTATCTTCAAGGAAATGGATTACAATCTAATAGCATCAGGACTACACACTTTATTACGTTAAACAGCACTATTTCAAACATTCCCATTACTAAAAAGCTAAATTTTACCTTTATACCTGTAATTTATTACCTTTATCTGGATGGGACAGATGGAAAATATTTTTCCGCAACGGGTATCTTAAGCCACAAAAAATCACCTTTTACGCTTCAGTCCAGTTTCAATAAGACGATTAAATCAAATATACCGGCAAATAAGGATTTCCTATGGAATGTATCGGTCGTTTATAATTTTAAAATGGCCATGGTAAATTTAAATAAATAGGGAATGAATATATTCGATAGGCTCCACCCATCAAAAGGGAATGTCGCGCTTACAGGGCTTTTAAGAATAAGTTGATATCTATCAGATGTATGTTTTGGAAAAACGACATGCATGTTTTGGACAAGGGTAAAGGAAGGATAA
>Ga0114975_10000148_pt1 | contig 51578 bp, 31 predicted proteins | sample S_130626_EF_Meta_FD_87031 | JGI IMG/M metagenome (GOLD analysis project Ga0114975, IMG submission 87031) | Freshwater microbial communities from Lake Simoncouche, Canada to study carbon cycling - S_130626_EF_MetaG | ecosystem: Environmental > Aquatic > Freshwater > Lake | place: Lake...
AAAATCTGTTTGCAAATTTTACATTCAGGTCGATATGGTTATCATCCCATTTGTGTGGCTCCTTCTGCGATTAAATCGCCAATCAGTCCTTTTAAACCTTGGGCGCTCAGTGAATCATCTATTAAAAAGACGATAGAGGATTTTGCAAATACGGCTCGTTTAGCTCAGGACGCTGGTTATGATGGGATTGAAATAATGGGCTCAGAAGGATATCTTATAAATCAGTTTTTAGTAACGCATACCAATCATCGTACGGATAAATGGGGTGGGGATTATGAAAACAGAATGCGATTTCCATTAGAAATAGTGAGAAGGGTGAGAGCGGCCGTTGGTAATGATTTTATCCTCATTTTCAGATTATCCCTTATCGATTTGGTTCCAAATGGATCATCATGGGAGGAAATTGTGCTACTGGCAAAAAATGTTGAAAAGGAAGGCATAAATATCATCAATTCGGGAATTGGGTGGCACGAGGCAAGAGTACCAACTATAGCAACACAAGTTCCAAGAGGAACTTTTACGTGGTTAACTTCCAGATTAAAATCTGAAATTAAAATACCTGTCATTGCTTCTAATCGGATTAATATGCCTCAAGAGGCTGAAAATATTATTTCCAGTGGACAGGCAGATATGATTTCTATGGCACGTCCATTTTTAGCTGATCCTGAATGGCCAATAAAAGCTAAACAAGGTCGCAGTGATGAAATTAATACTTGTATTGCCTGTAACCAGGCTTGTTTGGATCATGTTTTTGAAGGTAAAGCAGCCAGTTGCCTGGTAAATCCGAGAGCTTGTTCAGAAACCGAATTAAATTTCATAAAAGTTTTAAAAAGCAAAAAAATTGCGGTCATTGGAGCAGGTCCTGCTGGTTTAACCTTTGCTATTCATGCTGCTGAACGGGGACATGATGTTCATTTGTTTGAAAAGGAAAATGAAATAGGTGGACAGTTTAGACTAGCTGCCAATATACCAGGAAAAGAAGAGTTTAAAGAAACGCTGCGGTATTTTAAGGTCCAGATAAATAATAAAAAGGTAAAATTATATTTAAACACGACCTGTGATTTTCAAAATTTATCTGCAGAAGATTTTGATGAAATCGTAATATCTGCTGGGGTAAAACCTAAGAAAATTAATAATATTCCAGGCATAAATCACCCTAAAGTGGTCTCTTATGCCGATTTAATTTTAGGTAAGGTTACTAAAGGAGAAAACGTAGCAATCATAGGAGCAGGAGGTGTGGGTTTTGATGTGGCTACTTTCCTGACACATGAAAAGCCTTATGAAACAGCTTCTTTTTTATCCTCCTGGGCAGTAGATCAGTCATTTAGTATGCCAGGAGGGTTATTAAAAGAAAAGACTGATCTGAAATCAAATCGCAATATATTTATGCTACAAAGAAGTACAGGAAAGCCTGGCAAATCGTTGGGGAAAACTACTGGCTGGATACACAAAAAGGAATTGCAAAAAAGAGGGGTTAAGTTTATAACGGGTATTTCCTATGAAAAAATAGACGAAGACGGATTGCATCTAAAAATGACAAATGGCCAGGTAGAATGCTTACCTGTTGATCAGATTGTTATTTGTGCTGGGCAACTCCCTGCTTTTGATGATTCATTGGTGATTCCTGGTTTTAAAGGTAATATTCATTGGATTGGAGGGGTAAAAGAAGCAAAAGAATTGGATGCTAAAAAGGCTATTAAAGCTGCTGCCATTTTAGCTGCTTCCATTTGAATGTATTTTTCTTTTTGGAAAACCTCTTTATTTATTTGATTTTCAAAGTATGATAAAAATAAATTTATAAAAAATACATTTATTTTGAGTTGTATATTATATCTATTTATATATTTGCAAAAGGTATTTTTCTTAGGCGAGTATATAATTTTAATTTTTATAGCTCGTTAAGGAATAAATACTTTTCTGGCAATTGCCGATACATTTAATCTCTCTCAAAAAAAGCCTATTCATTAGGTGTTTTGGTTAATATTTTAACCTCTTTCGTATTTTAGGTATGTGCCTATCGGTAAGGTGTAGAATAACATGCTGACAGTTTATATCTGGATATACCATGTATTAAAAAAAAATGGTATGCTTTTTGATTTGACCATCAGACCTGATAATATATATGATACGAAATGAAGACAAAGCCTAACACGATTTTTACTACACAACCTCCATTTAATATGGCTTTACGGAAGTTATCTTCTTTATGCCTGTTTCTTGGGTTATTTCTCCTTAACGGTTCTCAGTTAAACGGGCAAAATAATCCCTGTGGATGTACCGATTTAAGTATATCTCTCAATGATAATTGTCAGTTTCCTGTGTTCCTTAAAAATATTTTCCCCAATGCAGGAAATTCTGCTGGTTCTTGTGATACCACCGGGATGGTACTCAAGATAGCCGATCTTAATACTAATAATAATAACATTATAGATGGGATAAGCCCAGCTGGAGTGGGCTGGAGTTACGGTGTATTTAGCGGAACTTTAGTTGTTTGTCAAGGGACGATAACAGCAACTGACGATAAAGCACCCGTATTGAACGCTACTGCATTTGCAGCTATTGATACCATAGATTTATGGTGTAATGACATCAATCTGGTAAATAATGTAGAGGGTAGCTGGCGAGTTCCTGGTTATCGCTACTTTACTGGAATTCCAACGTTTTCAGATTTATGTGGGGGGCAAATTCAAATTAAAGTAACAGATTTTTTGTCTCAAACGAACTGTTCAACGGATAGTGTTTTTGCTACAATAAGGAGATCTTTTCAAGCCATTGATTCCCGTTCTAATGATACCACCATTACGCAAATTATAAGATTTAAGAGACCGTCGTCAACCTTATTTTTACCCCCTCCCTCAAGGGATACCCTTACTTTCAACCTTTGCACAAATGGACAACCCTGGATAGATAGTTTAATTAAAAATAATTATAGGGCTGTTCATCCTAAGACTGGTGTAAATATTAGTCTCTTTGATCTGACTTGTGCTTATTCTACTGCTGTGGTTAAAACCACTACATCTGCTTGTGGTTTAGGATTTAAAGTTGATGCGGTTGTAGAAATTTGGGATTGGTGCACAGGTAGACGTGTTAAAGATTCCATGGTGATAAGGGTGCTGGATTTAGAAAGACCAATTATTACAACAACTTTCGATTCTGTGGCTGTATCAACAGGTATTACGTCCTGTTTAGGAGAATTAAACGTTGATACGAGTAACCTTGCCTTTTTATATGGATTGAAAATTCGGGATAATTGTGCAACAAGTTTAACGGTAAACCATAAAATACAATCTTTAGATCGCTTGGTTAATGGCATTCCTCAGAGGGGTAATACTTGGTTTGATGGAATATATCCAGCGGTAATCCGGAATGGGAAGAAGATTTTCACTGGAATTCCTTTTGGAAGGCATAGACTCATTATTGAGGTATCTGACAATTGTTCTAACACCACTAAAGACACACTTCTCTTCACCATGGTTGATAACGTTCCACCAACAATGATTTGCGATGATCAACTAAATATAGTTTTGACAAATCCTCCAGGTGGAGATTATTATTTGGGGATAAATGCTGGTTTATCTTACGCAAGAATTGGTGTAAATGAAATCAATGAAGGCTCTCGGGATAATTGTACTTTGCTTACACTTAAAGTAAGAAGATTAATAAAAGCGGACTGCTTAGAACGGTTTTTAACGAATACAGCTTACGACCTTGATTTAGATGGGGATATTAGAGAACACTTTATACAGATTAGTGGAGGGCCGAATTCAGGAAGTTTTTATACTCCTTTGGTCGATTTTGCAGAGTTTTATTGTTGTGATGTATCAGCTCCTGCAATCGTGGAACTACATGGAACCGATGTGCAAGGAAACACCTCGTTTTGTTGGCTTTCTCTCAATGTTGAAGACAGATCTGACCCAATTTGTACTGCGCCGAGAGATACATTTATGTATTGTAATAAACCAGAAGACCGTTTTCTTATTTATGATTCGAATACAGCAAATACCAGATTTGGGACGCCACAAATTTCAGCGTTGGAATGTACTGGAACCGTTGAATATTCTCTTGATTCCAGCTTGACCTGTGGGGCTGGGTTTTATACCCGTAAATGGGTGGCCATTAAAACAATCAGAGGCGTACTGCGTAGAATCAATTTGTGTAGCCAAAGGGTTAGAGTACTTCCAGTTCATGAATATGATATTTTATTTCCAGCTGATATTAATCTCAATTGCCAAATTGGTTCCTCCATTCCAGTGATGGAGACTTATGAGGTGGCATGTGATATTCTTGCGGTAAGTATGTCTATTACTAAAGTTACGCCGGATAGCAATGAAACAAATATTTGTTCCAAAGAAAATAGAACTTACACCGTCATCAATTGGTGTGAACTTGGAGAATGGGCAAGTTCTTGCCCAAATACGCTTGATCCTTTAAAATTCACACAAGTGGTTCCTCGCAAATGGGATCAAAATGGGGACGGCGATTTTAATGATACTTATGATGTAGCGGAAGGATCTGGTTTTTTCGTACTAGTACGCGACAGAGAACTTAATAATACCACCTTTACCAGAGGTACCTCTCCGGGTACAAATGGGGTAGAGGAGTTCTTTATTTCTAAAGACAGAGTGCCAACAAATTATTCTGCATTTAATTATAGAGAAAGGGTATTTCCAGCTGCTCAAGACAATGCTCCAAAACCATTGGGCACTCCTTTTGTCTTCAATAACGACAGTAAATCTTGCTTTTTGCCTAATCCGATTTGGCCTACTTTTACAAGAGATTCAACACCTGCATTTTCCTATCAATATACTCAGGTGGTTAAAATATTTGATTCAACGCCACCAATTATTAATGTACCAACCCCTGACACATTTCCTACTTTTCCAAATACTTGTTTAGCTAATATTGATGTTCGGTTTAAGGCGGCAGATTTGTGCCCAAATAACTTAACCATAACAGCGGTTAGTGTGGCATTAAATCAAGGAAATTCTGTTTCTGCACCCATTACTTTTCAATCAGACTGGACTCTAGCTGCTAATACCAGTATGACCACAGATTCTCTGGCTACGGGTAGTGTGAGACTAAAAAACCTGCCTGAAGGAAAACACGATTTGGTTGTTTCTGTCAAAGATGGTTGTGGGAATGTAGCTATAAGTAGAATCCCATTTCTCGTGGCAGACAAAATTGCTACACCTCCACTTTGCTTAAATGGGGTAGTTACAGGTTTGATGCCTGGTGTTAATGGAGATGGTATGATGGTTGTTTGGGCATCAGATTTTATCAGTGCCGCCGTTTTTGATTGTAATGGTCAAGGGGCGGTTAACACACAAAATAATAAACAAAATCAAATCACGTATTATTCCATTAATCGGGTGGGAGAGCCATTTAACAGAGACTCTACTTCTATTACCCTGATGTGTTCTGATACGGCTGACTTGGTTTTTGTAGAAATACATGGTTGGGATAAAAAGGGGAATCACAATTATTGTACTACCTATATCAATGTAGAGGATAATATAAATATTTGTAAAGGAAGTGGTTCTGCTTCCATTTCCGGAGTGATTACTAATGAAAATCTGGCACGATTGGAAGGCGTTTCTGTCAAACTTTCAGGTACATCATCAAGAACTGTAAATACAGCCCTTGACGGTAGATATTCATTACCTTCTCTAACATTAAACAGTAATTATACCGTCAAACCTTCCCTAAATAAAGGATTTTTAAATGGAATAACTACCTTTGATTTAGTGCTTATAAGTAAACATATTTTAAATGTTCAACCATTTAACTCACCTTATAAAATTATAGCAGCTGACGTAAATAATTCAAAAACCTTAAGTACTATTGATTTAATTCAATTGAGAAAACTAATACTCGGGGTTGATTTATCTTTCCAATTTAATGAAAGCTGGCGTTTTGTAAGTTCCTCATTTGTGTTTCCTGATGCTAATAATCCCTGGAAAACAGTTTTTCCTGAGGAAGTTTCTTTTAATCCAATTGATGGGCACAAAAGGGCTGATTTCATAGGTATTAAGGTCGGAGATGTTAATGGTTCTGCGCAAATAAATGGTCCGGTTACCCCAGGTATCAGAAACGATGAAGTAACGGGACAATGGAATTTAAATATTGAAAATGGAGTGGTTGAAGCTGGTGAAATAGTTGAAATTCCTATTTTACTGAAAAATACAAAAGGGGTTGAAGGATTCCAGTTCGCCTTGCAGTTTGATGAAAATATTTTTGATTGGGTTGACATGAAACAAGGTTTAGCCTCAAAAGAATTTTTTGGACTTTTTCCTAATGATGGACTTATAACAGCTAGTTGGAATGGTGCAATTTCTGACACTTCCCTAAGTACATTAGTTCTTCAAGCCAAGAAAAAAACAATCCTTAAAGATGCAATTTCTTTAAATTCCAGATTTATGTCACCTGAAGCATATATAAATAATGAATTATTCCGTTTAGGATTAAATTGGATTGAAAAGAAGAAAAATATTGAATTCTCAGATGTACAGCAGAATTATCCAAATCCCTTTATTGATGCCACACAGGTATTCTTTCAAATACCCTCTAAAAGTATGGTGAATTGGAAAATAACGGACGTTTCAGGCAGGATAATTTCAGCATCAAATCAATTATTTAATGCGGGTGAACATGTGCTGAAATTTGAGAAAAATACCTTCCATTCACCTGGTATATATTATTTTACCATGGAATCTGCGGATTTTAAAAAGACGTTTAAAATGGTCAAATTGGAATGATATACAAATGTTCCTGTTTTTTAACTTAAATCCTTAATTTTGTAATGGTTTTGGTTAATTGTGAAAATTTAAAATTTTGAAAATGTGTAGGTTGTTATCTCTTTTTGTTTTTTTATTGAGCTTCATTTCTTTAAATCAAATGAAGGCTCAATCTGTTTCCTTTTGGGCACCAAAAGACTCTATTATGTCAAATATAGATGTGTATAGAGCAGATATTCAGGTTAGTAATTTTAAATTTATTGTTGGTACTCAATTTAATGTGGCCTGGGATTCAACACTACTTGTTCTTGATAGTGTTGGTAATTTTGGCCTGCCATTAAAGCTGGATGATCATTTTGGGCTGGTTTCAAAATCAAAAGGAGTTCTAAGTTTTCAATGGTTTGATGAGTCACTGAAAGGAATTACTTTGCCTGACAAGAAGTCCATATTCTCTCTTTATTTCAAGGTGAAGGGTTTAAGAGGGTTGAAATCTCCCATTACCTTTGTTGATACGCCAACAAATATCAGAGAAACCGCGGACAGTTCTTATAAGGCAATCACAGCCTTTTATGTAGATGGATTTTTAGTTCTAAAAATGGGTGCGACTTCGTCTGCACCTGGTATTGACCAAGATCAACTTAGAATCGAAAATGTTTATCCAAATCCTGTTTCATCAGGTGACGTTTCTGTAAATTGGTATTCATCTATGGCGGGTAATGTAGATTATACATTGACGGACGTTAAAGGTAGCGTCATAAAAAGATGGCAACAAAAGGTTGGATCTGGCGCTCAATTCTTAAGGTTACCCGTATCTGATTTTCCAGCAAAGGGTTACTATAATTTACAAATTAAACAGGGTAGCTTCCAGTCAAATCAACAAATCATATATATGCCGGCAAATTGATGCTGGTTTTCCACATTTTAATTTAAGCATTCATTCCAAAACCGATTCTTATGAAATTAACAATTAGCCGGGTTCTATTTTTGGGGCTTTTCATTTTTAGTCATTCTTTATACTCCCAAACTTTAACCATAGCTATAAAAGATACTACGGTTGCTAAAGGTTCAGCTTTCTGCTCAAATGTTACCGTAACTAATTTTACTAATCTAATTGGTGTTCAATTATCTCTTAATTATAACCCTCAAAAGCTAACCTATAGCAAAGTTCAAGGTTTCCATCCTGCAGCATCTGGTCTTTCTGGAGCCTTTAATAATGTAGTTGCTACGGATAGTAAATCAGCCAAATTAAATATGGCTTGGTTTGATGATCAATTGAAAGGAGTTACAGTTCCTGCTGGAAATACTTTGTTTCAGGTTTGTTTTACTGCTGCAAACGCAGATGCTCAAGACACATTTAAGATTAATAATTTGGAAATTATTAATCTTTCTGAGGCCTTAGTTCCCAGTACTGTTAATTCTCCCGTTATTATTATTGGTGCCGGTGGAGCTGGAACTGGCGGAGGAACAGGTGGCGGTGGAACTGGCGGAGGTTCAACTGGTGGAGGTTCAACTGGTAATGTAGGAAATTTAATATTAGATATTGAAGATAAATCAGTAGCCAAAGGGGAAAGTTTTTGCTTAAATGTTAATACCAAAAACTTTACCAAAATTGCTGGCATGGAATTCACCATGAGCTATAATTCCAGTTTATTAACTTTTTCTTCCATTAAAAGTTTTCAGGTTCCAGGTCTTGATACCGCTCAATTTGGCATGCCGGGACGTGGAACAAATCCATTAGGAAAAATTAAATGTTCATGGTTTGATATTGAAGCAAAAGGAGTATCCTTAGCTGAAAATCTTTCTATATTTCAAGTTTGCTTTACAGCAAAACAAACTGATGGTACTACTAATATTACTTTTGATGCTATTTCAGAAATTATAGATTCAAGTAATAAGGAGGTAGTTTTCGAAGGCATACAAGGACAGGTAATAGTTGGTGCCGGAGGGTCAACCACTTCAAATAATTTTAAACTTACTGTGGGAAATGCCTCTGTTGGCTTTGGTTCAGAGGTATGTGTTCCTGTAAAAGCCGATGGATTTAAAGATATCATTGGTTCACAATTCAGAATGAATTATGATTCTACGAAGTTACTTTTTAAGTCTGTAAGAAACTTTAATAGTACTTTATCTCCTGGTGGGTTCGAAGAATCGGCCATTGGAAAGCCTGGTGATGGACTCAACAAAGCTGGTTCGTTAATTTTAGTTTGGTTTGATAGCAGAAGTCAAAAATCGACTTTATCAGATGGCTCTACCTTATTTGAATTGTGTTTCACCGCAAGAGATTCCTCCGGGAATACTTCTATTTCGATACCTACTACAGGCGAAATAATCAATGCAAATGATCAGCTGCTTACATATACTACCCAATCGGGAACAATTACCCTTGGAAAACCTGGAAGTGGGGGCGGTTCGTTAAATGGACCGAATTTTAAAATCACAGGTGGCTCTGTGGAGCCAAATGAACCTATCTGTATTGACATAAGTGCTTCAGGTTTCAATAAGATTTCTGCAACGCAATTTAACTTAACTTATGACGCCGCTCAATTGCGTTTCGATTCTGTTACCAGATTCGGTATTCAAGGATTAAGTGTCAATTCATTTGGATTGCCAGGACAAGGTTCCAATGTAGCAGGAAATATAAAAATGTCCTGGAATAGTTCTGATATAAAAGGTATTTCCGTTGCCAATAATACGGTGCTTTTTAAAGCCTGTTTTACGGCTCAAGGTTCTGGTGCGGTTCCTATTCGATTTGACAAAAATAATTTCGAGGTCCTTGATAGTGCACAAAAAAAATTAACACCTGGATTTACAGATGGGGAAATTTTTATTGAAGGGTTGGTAAATACTACTGATTTTACAGTTAAAGTTGGCGATGCAACTGGTGTTGTTGGAGATAAAGTCTGCATGCCTGTTTCAGTCTTAAATTTTAAGGATGTATTAGGTATTGAGTTCAGTTTGGCTTATGATCCAATCAGGCTTAAATTTGATACAATTTCAGATTTCAACCTTGCTGGATTAAATGAATCCCAGTTCGGTCTCCCTGGAACAGGGTCTAATCTTCCAGGAAAAATCAAGCTTTCCTGGTTAGACCCTAATGTTGCAGGTGTCTCTGTTCCTAATAATACGGTTCTATTTAAATTATGTTTTCGCATTTTAAGTGAAAATGGTTCTTCCAGGGTTACCCATGATCCTACATCTACCACTGAGATTTTAGATAAAAATGAAACGGCCATTCCTTATCAATTTATACCTGGAACTGTACGTTCAGGTAATTTAGTGGCGCCAGTAATTGAACCAGGGGCTACCATAAAATCAGTTACTTGTTTTGGTACAAATACAGGTGGAGTTAATATTACGGTATCAGGTGGTACTGGTTCTTATACCTATAGATGGAGTAATCTGGCTACTTCTAAAAATTTAGAAAATGTAGCGAAAGGAACTTATACAGTCACAGTGACGAATGTAGGAAATCCTCTTACTGCAACGGCAACTTTTGTTGTGCCAGGTCCTGAAAGTGCTTTAGTTTCAGTGGTATCGAAAACGGATGCAGGTTGCTCAAATCAAGAATTAGGAACTTTAACATCTACGGTCACTGGTGGACAAAAGCCATATTCCTATAACTGGAGTGGCGGTCTTCCTTCTGCTGCAGAAATAAAAAGTGTGGCATTAGGCACTTATCAATTAACCTTGACAGATGCTTTGGGTTGTTCTATCGTTTCAACCCCTCAGGTAATAAAGCAATCAAACCTTAGCCTTGCTATTCAAAAAGTTGATGCCATTTGTCTTGGAAAAAATACAGGTTCTATAGCGTTGACTGTCACAGGTGGAGAAGGTGCGTATTCCTATCTTTGGGATAAAAATCTTCCAGCTCAGGCTAATCATTCTAATTTGGAACCTGGCAATTATAATCTAACGCTGTCAGATGCATCTGGTTGTAAATTTTTCAGAGCAATAACTATTGGTCAGACAGATGGAATTTCAATAACAGCGGTTCAGCCTACTTATATTAACAACGGAAAGGACGGAGCTATTGATTTGACCGTTCAGGGTACGAAGGGTTTAGTAACCTATAATTGGACAGGACCAGGTGTTTACACTGCAAATACAAAAAATATCTCAAGTTTAGATACAGGTAACTATTGCCTTATCGTTAGGGATACAACGGTATGTAGAGCAGAAATTTGTATAAAAATGGTACGCAAACTTCAATTTGCTCCAGCTGTTGTGGTGAATCCATGTGAAGGATTAAAAACTGGGTCTGTAACGCTTTCTTTATCAGGGGGTGTTTCGCCAATAACATATAAATGGAGTAACGGACAGATTACTCAAAACATAACTAATCTTGGATCTGGAAATTATTCTGTAACGGCTACCGATGCACAAAATGCCACTTTATCTTTATCTGTAAATCTTACAGAACAAAGTAAGCCAAGAGTTACGCCAACTATTACCCATGTTACAGGTTCACCTTCAAATAATAATGGCCAAATCTCTCTTTCTGTAGTTGGGGGTACGCCACCTTATAGCTTTCTATGGGATAATAAGGCAACTACATCGACAATCGAAACTTTGGTGACGGGTAAATATTGTGTTAAGGTGAGTGATAATTCCTCATGTCCTATTGATACTTGTTTCAATATTGAGTATAAATTAGTTCCATTAGCTGTTAATGTTAGCACCACTGGTGTTCTTTGTCCAAATGATACAACGGGCAAAGCCAAAGTACAAATAAGTGGAGGTACAAGTCCTTATAAATTTACACTTTCTCTAAGTGGAAAGGTTTTTAATACTTCTAATGGGATTCTTAATTTAGAAAATCTTAAAGGAGGGATTGTTAACTATGTCGTTGAAGATGCCATTAATACAAAAAGCCAGGGTTCCTTTACTATTTCAACACCTACTCCTTTTACTGTCGAACCTACCGTTAAACATGATAGCGAGGAAAGTGGCTGTACAGGTAGAATTGTACTTTCTATTTCAGGTGGAACGGCTGCTTATAATGTCAATTGGAATACAAATAATACGGGATTACAAATCATTAGTCTTTGTGAAGGCAGTTATACGCCTACAGTAAAAGATGCCAATGGATGTACCTTTACGGGTTCTCCCATTTTTGTAAATACTTTTTCTGCTAAACCAGCTATAACCAAAAGTGACTGTCCTGAAGACTTAAATGGTTCAGTTATACTTGATGTACAGGGTGGTAAAACGCCCTATAAATTTAAATGGGTCAATAGCAAAGGGGATACTATTAGTAGTTCTAAAGACCTGATTGATGTCATGTCTGGAATTTATACGCTTGTTTTAAGTGAGGCTTCTGGGAATGAATTGATTCGTACCTATAATGTTGAAGCTAAAAATATTTTAACAGCAACGGTAAAAGCAAATACCAGCTATAATGGATTTGTGGTAAGTTGTCTTTCCAATAAAGATGGAATTTTAGAGGTAACGGCTAAAAACAATAGTGGTAGTACTGCTTTTGTTTATGAATGGCTTTTAAATGGTTCTTTAGCAAGTAGTGCTTCCTTATTCAAAAATGCTGCTGCAGGTTTATATCAGGTAAAAATAACGGATCCACTTGGTTGTACCATTTCCAGAGAAATTAATGCAACAGCTCCTTCAAAGGTGGACCTAAATGCCTCTGTTATTGACATAGGTTGTCCTGCCGCCAGAAATGGGTCCATTGTCGTCTCTGCTTCAGGTGGTGTCCCTGGGTCAACTTATGTTTATCTATGGAATAATGGGGTTAGAGGTCCTTCTCTCAATTTAATTCCTCAAGGAACTTATTCTATAGCGGTGGAAGACAAAAATAACTGTAAATATAGCCAAACCTACACTTTAAAAGATCCAAGTCCTATAGTAGTTACAATGAAAGCTACTCCTACGTTGGATGATAAAAATTGCGATGGGAAAATTATTGCATCTGCAGTAGGTGGATTTCCGCCGTATTATTATTCATGGCCTCAGGTTCCAGGTAAAAAGGACTCCTTTTTGTTGAATCTTTGTCCTGGTATTTATGGACTCCAGCTTACTGATTCCAGAGGTTGTGCTCCAAATCCTGCCATTTCGGTAGTGGAAGTAAATGACGAACGATTTGATTGTTTAGAATATCGTAAGTTAATCACCCCTGATGGTGATGGTCTGAACGAAGAATTTATTATCAATTGTGTAACGTTTAATCCAGTCTATCAACAAAATCATCTTCGAATATTTAATCGTTGGGGACAGCTCGTTCTGGATCAAAAAGATTATCGGAATGATTGGAAAGGAACAACCCTGAATGGTGAATTATTGCCACAAGGAGTTTATTATTTCACCCTGGACTTTAATGGAGATAAACCATTGGAAGGTTCTATTACCCTGTTAAGGGAAAATTAATTTATCGCCAAAGTGCTAAAACTTTAATCTGAGATTCATGAAAAATTTAATTCTCCCCCTTCTAATTCTATTCTTTTGTTCAGGGTCTTTACTCGCTCAAGATGAAGCTAATTTTTCTCACTATACGGTAAACCCTGTTTTGGTAAATCCAGCTGCTTCCGGGCTTCGTGGTTTCCATCAATTACAAGTTAACGGACGATATCAATGGGCCGGAATTACAGATAGCCCCAAATCAATTAATGCCCTTTACAATGGTCCTTTGGGTAATAAATTTGGGCTTGGTGTTGGGGTGCTCTCAGAAAATGCAGGTCTCCTTTCCAGGACTAAAGCAATGGTAAACTATTCTTTTTTCTTTGATATAAAAGAAGATTTCTTCCTATCCGCTGGTTTTTCAACGGAATTCCAACAACTTAGATTGAAAAGTTCAGCCATTTTTGCGGATATTAACAATGGGAATAAATATTATGATCTAAATGATCCAATTGCTGAAAATGCAGTAGCAGGTATTGGTCGTTTTGATGTGGCTCTTTCTGTAATGGCTGGTTTCGGTAATCCTTTAACTGAGGGAAGTAAAGAAAGACCCACTTATCTGGGTGTCACATTTTCAAATATTGTAGGTAATCGTTTAGATAATATTGCTATCGTTGATGTCAATAAATCATCCCCATTTGACTATTATATGGTACTTGCTGGGCATAAAATTAAATCTGAATCCAGTAAAATTTCTGTAGAACCTTCTGTTTTTTTAAGAAGAATAAAAAATGCACCTTTTCAAGCCGATCTAAATGTCAATGTGGGGCTTTTAAATGACCAGTTTATTACGGGCGTTTCTTATCGCTCCATTGGCGCTTTGGGCTTTCTCCTCGGTGCAAAAGCCGCAAATATTCAATTTTACTATTCTTTCGATTTATCCTTACAGGAAATTAGTAGTTATGCAAGTGGCACAGGTACCCATGAAGTTACCTTCGCTATTTCTTTTGATCCTAATAAATTTGGAGCTAAACAGTAACTAAGATTTACAATATAAATTTTGTTAGAAATGGCCTTTATCCTTGTATCGGATAGAGGCCATTTTTTTATTTTTATTTTTTTTAAATTAAAATATATCTATATATATAATTTGGCATGATTTTCTATTATAACATATTATTGAAAACAGAAATACTTAAATAAGGTGTTTCGCTGGTTTTTATGTGAACGGTTTTATCTCGTATCTCAAATCCGGCTATTATGGAAATCATGAATGGAAGAGCAAAAAAAACTTTAAACCTTGTTTTCTCTGAGTATCTCAGTGAAGACAAATCCTTTTTAAACATGTTAATGCGTTGCGGTCCACTATGGAGCTTTGTCTTGTTAATCTCATTATCAGGAGTTCTTCATGCCCAAACGCCTACCCTTACTTGTAATCCTGCACCTATAAATGCGCCAAAGGAGATTGCAATTAATCAAAACTGCCAGGGGGTAATTATACCAGCTATTATTGTAGATACCGCATCTACGACATATTTGCAATCAAATATGTCGATTGCTCTATTTACCCAGGCGGGTGCTTTAATCAAAAGGGATACTGGTAGCCTTACAGTAAACCTGAATCCTTATTTAGGTACAATTGTGAGAATTGAAATTTTGGTTCTCGGAACTGCATTTTCTTGTAACGGCTATGCCCGTATCGTTGATAAAATCGCACCTGTAGTCACCTGTAGAGATACGGTTGTGAGCTGCAGTGTTGATACCTCTGGGATTAATCTTGGAAGGCCTACTATTGTAAGTAATAATTGTATTAGTACCCTAACTTATAATTATAAAGACAGTGTTTCTGTTTCCAATTGCACCCTTGATACCCTACAAAAAATATACCGCAGATGGATCGTTGCCGATGTTTATGGTAACGCGGATACTTGTATTCAAAAAATCAGTTTACTAAAGCCTAGTCTAGATTCTTTAACTGCTTTAAGAAGGATTGTTTTTCCAAGAGATACGCTATTGAGTTGTAACACACCAAATGCAAGTCCCAATATTACTGGATTTCCAACTATTAATGGAAGTAAAATCAATTCGGCTGGACTATGTAAAATAAATTATTCCTTTTCAGATGATACGACCCGCACCTGTGCAGGTTTAAGCTTTGCCATTATAAGACGATGGACAGCAATTGATTTGTGTACCAGTAATGATACCTTACATACGCAAATTATCCAGGTGAAGGACACGACAAAACCTGTTATTATATGTCCAATTCCTAAAAGAGTTTCCACACAGCCTTCTATTTGTATGGCTTTAGTACCTTTAAGTGCTCCTCAATTAATTACAGATAATTGTGACTCAGCTCCAAATTTAATGGTTACAACCCCATTTTCAGGAACATATCCTAATTTGATTAGTATGCCACTGGGAACCCATACGATAACCTATATGGCCATCGATAAATGCGGGAACTCGGCCGTTTGTACTTCTACTGTTGAAGTGTTTGATACCACGCCACCTGTCGCTATTTGTACTGGCGGCGGTAATATTACCCTTACCAACGAAGGTACAGCTTATGCTTCTGCAAAAGCATTTGACAGTGGTTCCAGAGATAATTGTGGTTTACCTATTTATTATAAAGTCCGTCGAAAAGATACCAATAGTTGTAACGGCGTTAATGGTGATGATTCAACAGCTCCTGGATATCAGGAATGGTTTGACGATTATGTTACTTTCTGTTGTGAGGATGTTACCAAAGGTAAAATTACGGTAGAAATGAGGGTTTATGTTTCCAATCCTGGAAGTGGTCCAGTAGATCCTTCCAGAGAGGTATCTGGGGGTAATTTATCTGGTAATTCTTATAATACCTGTGAGGTGAAAATGACGGTTGAAGATAAACTTCCTCCAGTTATCATTTGCCCTGCTAATACTTCGACGGAATGTAATGATGAATTAATTAATTTGGGCCGTTTTGGAAGCCCCATTGTACTGGAAGCCTGTGGTTATTCCCTCGATTCTACCTATAATATAACAAGAGCAGAATGTAATACAGGGCTTTTAACCCGCACCTTTACAGCTACTGATGCCAGGGGACTTAAAGCATCTTGTACCCAGTCTGTAAACATTGTGAACAATTCAATATTACTTGCCCAGCATATCACCTGGCCAGCCGATGTGACTATCAATTCATGTAATGCTCAGGTTGGAGTTAATGATCTTCCAATAAATAACAGAAGACCTAAGGTAAATGAACCTCTTTGTGCTCAAATTGCTTATGCTTACACCGATAATATTTTCAATATGACTTCCCCTGGATGTTTTAAAGTCTATAGAACCTGGGAAGTGGTCGATTTATGTAAATATGTTCCTGGTTTACCTGGACATCGTTTTACGCATGCTCAGCTAATTATTGTCGAAGATAGAATTCCTCCAGTGCTGGTCGCACCTCCAAATCAGGTATTTAATCTTTTCACCGATTGTAATGTGGCTCAAGTTACCATACCATTAGCAACAGCAACGGATAATTGCAATCAGAATCTGATGATTACCAATAATTCTCCGTATGCCAATCAAAATGGTGCCAATGCCAGCGGAACTTATCCTTTAGGCACAACAACCTTCACCTTTTCCGTTTCCGATGGATGTGGCAATAAAGTTACAGCTCAAATGTCTATTACCGTGGTAGATAAAAAACCGCCAACACCTATTTGTCAAAATATTGCAGTGAATTTATCTAAAATGCCCGCCATCATGGCCATGGTAGATGCTAAAAATGTTAATAGAGCCAGTGTTGATTTTTGTGGTGGCCCAATTAAATTCAGTATCAAACGCGGAAATTCTGGGGATAGAATACCTCCTCATCCGCTCGATACTATGCTGACCTTTACTTGTGCAGACTTTGGCCTTCAACCGGTAGAACTTTGGGTTACTGACGCCAAAGGTAATAGTGATTTCTGTACCGTTACCGTCGATGTTCAGGATAATGATGGATTTTGCCTAACCAATCCAATAGGGAAAATTGCAGGAACGATAAAAACAGAAAAAGGGGAAGATGTGGAAAAGGTGATTATTAAAGAAACTAATAATCCTACAATGACCTCCCTGACTTCGGCGACGGGTAAATTTGAGTTGTCAAATTTGGCCTTTGGTAAAAATTATAAACTTCAACCTGGAAAAAATGATGACCTGTTAAATGGTTTATCTACGATGGATCTGATTCTAATACAAAAGTTTATCTTAGGTATAATCCAATTGAAATCACCCTATCAGCAAATTGCAGCAGACATAGATCGTTCCGGAAGTGTTACAACTTTTGACTTAATAAAATTAAGAAAATTAATACTTGGTAAAGATACAGATCTTGGTGCCTTAAATAATTCCTGGCGCTTTATTGATGCGGATTATGTTTTCCCTGCTGGTATAAGTCCGCTAAAAGCTGCATTCCCGGAAGCGAAAAGCCTGGACGATTTTAAATCTAAATATGCTGAAGCCCATTTTATTGGGATCAAGGTTGGTGATTTAAATAGTTCAGCAACACCCAATAGCCTCATTGTCCAAAATCCAAGAAGTACTTATGGAGAACTTCAATTGCTTATTCCAAACAGGAAATTCACTTACGGAGAGGAATTTACCGTGGAAATTAATGCAGATTCACAGGAAGATGTTGCTGGATTTCAATTTACTTTCGATTTCGATGAAAGAATATTAGAATTAATTGACTATACCGCAGGAGATGTGCCGGGTATTTCAGAGGAGAATTTTGCCCTGATCGATAAGAATAAGGGGATCTTAACGGCAAGCTGGAATGTCATGAGAGAAAAATCATGGCCTGTAACTAGTACCCCTGTGCTAAGATTGTCCTTTAGAGCAAAAAAATCATCTGAATTAATATATGCCCTTAATATAGCACCATATCCAACGGTTCCAGAGGCCTATACTCATGACGGTGGCATGTTGGATCTCAATCTGATATTCAAAGATGGATCAAATTCAGTTGGTAAAGGTGGTTATCAGTTGTACCAGAATTACCCTAATCCATTTTATCAAAATACCCTGATAGGATTTACCATTCCTCAATCTCAGGAAGTAAAAATTGCTATAACGGATATAGCAGGACGATTAGTTTGGGAGACAAAAGGTGTTTTTCCAAAAGGCCTGAATGAAATCCCTTTTCAAAGAGACAGTTTTTGGAGTGATGGGGTGTATTTCTACAAGTTAGAAACGAGTTCTTTTACAGATGTTAAAAGAATGATACTAACCTCTGGCAATAAATAAATTAAAGCTTTTCCATAGTTTGTATAAGGCGGCGTCTTTTTAGATGCCGCTTTTTTTCAACTTCTTTTAGTTTGGCATGAATTTGGCATAGCCTTACTTATAACTATTAAAATTTTTCATCATGCGTGGGTACAAAAAATTAGATTGGATTATCATAGCTATAATTGCTTTCTTTTTGAATTCTCCTGATTTATTACATGGTCAGTGCACATTGATCTGTAATAATAATGTTTCCATTAGTGCAGATTCTACCTGTAATTTAAGAATTACTGCGGCTATGATTTTAAGTGAAACCAACCCGGCTATCTGTACACCTTCTGCAGCATCAGATTATGATGTTACCGTTATGTTAGGCCCAAATGGACAGGTTTTTCCTGGTTCTCCCTTTGTTGGAAGAGCTTATTTAAATCAACTGCTTTATGCCAGAATCAGACATATTCCAAGTGGAAATATTTGTGTAGGTTCTTTTCGTGTCGTTTCCTTAGGATCTCCCCTGATTATATGCCCGAGAGATACTACTGTATTTTGTGGAACTCCTACAGATACTGCAAGATTAGGAAGAGCTACCTCTTTAGAATGCAATACCTACAGCATTAGCTATGAAGATAAATATGAAAATAGAATTAACGCTTGTGCGGACACCCTGGTGGGAATAATAAACAGAACCTGGACCATTACCCTTTCAAATGGACTAAAAAACACCTGTGTTCAAAAAATAAAAATAAGAAGACCTTCAGTTTCCAGTCTTGTTTTTCCGGCTAACAGGGACAATGTTGCTGGTAGAAGGGGTGTTTCTTGTGTTACGCCCAATGTCACTCCAGATAGTACTGGATGGCCTCAATTGAATGGATTTAATATAACGCCTTCAAATATTTGTGGTATTTCATTGTCCTATAATGATCAAACAATTAATGGTTGTTCCCCTACCTATACACTGATTAGAAATTGGACAGCAGTAGATGGTTGTACCAATGGCATTCGTACTTTTCAACAAGTTATTCAAGTTATTGATACGATTAAACCAAGATTAACTTGTATTTCAGATACTTTAATAGCTTACACCTCTTCTTCTACACAATGTGGTGCTACGGTGATAGTTCCGGCTATTTCTTTTATCGATTCTTGCGCTGCAAATAATCAGGTAAGAGTAGTTATAATGTCCAATTTTGGGGTTATTAATGGCAATGGTGGTCAATTGACAGGAGTTCCTCCCGGTTTTCATACCATCATGTATATGGTTTCTGATCCTTGTGGTAACACCTCACAATGTTCCAGGATAGTTCGGGTTATTGATAACACCCCGCCAGTTTTGGTTTGTCCGTCGAGTATCCAGGTTTCATTGACTTTAACTGGGGAAGCTCAAATAGATCCTAGTTCCTTTTATTTGCAGGCTACCGATTTATGCTGTCCCGTTCTTACTTATAAATTGCGGAAAATGACGGCATCTCCATTGCCTTTTTCGGATTCTTTAAAATATTATTGTGCAGAAATATTAACGAATAATATGGCTACACTACAAGTGACCGACTGTTATGGAAATTCCAATTTCTGTATGGTCGAGGTTGATGTAGTGGATAAGCTACCCAGAACGATCACATGTCCTGATACAGCCAGAATTGGGAACCCAGCTTTTTTGGCAGATACCAGCAGAGTGGGTGCACCAAGAGTAAATGGTACCTGTAATTTATTTCAGTTGGAATACGAAGATGACAGAAACCTTGGTTGTGGTGGTGGAACAGGATTAATCAGAAGAGAATGGACCGTATATTATGGTGGTATTGATACTTTCAATTGTCCAGCTCAAATCATTATATTGAATGATACTACGCAGTTAAGAGCTACTTTTCCAACTACTTATACCCAAACAAATTGTACCAATCTGGTATCATTAAGTCCTGATAGTTTACCATCACTATATCGAAGACCCACTGTTATAAACCCATTATATAAGGGCATCGTCATAACCCATAACGATGTAGTTAATTATAACGTTTCAGGTGCATGTATTCAGATATCCAGAACATGGACAATCACCGATACCTGTGTTTATGAGGTAGGTGATCCCGTTGGCCCTTTAAATGGCAGAATAGTAGGCACGCAACTCATCCGGGTATTTGACAACACGCCACCTACTTTCATCTGTCCTTCAGAGGGTCTGGTTATCTATCTGGATCCGGATTCCTGTAATACCACTATTAGACTTCCTATTCCTACAAATATTCAAGAGTGTCTGCCTGATCAGGTAACTATTTCTGTCAGTGGTGATTTTGGAAATTCATTAAATATTTCTAGAATTCCAGCAGGTATTTACAATGTTCGATATCGTGTAGCGGATGTTTGCGGCAATTTTGGAACTTGCGATGCTACCTTTGCCATTATCGAAAACACCCCTCCTGATTTGTTTTGTAATAATATTGTGAGCAGGTCTCTGCCTGCAAATGGAACAAGGGTGGTTAATGCGATAGAATTCAATACTGGGACAACAGTCGATAATTGTACAACTACAGATTCCATCCGCTGGAGAATTGGCGCAAGACCAACGCCAGGATTTACAGGCCCACCACCCAATGCATCCTTAACTTTTGCTTGTGATGATATTGGTGATAATCCTTTAACCGTATGGGCGGTGGATATAGCAGGAAACTATGAGCGTTGTGATGTCATCGTTCGAATTAATGATCCATTAGCCGTTTGTGGAAGTGGTGTTACGGTTGCAGGGGCTATTAAACTGGAAAATGGTTCTGGGGTTCCAACGGTAAAAGTGGAGGAAATGAAAAATCATTCTGGAGAATCTATAACCGATAACAAGGGTACTTACTCCCTGGGTAATCTGGTGCCAGGAGGTACTTATGAATTTATGCCTGGTAAAACTGGTAATTACAACGACGGCGTTACTACACTCGATTTGATCTTGGTTAATAGACATTTAACTGGTTCAAAAGCATTGGAATCACCCTATAAAATAATCGCAGCTGATATCGATGGGAATGGAAGAATTTCAGTTAGAGATATATTACAGCTTCAACGATTAATTTTAAATATTACAAATACCTTTCCGGAAAATAAACCATGGAGATTTATTCCCAAAAGTTTTCAATTTCCTAATTCAAAGGATCCCTTTGCGACTCCTTTTCCAGAGTCTAAATCCGTCTCTAATCTATTTAGTGATATGAATGATGGCGATTTTGTTGCCATAAAAGTTGGAGATGTCAATAATAGTATAATCCCTGAAAATGGTGTCAGTCCCCGTTCCCAGGAATCTTCCAGAGTCTTTTTACTCCCCCAATGGAAGCTTCAGCCAGGGGAGCGGATCTGGTTACCTATACATTTTGAAAGTAGTGATCTTTGGTGGGGTGGTCAATTCGCCCTGCAGTTTAATCCTGAGTTAATTAAAATTCATGGTTTCTCTGGTGCCGATAACCTAAACGTGGTCAATAAACCTATGTCTGAAAACAAATGGGCTTTCTCCTGGTATACTGACGATTTGAAGAAAAGTGAGGCTGGTGAAGTATTAGGTTTTATCGAGGTTGAAGCGCTTCGTAAAACGAATCTTTCTGATGCGCTTACCTTAAATAATAATTTATTTGATTCTGAGGCCTACTTATCTACACAGAACATTGATTCTGTGGTGGTCGCCCCCCTGACCATTCAGTATGCATCACCAAATGCCGCAACCAATAGTGGGTTGCGGCTTTGGCCGAATCCTTTTAAAGATTGGGTAACTTTTCAATTGCCACCTGCTTCAGGTTCCCAAGGGGTCTTAGATATTTATGATGTGCAAGGAAGAAAAATATGGACAAAATCTTGGCAGTTAAATAAAGGGGATGCACAAGTATTTACCCTTCAGGCTACTGATTTACCTAATGCAGGGATTTATATCTATAAATATTCAGATGGATTTGGACAATATACAGGCAATTTGATTTTACAGAGATAAGCATGGAATGGGAAATTCTGGTAAAAGTGGTTACTAACTACTTTTTGCCAGCTCTTTTTCCAGGAAATATTTTTTAAGTCTGACAACAATTAATTACTGGAATAAAATGGGTTAGTACCGATTTTATTCCAGTTTTTTTATGCCCAAAGGACTATTTTATATTCCTTGTTATACTTCAAATTCGGAATTTATCGGGATAAAAAACGGCAAATCCGATTTAATTGAAATTTAAAGCGATTAGGAAATGTTGAAATAAAAGGATTGCTTGCAAGTTTAAATTACTTCGAATTTTATATGACTTCAAAATTTCAAAAGGGGAAATGGGGTGAATCTTTGGCTGTGAAATGGCTTGAGGATCATAATTATCTTGTAATTCATAAAAACTGGTACTTTGGACATGCGGAAATTGATTTGATTGCCTGGCATTTTCATACCTTAGTTTTTGTGGAAGTCAGATTATTGCATAAACTTAATGCCTATTTACCCGAAAATACCGTCGGATTTTCAAAAAGAAAAAAGATAGCTTCAGCGGCAGCTGCTTTCACGGAAAAATCTAATTATCAGGGAGATATACGTTTTGATATAGTTGGCGTTTCTTTTGGAAATGGCAAAAAACCTGAAATCAGACATTTCCCAGATGCTTTTTTTCCGGGTCTTTTTTAATCAAATTTGTTTTATTTCCGTTATCATGTTAATTTTATTAAAAATGGACTTAGAATGAACAGGAAAAAATCAATTTGGCTTTTACTAACTACCTTAGGTATGATAAATTTGTACGGTCAGACCATTTCAAAAGATATAAAACTAATAACCCTGGATCCTGGACATTTTCATGCGGCACTGATACAAAAATCTATGTACCCTCAATTGTCGCCTGTTGTACATGTTTATGCGCCTGCCGGTACCGATGTCGATTTGCATTTAACCAGAATAAATGGATATAACTCCCGTTCTCAACAGCCAACACAATGGGATGAAAAAGTTTATATAGGAAAGGATTATCTTCAGAAGATGCTCTCTGATAAAAAAGGAAACGTGGTTATGCTGGCTGGAAATAATAAACTGAAAACTAAATATATTTCTGATGCTGTAGGTTCTGGTTTTCATGTTTATGCTGACAAACCAATGGCAATTAATTCGGCAGGTTTCAATTTATTAGAAAAGGCATTTAAACAAGCAGAACAAAATAATATCATGATTTATGATATTATGACCGAGCGGTATGAAATTACATCCATGCTTCAAAAAGCGTTCTCAACTTTCGAAGAGGTATTTGGCGTCCTTCAGGATGGCACATTAGAAAATCCTGCGGTTATTAAAGAGAGTGTTCACCATTTCTATAAAGAAGTTTCGGGTTCACCACTTCAGAGACCCGCTTGGTTTTATGACGTTAACCAGGAAGGGGAGGGTATTGTTGATGTTACAACCCATTTAGTTGATCTCGTTCAATGGAGTTGTTTTCCCGATCAAATACTTAATTATGACAGAGATATTCAGTTGGTTGAAGCTAAAAGATGGCCAACGCTGATTACCCCTGCTCAATTTTCGGCCAGTACAAAAGTTACTCAAATGCCAGATTATTTTAAAAATATTCGAACTGGTGACGGGCAATTATCGGTTTTTTCCAATGGGCAAATTGACTATAAGATAAAAGGGCATCATGCTCAGGTTAAGGTAACCTGGGCATGGCAAGCTGAACCAGGTGCCGGAGATACCCATTATTCCATTATGCGGGGAACAAATGCCAGTCTGGTTATTCGCCAGGGTAAAGAAGAAGGATATCAGCCCGTTTTTTCTGTTGCGTCTAACCGATTTAAAGAAGAGGCATTTCGCAATACCTTTGAAAGAGTATTTAGAGCCATAGCAAAAACCTATCCAGGCATCAGTTATATTCTTCTGGGAAATACCGCGGTTTTTGATATTCCAGCGTTATATAAAGAAGGGCATGAAGCTCATTTTGCCAGGGTCACGGAAAAATTCCTGGATTACCTTTCTAAAGGGAAAATGCCTGCCTGGGAAGTTCCTAATATGCTGGTTAAATACAAATTAACCACTGAAGCGCTAAATTTGGCAAACAAGAATGCGAAATAGACTTATATTTTTGCTACTTGGTTTCTTCAAAAACACCTAATTCAACTTGTCGCTTTTGAAGATTCGTATCAATGAGCCTTACCTTAAGTTTTGCTCCCATTTTGAGTGTTTGTCCGGTATAAATACCTCTGGCAAATAGTCGTGATGGATCCATTTCGTAAGGTTCTGCAAAACGATTAAAGGACAGAAATCCTTCGCAATGAGTGGTTAGTAGTTCAACAAAAACACCTCTATCCATCATCCCGGTTATGATTCCTTCGAATACTTCACCAACATGTTTTTCTAAGAATTCAACTTGCTTATATTTAATGGATTCTCTTTCAGCCTCCATAGCTTTCCTTTCCATGCTGGAAATATGTCTGCATTGTTCTTTTAAATAAACTTTGTTACAAAGCCATAAAGAATCGAGATTATGAGCTAATAACCGATGGGCTATAACGTCAGAATACCGGCGTATGGGAGAGGTGAAATGGGTGTAATGCGTGAAAGCAAGACCGTAATGTCCAATATTTTCTGGGGAATAAATGGCTTTCGCCATCGTTCGAATTGCTATGGGTGCCAAGAATTTTAACGCAGGGTCGTGTAGGGATTGTTCTGCGAGTAAATTATAAGACTTAGCAATTTCCTTAGGTGAATCTACCCTCATTTTCACACCAAATTCTTTGGCAAATCGGGCTAATTCAAATACTTTATCTTCATTTGGTTCATCGTGGACTCTGTAAATGAACGGAATTTCATACCCTGTTCCGTCTATTTTATGTTGTATAAACAAAGCTACCTCCTGATTTGCCAATAGCATGAAGTCTTCAATGAGCTTATGAGCATCTTTCCTGTCTTTTATAAAAATTTCCAGGGGAGTTCCTGAATCATCGAGCTTAAATTGTACTTCATCAGACTCAAATTGAATGGCGCCTGCTGAAAATCTTCTTTTTCTTAGTTGATGCGCTATTTTATTTAGATGTAATAATTCATCTGAAAATGCTCCTTCGGAACCGTCTAAAATTTCCTGGGCCTCCTCATAGGTAAATCGTCGGTCTGAATGAATGATGGTACGACCAAACCATCTGTCCATTATTTTCCCTTTTTCATCAATGTTAAATATGGCGGAAAAAGTTAATTTATCCTCATTTGGTCTTAAAGAACATAACTCATTACTCAATTTTTCAGGTAACATTGGAAGGACACGGTCTACTAAATAAACCGATGTAGAACGGGTATATGCTTCTTTATCGAGGGCAGACCCCTCTCTCAAATAATGGGTAACGTCGGCAATATGAACCCCAACTTCAATCAGACCTTGAGGTAGGGTACGATAAGAAATAGCGTCGTCAAAGTCTTTTGCATTCCAAGGGTCAATGGTAAAGGTTAAAACGTCACGCATATCACGGCGCAATGCTATTTCCTCAGATGTTATGGAAGTATCTATTGCTTTTGCTTCATTTAAAGAAGACTCACTAAATCCTAAATCGAATCCGGCATTTAGCAAAATACTTTGCATTTCAATATCGTGACTCCCAGCAGCACCTAAAACATAAGTGATTTTTCCGATAGGTAAAGGAGTTGACTGTCCTGTCCAGCCGGTAATTTTAACGACTACTTTATCTCCATTTTCAGCACCTAAAATTTCCGTTAATTCCACTTTTATGTCATAGGGCAAAATAGTATCTGTGACAACGAGACCAAATTTATTATTTAGATATAAGACGCCTAAGAAAGCCTCCTTTGCCCTGGTTATAACGTCAATTACTTCTCCTTCGGGTCTTCTTTTTCCTCTTGGCGTCCAGGTTTGAATCCTTACGGTGTCACCATTCATTGCCGTATTTAAGTTTCTCATTGAAATATAAACATCAACAGGTCTGCCATCAACTTTTATAAAAGCAGCACCAGACCGGGTCATATCAACAATTCCAACTTCCCCTTTTTCTTGTTTTTCGGGTTGATTGTTTCTATTATATTGAAACTTATAATCCTCTAAGGGAAGAACCTCCTTTTCTGTAACCAAGAGATCTAACGCATGTAAAATGGCATCTTTTGTATTTGAAATAGAAAGGGTTTGGGCTATTTGCCGGGGATTATATCTTTTTTTAGGCGCATTTTTTAGCAAATCTAAAATAGCAAGGCGAAGTTCTTTGGCGTTATATTTGGGCTGATTGTCAGTCGTTGAACCCGATTTTTTCTTTTTAGTCATGGTTGATTTTTATTCCGGAATAAGTTCATCTTCAATTTCAACGATGCGACCTTCCGGTAATAATTCTAATAACAACGTTGTACTGCTTCCTGGTTCATAGGTTTCCTTAATATGTGAAATTCCAGACAATATTCTTATTCTCCAGTCTTCATCCATCACTGCAATAGATTGTAAGATAGTTTCCTGAATAACACTGGTTCCCGAAAGTGTTCTCTTATCTATCAAAATGCCTTTTTTAGTAAATGTGGCAAGGATAAAATGATAATTTAATAAAGCGCCTTTCCAATATACGATAGCATGAAATCCTTCCGTATCAGGAACGCGAAAACAGGGCATAAACTCTGTAAATTCATCAGGTACGGTTTCTTCTAAGGGATATAAATATTGTTGTATGACAGCTTCAGGTAGAGGAATATTATCCTGACTAAAAATATTGATGTTTTCTTCTGCCAAAACAACAGGTAATGGCATGATTGGAAAAAATTGAATGAATTGAGAAAAGCTTACTTCTTTTAAGGGGACTTCCATTGATTTGAGAGTGATATTATTTGAAATGATTCTAAATTAATTCGTTTTTTTGAACTTAGTTCCTAATTAAGTCGGGTAATTTGCATTAAAGATATAGTTTTGCACATCATTTTTCAAAATGCTGTTAATGAAAAATAAAATACGATGAGTTGGATGACAAATGTACTAAAGCCAGTTGGGTTATATTGGTTTGCTAATTTCTTAACTTCGTCAATCGGCAAAAAGCTATTGATGAGTCTTTCTGGTTTTTTCCTTATTTTATTTCTTCCTGTTCACTTAATTGGAAATCTACAATTATTGACAAAGGACGCAGGGGTTTCTTTTAACCTCTATTCTTATTTTATGACACACAATCCATTCATTAAAACGGTTTCCTATTTACTTTATTTCTCCATTCTTCTTCATACGGTTCAAGGTTTATTACTGTGGAGAATGAATAGAAAGGCAAAAGGTAAAATAGGATATGCGGTTAAGGCCTTACGAGGTGATGGAACCAATGTTAAGGCTGCTTCAAATATGGCTTGGCTTGGGATTATTATCTTTGTGTTTATAATGGTTCACATGTATCAGTTTTGGCTACAGATGAAACTTGGAAAAGTTCCTATGGTGGATATTGATGGGGTATCATATAAAAACTTATATGATCCTGTGATATCAGCTTTTACTAACTTGAATTTTGTGTTGTTCTATGTTATTTCTATGATTATTATCGGTATTCATCTTAATCACGGATTTCAAAGTGCATTTCAAACACTCGGCCTGAGTCACAAGAAATATACCCCTTTTATTAAGTCCATCGGAAAAGCATATGCTTTTATCGTCCCCTTTGGATTTGCAATCATTCCTATCATCGTTTATGGGCGTGAAAATCTATGGTGGTAATCTTAATTTTTGACCTTAATCGTTAATGCACATGGATAACTTAAATTTGAACGGAAACGTGCCTGTTGGGGACTTATCCGAAAAATGGACTACCTATCGTTCGACGCTGCCTTTAGTAGCGCCAAATAATAAACGTAAAATTGAAATTATTGTCGTTGGTTCAGGGCTTGCTGGTGCTTCAGCTGCTGCAACATTAGGTGAACTGGGCTATCTGGTGAAATGTTATACTTATCATGATAGTCCAAGAAGGGCGCATAGTATTGCAGCACAAGGGGGTATAAATGCGGCTAAAAATTATAGGAATGACGGCGATAGTGTTTTTCGTCTTTTTTATGATACCATTAAGGGGGGTGATTATAGATCAAGAGAGGCAAATGTTTACAGACTTGCCGAGGTAAGTACCAGTATTATCGATCAGGCCGTTGCCCAAGGTGTTCCTTTCGCAAGGGAATATGGTGGACTTCTTGATAATAGATCCTTCGGTGGCGTTCAGGTTTCCAGGACTTTTTATGCAAGGGGTCAAACAGGTCAACAACTTCTTTTAGGTGCCTATCAATCGCTTTCAAGACAGATTGCTTTGGGAAATGTTGAAATGTTTACCAGACATGAAATGATTGAACTGGTTCTTAAAGAGGGTAAAGCAAGAGGGATTATAGCAAGAAATTTACTCACAGGTGAATTGGAAAAACATGCTGCTCATGCTGTAGTTCTTGCTACAGGAGGTTATGGAAATGTTTTTTATCTCTCTACCAATGCAATGAATTGTAATGTTGCTGCTGCCTGGCGAGCTGTTACAAAAGGTGCCTTCTTTGCAAATCCTTGCTTTACGCAGATTCACCCAACTTGTATTCCTCAAATGGGCGAATATCAATCGAAATTAACTCTTATGTCTGAGTCATTAAGAAATGACGGACGCGTTTGGGTGCCTGCAAATATGGAAGATGCAAAAGCAATTCGTGAAGGTAAAAAAACAGCTTTAGATATACCAGAGAATGATCGTGATTACTTCTTGGAAAGAAGATATCCAGCCTTTGGAAATTTAGTACCAAGAGATGTTGCTTCGCGGGCTGCAAAGTCAGTTTGTGATGAAGGAAAGGGAATTGTCCCAACTGGATTGGGTGTTTACCTCGATTTTTCTGCTGCCATTGAAAGGTATGGAAAATCAAAAGCGAGTATTTTAGGTATGGTCAATGCCTCTAAATCTGCTATCATCGAGTTGGGAGAAAAGATAGTTGAAGAGAAATACGGAAATCTTTTTGAAATGTATGAAAAAATTTCAGGAGAGAATCCTTATAAATTACCCATGAAAATCTATCCTGCCGTTCATTATACGATGGGTGGTCTTTGGGTTGATTATAACCTGATGACAAATATTCCGGGCCTTTTTTCCATCGGTGAATCTAATTTCTCGGATCATGGTGCAAATCGTCTTGGCGCTTCCGCACTAATGCAAGGTCTTGCTGATGGCTATTTTGTGCTTCCTTACACCATTGGAACTTTTCTGAGTGAGGATATTCGTACACCTAAAATAGATGTTAACGCTCCCGAATTTACGGAAGCTGCGGAATTAGCAAAACAAAGGATTGAGAAGTTATTTTCTATAAAGGGTAAGCAATCGGCTGAAAGTTTTCATAGAAGATTAGGTAAAATAATCTGGGAATATTGTGGTATGTCCCGAACCGAAGAAGGATTAACTTTGGCAAGGCAGCAAGTGCGGGCCTTAAGAGAGGAGTTTTATTCAGACCTTTATCTGCCGGGGGTGGCGAATGATCTGAATCCAGAACTCGAAAAAGCACTTAGAGTAGCCGATTTTATTGATTTAGGAGAAGTGATGGTCGTTGATGCCTTAAATAGAAATGAATCTTGTGGTGGTCATTTCAGGGAAGAATATCAAACGGCTGACGGGGAAGCTTTGAGAAGAGATGATGAATTTGCTTATGTATCAGCCTGGGAATTTAAAGGCTGGAATGAAGAACCTGTTTTGCATAAGGAAATGTTGCATTTCGAAAATGTTGAATTGAAAACTCGTTCTTACAAATAATCTTAACTTAATTGCTAAGCCTTTTGGGCTTTAAAATGATTATTATGAAATTGACACTAAAAATATGGCGGCAGCCAAAACCAATCGAAAAGGGTAAATTTGAAACTTATACGCTTGACCAAGTCAGTGAACACATGTCTTTCCTGGAAATGCTTGATGTATTGAACGAAAAATTAAGTTTAGAACAGAAAATACCAGTCGCTTTTGAACATGATTGCAGAGAGGGTATTTGTGGCACCTGTAGTTTGGTAATAAATGGCCAGCCTCATGGACCATTGCAGGGTACTACTACTTGTCAATTGCACATGCGTAATTTTAAAGATGGGGAAACAATAGTAATAGAACCTTACCGTGCTTCGGCATTCCCTGTTTTGAAAGATCTTGCTGTGGATAGAAGTGCCTTAGATCGTATCATTCAAGCAGGTGGTTTCATTTCTGTAAGCACGGGGCAGGCACAAGATGCCAATGCTATTCCAATAGAGAAAGACGTTGCTTCCCTTGCCTTCGATGCAGCTACTTGTATCGGTTGTGGCGCTTGTGTAGCAGCTTGTCCCAATTCTTCGGCCATGCTCTTTACATCAGCTAAAGTTGCCCATTTGGCTCTTTTACCTCAGGGAAAAGTTGAAGCTCAAAAAAGAGTTTTAAATATGGTTCGTCAAATGGATTTGGAAAATTTCGGAAATTGTTCTAATATTACAGCCTGTGAGGCGGAATGTCCAAAAGGTATATCAGTTTCTAATATTGCCTTGATGAATAGAGAATTCCTTTCTGCATCGTTTACCTCAAATGATGCTTTATAAATCGTTATTATTGCTCCTTTGTTTAATAGATTTTCGCCTGAAACTTATCGTTTCAGGCTTTTTTTTTTATTTTAAAAGGTGCATTATTTAATGGTCATGAGCCAGATCATTTGGAATAGTACCTTTCAATTTAATATGAGTGGTTCCAAAAATATAGTCCCAAAGCGGAGAGGATACACCAAACATAGTATCGGATTTGCCATAATGATGTAAAGCATGATTTACCCATAATACTTTTAAAACATTATTTGGGGGTAAAAATATATGAATGGAGTAGTGTACTAACAGATAAAATGCATAACCACTTAGGAAACCTGCAAGGAAAGAAAAGGAGAATTTATCTAAAATTAACTCAAACAGAAATAGCAAGATGGTTCCAACGGCAACGCTCATAGCTGGCGGCATGGCAAGGCGCTGTTTGTCTTTAGGATAATCATGGTGAACACCATGCATCGTGTAGGCAAATTTCGCACGTTTTTCTGTAGTTCCTGGTAAATGATATACATAACGATGAACTATATATTCAGCCAAAGTGAAAAAAATGAAACCAGATAAATAAAGAAAAATTACTTGAAAAACAGTTAAATCAGTTGCTATTTTGGTGTAATAAAGTAAGGAAATAGCGTAAATAAAAAACATAGAAACCGGAATGGCGATATGTGTCCTGGTTAAACTATCCAACCATTTATTTTTGAATAATGGAACGGATATATTTTCATTAGAGAGGTATGCTTGTTTTTTTTCAGTTCTCATTTAAAAAATGTTTTGTTATAATCCTAATGTTTTTTTAGTCTGGATAATGTATTTTTTATACATTAAACGATAAATTCTATAATAAGTTCTATACCTTTTTTTAACAGATTCATAACTGTAATAGTGTTCGTGGTCTTCCCAGTCGTTGATAGAAAGAACTTTGGTTTCGGACTCGTTTCCCGGAAGATATCCTTGTTCTGTCATCCATCCGTCATTATATATTTTTCCTAAATATCTAGAACCATGGTCAGAAAAAAGGGCAACGACGATGCTGTTTTCATCTAATTCATGCTGAATTTGAAAAATGCCCTGCATAGCAGAACCGCTGGAATAACCCATTAATAAGCCCTCTTTTGAGGCAAGTTCTCTCGCCCGGAGTGCACTATCCCTGTCAGTCACCTTTATAAAATCATCAATAAGTGAAAAATCAATATTGGATGGTATTATATTTTTTCCTAATCCTTCTACTTTATAAGGTTTTATTTCGTTTGGATCATAAATACCAGTTTCCCAAAATTTCTTTAATACAGAGCCATAAGCATCAATACCAATGATTCGAATGGCAGGATTTTGTTCTTTTAAATATTTTGCTACTCCTGATAAAGTGCCTCCAGTTCCAGCACAGCACACATAATGGGTGATTTTTCCTTCTGTTTGACGCCAAATTTCAGGTCCCGTACTGTGATAATGGGCTGCTGCATTATCTAGATTAAAATTTTGGGCTAAATAAAAAGCGTTTGGCGTATCTTTTGCAATCTGTTCGGCTCTGGAATAATAAGATTTTGGATCTTCTGGTTTAACATCTACAGGGCAAATAATTACTTCAGCTCCTAAGGATTTAAGAAGCGATATCTTCTCAGTAGATGCTTTGCTCGTTAGCGTTAAAATACATTTATACCCTTTGATGGCAGATAACATGGCAATACTAAAGCCTGTATTACCTGAGGTAGCTTCAACGATAGTTCCACCAGGTTTTAAAAACCCTTTTTTCTCAGCTTGTTCAACCATGAATAAGGCGATACGATCCTTTGCGCTTTGACCTGGATTAAAAGCCTCCACTTTTGCATAATATGTTCCAGTTAAACCCGCAGTTATTTTATTTAACTTTACCAATGGAGTATTGCCAATGGCGCCACTTAAATTTTCACAAACCATAGTCTAATTATTCCTATTGATTAAAAAATAAATGATTTTAGGGGTATGAATTTTCATTTTATTAGATCGCCACAAATATAAGCTAAAAACGCATATTTCCATGTTTAGGCAAGGTTAAATCATTTTAAATATCCTTGTTTTCGCAGGAAAATTTCTGTTTTTTCTAATGTTTCGAAATAATACGGATTTTTTCCATCCTTCCATCCAAAAAATCCATGCACAGCACCTTCAAATAAAAATAGCTCGCATTTTCCTCCTGCTGCATTTATTTTATCTCGGAAAAGTTCACCGGTCGAAACGGGAATTAAGGGGTCTTTAGTTCCTAAAAAAACAATCGTTGGAGGGAATTTTTTTGTAATACCATGGATGGGTGAAATATCGGGGAACCATTCTTTTATTCTTTCATACCCATATCCATTTGGGCCATTATCAATCACTGGATTAAACAAAACAAGGCTATTTGGTTTTGAACTTACTTTTATGGGGTCGTTTGGATCATTAATTTCTAATGAGGTGAATGCGGCAGCAGCTAAATGACCTCCTGCAGATCCTCCACCTGCTGCAATCTTGTTCGATTTAATATGTAATTGGGCTGCATTATTTCTCAGATACCTCATAGCTGATTTTGCATCTTCAAGGGCTTCTTTGGGTGAAGTTCCATGAATATTTTTTAATCGATAAGATGCTCTGATTACAATCATTCCTTTTTTTGCAAGATATTCTGCTTGGGGTAAAAATTGGTCTGCAGTTCCATTGTTCCAGCCTCCTCCATGAAAAAAAATAATGGCTGGTTCCCGTTTTTTTACTTTTTCAGGATAATGAATCCATAGTTTAAGTGCTACAGTGTCAATTTTTTTATAAATGATAACAGTATCCTCCTGAGCATTTAGAGAAGTAAAAAAAATAAGGAAAATGAAAACGTAAAGTTTTATTTTTAGGTTCATCGTATTAAGTTATACATTTGTACGTTCTACAAAAAATCACCTGAATGAATTCACTTAAAATGTCCCTAAAAGTAAGATTAATTCTTTTCAACCAAGGTAAAATTTTACTTCTAAAACAAACGAAGTTAAATGGGGGGAATTATACCTTAGTGGGGGGTAACGTGGAATTAGGTGAAACAAGTAAAGAAGCTTTAGTAAGAGAATGTAAAGAGGAAGCAGGAATTACTATTTTGGAAAGCGACCTTAGATTAGTTCATGTTTTACAAAAAACAGGAATCAATAACCAGCGTTTAGTGTTATATTTTAAGGCATTTCGCTGGGAAGGAGAGCTTTTAAGAAATGAACCCTTAAAATTTAGATCAGCGGAATGGCATGATTTACATAAATTGCCCAAAAACCTGACAAGTACCATCAAAAAGGTGCTAAAAGATTACAAAGAGGGGATTTTATTTACAGAAAAAAAGCAGATTATTAAATAAAAAGGGGGCAATTTCCTAAGAAACGCCCCCCTTTCAAGTAGAAATATTTTCTACTTTGTATCTGCTCTGGTAAATATTCTATTCCAAACAATTCCTTTTGCTGGGCTACCTTCTAGGAAGGACATCCAAATAAATAGAGGTTTTCCAACCACATGTGTTTCAGGTACAAATCCCCAAAAACGACTATCTTCAGAATTGTGTCTATTATCTCCCATCATCCAATAGTAATTTTGTTCAATGGTGTAATGGGTACTTAACTTCCCGTCAACATAGATTTTATTACCATCTATGCGAAGATCATGGCCTTCGTAAACCTGAATAATCCTTTGATAAAGAGCTATTGTAGAATCATTTAATGCTACTTTAGCACCAGCTTTAGGTATATAAATAGGGCCAAAATCATCTCTGGTCCAGCTTCCGAAATGAGCTGCATCATTTGGATATAAACGGCCACTTTCCCCATACAATTTTCCTATATCCACTTTTTCTATCTTTATGGCAGGATCCATGGCCTTAATTTTTGCTTTCTGGCTATTATTTAAAACCAGATAAAAAGCATTGGGAGATTGCTGCATGCGATCTTCTGTACTGATAGCCCATTTGGTAAAATCCTTTGTATTTATAGCCGCATTTGGTGATAACACAGAATACATAAACTGTACATTTTCAGGGTTTTTAGCCTTTTTCCCATTGATATAAACCTGTTGTCCTTTAATTTCTAGAGAATCACCAGGGAGCGCAATACATCGTTTAATGTAGTGATCCATTTTATCTAAAGGCCTGGTAACCAATGGAGTCAAGCCTGATTGAATGGCACCAGAAAACATAGGAGGAATGGAGCCTCTTCTCAAATCATAAATACTCCAGGTTCGCTCTGGAAATACATAAACACTATCTCCTTCAGGATAATTGAATACGACAGGATCATTGCGATCTATGGTTTCAAGTGCAGGAAGTCTTTGATATTTTAATTGTGGTTTTTTAAAATAGGATTCCCCTCCAACAACAGGAATTCTATTGTGTAGTAAGGGTAACATAGCAATAGTTTGTGGCATTCTTATCCCATAATGACCTTTGCTAACAAAAAGGAAATCACCAACTACAAGAGAACCTTCCATGGAAGAGGTTGGAATAACAAATGCTTCTATCAAAAACATGCGGATAAAAGTGGCTGCAAATACAGCAAAAATAATCGCTTCTGCCCATTCTCTGACAGCTGATTTTTTAAAAGGATTCTGTGCTACCAATTTGTTATATTGCTTGGTATCGTTGGCAGCTCTGGCTGCTTCAATACCATCCAGTATCGATTTTTCATAAGTCAATACCGGTCCTTGATAAGTTAAATCTTTTCGTGTGCTTAGATAAAGTAAATATAATGGGGCAAAAATAACCACTAAAACGTGATGCCAAAATTGATAGACTTTGAAAGATCTCACTATATCAATGACCAAGGCGGCAAAGATGAAAATATTAACAATAGGAATTAAAATAAGCAAACCATAAGTTGGCTTTCTGCCAACCATTTCGCTACATACCATGAATTGATAAACTGGCACAAATGCTTTCCATACACTTACATCCGCTTTTTTAAACACGGCTGCCAGGGAAATCATTAATAAGATATAATACAAAAGTAAAAATTCGGAAAGACCCATGGGTATGATTTTTTTTGAAGACCAAATATACAAATAGAATATCGATTGGACAAATATTATCGGCGTAGTCGCCCCCTTATTCGATATATAAATAAAAAAAGAGCAGCTACCGAAAACGGAACTGCTCCTGATGGGAGATTATACTCTGTTAAGTGTAGAACAAAACAGCCTTTAAAAACCCAGTTTAGGGACCTAATTTTCTCTTAAGAAACCCCAACAAGTGTTGAATTACCAGGCTAAAAATGTTCGTCTGAAAATACCTTTATATGTTCATGAGGTTTTTTTCATCTAATCAATTGCAAATTTAAAACGATTTATTCAATATTTCTATTTTTTTTATATTCTTTATTTGGCCTTTCTTCGGTATTTTTTTTTCATATATGCTTAATTTTTATATATTTGTGAAAAGATATATGTTTTTTCACATTTTTTTATTTTGATAACTATTGGAACAGAGTAGATTAATTAAAACAATTGTGGAGCTCAATGGTAAGGAAAGGGAGCAGTTCAGATTATTTGTTTCTTCCCCTTACTTTAACTTGCATAAAAAAACAACAGAATTCCTTGATATAATTCTCAAGCAATTAGATAACGAAAAAATTGACTTATTAGAAAAAGAAAAGATATTTAAAAAACTCTTTCCAAAAGATAAATACGAGGAACAAAAAATTCACAACCTCATGTCAGGTTTGAAAAAATTACTCTTGCGTTTTCTCGCCCTCCAACAATATGAAAGTAAAGAAAATGTGGAAGAAATATATGCCTTGGAATGGGCCTATAAAAGAAATCAATTTGAACTTCTAACGAATAGAGCCAAACAATTAGAGAAAAAATTTGACAATGAAATTGTTCAAAAAACAGAGCTAACCTTCGCCAGGTATAGGTTGAATTATCTGATGGGCTATTACGGAGGACAATTTGTAGATAGATCTAAATCAGATACGATGCAGCGTATGTTGAATTATCTGGATGCTTATTATCTGGAAGAAAAATTACGAAATGCTTGTCATCTTACCGCCCATAAAATTTTAGTGAATGCTAATTATGATTTTGGCTTACTGCCTGAATTATTAATATTTATTGAAAAACAACCTGATTTATTGGTTTATAATAAAGTACTGTCTTTATATTACACTATCCTAAAAAGTCTTCAAGACGAAAATAACCCAGCACATTACCTTGCATTAAAGGATATGTTGGGCAATGTAGATATTAATCTTTCACCTCAGGACAGGCAAGATTTATATAGTTTTTCCTACAATTATTGTATTTCCAAAATCAATAAAGGTGATAAGGCTTATCAACGAGAATTATTTGAACTCTATCAAAAGGGGCTTGCTGGGGGCGACCTGCTTAATAATGGGATTATAAATGAATGGGATTATAAAAATATAACGACGCTGGGTTGTAGTTTAAAAGAATTTATCTGGACTGAAAACTTTATCCAGGAGTTCAAGGAATATCTGCCTTCCCACCGAAGGGAAAATGCCTATCTATATAATCTGGGGAATTTGTATTACCATAAAAAACTGTTCGATGAGGCTATTTCCGCACTCATTAGGGTTCAATTCACGGATATTACCTACCATTTGAATACTACCTTTTTAATGCTGAGAACTTATCATGCTAAACGTGATACAGATGCATTGCTATCTTTACTTGATACTTTCAGGATTTATATCATGCGAAACACCCATATTAATACCGAACAAAAAAAAGGATACACCAATTTTCTAAGGTTTACGAAGAAAATGGTCATGATTAAACATCAAATGGAATTTTTAGATACTAAAAAAGCTTTAGGTCAGTTAAAAATGCTCTTAGAACAAATTAAAAGCACTGAAAATATTATCAATAAATTTTGGTTGGAAGAGGAATGTAGTGCTTTTGATTTGGTTTAGTTTTTATCTATATTTTCTACAGAAAATATATTCTCCCCATTTAGTCTTTGATAAACCTGCATAGTTGCCAAAACATCTTTTTCACAATATCTTGCAATCCTGTCTAAATCATTATCCTCCCAGTATACATTTCCGACCTGACTACCATCGATATCATCTTTTGGGGAAGGAATATCAAAGATGGCAGTCAATAGTTTTAAAGAAGTGTAACTTTTCCAGTCCCCAAATTTCCACATTTCCATGGTGTCAATTAAATGCATAAGATCCCATGGTTTTTTTCCGGTTACCTTCAGTAATTCTGGGAATGCGATATTATTAATAAGCAACCTGCGGCAAATGAAGGGAATATCAAATTCTTTAATATTATGTCCACAAAGGGCACTGCTATTTGGATTGGAATAATGTTTACCTAATAAATCGCAAAAAGAATTCAAAATGGATTCCTCTGATTTTTGACTAAATGATTTTAAACGTACCCGAAATTGTTCTGTTTCTTTGTCTTTGTAGGCAAATCCCATGGAAATACAAACTATTTTTCCAAACTCTGCACTTATAGCTGCCTTATCCCTGAAACTATCTTGTAATTGTTTTTCCGATAGATCTTCTTCTGGAATGCCATAGATGGATTTGGCCTTTCGACGCCATAATTCCTGAAGTGCAGGTGAAAGTTCTATATATTTTGAAGTTAAACTGACAGTTTCTATATCAAAAAACAATATTTTTCCTAATTCAAACGATTTAGACATGAAAGATTTGTATTTTACAAGCTTGTTAATTGTTTTTCCTTTAATAAAGATAATTTATTTTCACTTAAAATAAAAACCCCATGAATAACAACCAGTCTTCTCCATCGAGTTCAAAAAATTTACTCATCTTGGCAGCCGTAATAATCGCTGTTCTAATTGGAATCATTATTTATTTGTTTAACAACAAACAAACACTGTTAGTTGAAAATCAGCAGGTTAAAACTGAGCTTGATGAAACTATGCAACTAAAAGCAGAATTAGAAGAACAATATGAAGTCGCATTAGCCGATCTGGAAAGTTTGAGAGGTGAAAATGAAGCACTTAATCAATTGATTGATAACCAAAAATTGGAAATCACAGGTCAGAAAAATAGAATTCTAAGTTTATTGAAAAGATCTAATGCCTTAGATAAGGCTAAATCAGAGATCGGTAAATTGAACGAACAAATTGCCTTCTTTAAGGAAGAAAGAGAACGTTGGGCTTTGGAAAAAGAATCATTGCTGGCAGAGAAAAATAGACAGGATTCTATCAATCAGACCTTAAATAGTAGGTTAGATGAATCTAAACAAACAAATGAATACCTTACTTCTGTAACAAGAGATCTTACCTTGGAAAAATCAAAACTTGAAAATGAAAAGAGTAATCTTGCGAAAAAAGTTGACAAAGCTTCCATGATTAAAACGGATAAGATTAGTGTTAAAACACTCCAGAAAAAAGAAAATGGTAAAAATGTAAGCAGAAAAAATGCCGATAATGTGAATTTACTGGAAATCTGCTTCTTGCCTTTACCTAATGCCGCCGCTTCAGGTGATGGAGAAAAATTTAAAGTTCGTGTTATTTCTCCAAATGGTGAAACGTTGAGCCTTGGTAAGGGTATTTCGGTTTTCAATCAACCAGAATCAGGTGATGAAATTCAATATACTTTTGAAACAAGGGAAATTCAGGATATTGATGGCGCACAAAATGCCTGCTTCAATTGGGAACCTTCAAGAACACTTCCTGCCGGTACTTATAAATTAGAAGTTTATAATAAAGGATATCTCGCCGGATCTACCAGCTTTTCGCTTAAATAAACTTCTTTTGTAAACTTACTTTCCCCCCGTTTGTTGTTGGTTAAAAAATAAATGGAACAAGAAAATTTTATAAACCCCATAGATAAGGATAAGGTAGCATTGGAACCTCACTTGCTACCTTATTCTCATTCAGTCGGTGGAGTGGTTATCAAACCAACAGATAAAGGTAGAATCAAAGGAAGGTCTGTTACTTCTATGTATCAGCAAACGGATATTCAACTTGGTCAATTGAGGAAACAAATTGAATTATTGGCCAGACAAGCTGATGATATTAGAAAAAGAGTGCTTATTTCCGAAAAAATTTATGAAGCCGAAATGGCTTTTCAGCCTCTCGTCGGTTTTGTTTACCACTTGTATGCCAAAAATAACGGACTATTCGTCCTTTCTATGATTGCTCCAGAGGAATGGGGGCCTAATCCACCCTATATTTTTCAGGCTACTGTTAAACTTTTTGCAGACCATACCTGGGAAATTTTATCCACAGGGGATGAATTTTTACTATAATCAGGACAAATTGAAAAAAAATATAGCTTATTTTTTTTTATTTTTTCCCTAAATAAATTATTTTTTAAGATAAAATATGAATTTAAATTGCTGATAATCATTCTATTAATAAAATAAAATAGGTATTTTTCAATACAGTAATTAATAAAATTGTACTTATTCTGGCGAAGAATTACCCTCATATTTGAATCATGAAAGGAATTAATGGTAAACGAACCAAAATTGAACCTTACATCTGGTGACTTGGTCACCCCTAAATTGTATCAGACTCTGTGGTGTCAAAAGTGACACTATATGGTATGTAGATAGCCTCTCAAAGCTCTTTTCAAAGCCGGTTGGATTCCCCTTCCGGCTTTTTTTATTTCGCAAAGATAGTAATTTATTCCTTTTTACTCAAAAGTATGCTAATACCTTTGGAATAAAAATTATCAAGCCAATAACCATAGTGGTTATGGATAAGATGAGCACACTTCCCGCCGCTAAATCTTTTATTTGTCCAGCTTTAATATGATAATTGGGGGATACAAAATCGACTAAATATTCTATCGTCGTATTTAGGCATTCTGCAAATAAAACAAGTCCTATACAGGCTATTACAATAATCCATTCCATAGATGAAATACGAAATATCCATCCCATGAGGAAAACTAAAATGGATATGATTGCATGATATTGTGCGTTCTTTTGACTCCTGAATAAAAGCCTGATACCATTTAAAGCATAAGATAGACTAAACAAAAATTGTTTCATTTTATTCCAGATTACTTAATAATTTTAATATAGTTCTTACCCCATTTGCCTGAAGTATTTCTATCCACCATATATAATGCCCTTTTTCCAGGTTGCTCCCATTATCTTGTTTACCATTCCAGGAAATTTCATCCCTATTTCCCAAAATCTGATTTTTAACTAAATAATTGACTTCATTTCCAAAGGTATCAAAAATGCGAATATTTAATTGGCTTCCGCTATATTCTGAAGCTATTTTGCAATATTGTATTTCGTCGGTTCCATTAAACGAAAAGGGGGCTAATACAGCTTTTTCTTTCATCAGATTTTGTTCTTTTCCCGATGAGGTATTTTCCTTTCCAGGACTGGCGCCTATTTTAAATCCTGCAGCACTTGTCCAGCTGCCAGAAATTTGTCCATTATTTTGTACCCCTTTTCTTTCTAAGGATACGCCTGTAGTTGTTTTTAACCAAGCAGAATGCCAACTTTTGTCGTATTTAATGATATCCATTTCATTTTCAGCATAATAAAGGGAAATATTTCCCTGAAATCTACTCAGATTGGGGGTTTTTCCTTCAATGATATGGCTTTTGTCAGCGGTATAACCATATTGTGCCGCTAAAGTGTTGGGATTTTCTGTAATAGCGTAAGGTTCGTAAGGAAATAATACACGATGAAAATAATTTACCTCGTTTGGATTACCCCAATGTATGTATTGAAAATCAATAGGAAATTTGGTATTTGCCTGAATTTCAATAAATGGTTTTTGATAGGATAGGGCATCAAATAATATCTCATTGATAAATATTTTCTCCCCAATTTCTGGTTTTTCTGGCATAGCTATACGAATGGGTTGTGGATGAATATTTTCCTGCCCCAAACAATTTTTTAATCCTTTTAAAAGGGAAAAAGAATAGATTTTTTTAGTATTGATTGGATTTTTTAAAGTTATTATCCACTTATTACTTAAGGTACCCGAAATTATATTGTCCAGTTCAATCGTTGAGAGATTAAAAAGTTGAAAATCATTCTCATCTGGATTTTTCAAAGGCATTGTCGCAAAAAGAAGAAGCGAATCAGCAGTAATAGGGAAAATATGGTCTATGACAGGTTCGAAAATGGGTAATGCTATGTTTTGAGCAGAATTTTTCTTTCCCATGGAGTGTCCGGGTTCATAACCACAAACAGTCCAGTTTAAGATACAATCTGATAAATGTGTCAAACTCCTTCTTTCCAGTGATTTTCCAATCGATAAAGCATGTTCCCAATCTGGGAAATGTCCATAATTCATCCGGTCGATAGAAATTCCTTTTTCCGTTATTTCAACTAAGGCTCCTGTATTTGGTAAAGCGGGAAAGTTTGCGGCACCATATTTAGAGGGAATATCTCGGAAATAAAGACTGTCCTTAATTGCGTAAAGAATAAAATATTCTTCAGGGGAAATAAATAGCTCAGGTACTTCGAGCACACTTTTATTAACTATCAATTTAAATGAGGTAAGTTGTAACACTTTCGAAGACCGATTGTAAATTTCTATAAATTCAACTTGTTTGCTACTGTTGGGGATGGCTAAAATTTCAGAAAGGAGGATATCACCTGGATTTGGTGCAAATCCAGCTTTCCGCTCAAAAGAAATTAAAAAGTTATTTTTATTTTTACTTTTATCCGTCGCCGTTCCTTTTAGCAGATAAATCACATTTGGTTTTATCGAATCAAAATGGATCCATAACAAATATGGATTTATCGTGTCCAGAAAGGGAAGGATTAAGGAAATTTCTTTTCCATTTGCATCATTCAACTGAAAATTAACCGGATTATTGGTTAATAGATCTAATGGTTTTGAAAAATAAATTTGTAAAAGGTCAGGCGATTTTAATAACCATTTTTCAACAATAGGAAATGATTCATCGGGTAAGAGTCCGTCCATTTTCCAATTGTCAAAACTAAAATGTTTGGCGCGACTGGCGGTATAATTTAGTAATAGACCTGTATAAAAAGATTTTAAGTCTTCTGTACCTTTATAGGTAAAGGAAATAACCCAGTTTTGGGAACTATCTGCTTTTGTAAAGATAGTCCATAGATTGTTTTCACTTAAGGAAACCTTTATAGTTGATTTAAAGGTACTTCCAGTGAAAAGTCCTGGTTCGCTTTGTGCGAGTAATAATTTTTGCTTATCCTTTTGTCTGTAAAGACTTATTTTATCCTGATTACCCGTTTCCCCTCCGACCTGCAAAAACCAGGCATTTTCTGCCGTAATTAAATTGGGATGGGAGGAAGCTAAATAAAATTTAAGATTATTTTGCGGAGAAGGGGAAAAATCAAGCGCTACCTGAAGCTCCCAAACGAGTGGTTCTCCTTTTTTTATAGGGGTATAACGAATAATTTGTGTTTCGTTTTGCGCTGTTGGGAAAATATGATTCAAAAAAAGTCTTTTATTTAAAATACTAAATCGAGATATATTTCCTTCAAAATAAGATGGAATAAACTGATTTTCAAATGTTTCTACCCAGGAAACAGGTTGAGCGGATAATATTTGCAGACTAAAGGCAATTAAAAAAATAGGGACTTTCATACCTCACGTGTTAATGAAATAAAAGAATGCGATTATATTTGTCCCTTAATTATAGAATGGCTGCAATATCTATCCTTTAAAGTTAGTTTTCAAGCCATTTTTACAAGAAAAACAATTTGTCCTAACCTGCATTTTTAAAAATTATAAAAATTAGAACATGAAGTTAGCAGTAGTTGGAGTAACTGGTTTGGTTGGTAATGTTGTCTTAGAGGTATTACAAGAAAGGAATTTTCCCGTTTCTTCATTTATTCCTGTCGCATCATCAAGATCAGTAGGAACACCCATAACTTTTCAGGGAGTAGATTATCCGGTAGTGTCAATGGAAGATGCCATTGCAGCAAAACCAGACATTGCTATTTTTTCCGCAGGTGGCGAAACATCGCTTCAGTGGGCACCGAAATTTGCAGAAGTTGGAACAATAGTCGTAGATAATTCTTCTGCCTGGCGAATGAATCCAGATCATAAATTAATTGTACCGGAAATTAATGCGGATAGCTTAACTTCCAATGATCGCATTATTGCCAATCCAAATTGCTCTACTATTCAAATGGTTGTAGCATTGGCACCCTTACATAAAAAACTAAAAATCAATAGATTAGTTATTTCTACCTACCAGTCTATAACTGGAACAGGAATGAAAGCAGTGAAGCAATATCAGTTGGAAAAAAAGGGATTTGTCCCAAAACCTGAGGAAATGGCTTATCATTATCCAATTTTTGAAAATTGTATTCCTCAATGTGATGTGTTTTTGGAAAATGGGTACACCAAAGAAGAAATGAAACTGGTGTTGGAAACAAAAAAAATAATGAGGGACGACACCATAAAGGTGACGGCAACAGCCGTAAGAGTTCCAGTATTAGGAGGTCATTCGGAATCAGTAAATGTTGAATTTGAGCGTGAATTTGAATTATCAGATGTGAAAAAATGGTTGTCTGAGGCTCCTGGCGTTTTTCTTTATGATGACCCGGCAGCGTTCCAATATCCTATGCCGTTATGGAGTAAAGGTAAAGACAGTGTTTTTGTTGGCAGATTGAGAAGGGATGATTCAGCTCCAAATACCTTGAATATGTGGATTACAGCAGATAATTTGCGTAAAGGCGCAGCGACAAACGCCATTCAAATTGCAGAATATCTGGTGGAAAATGGCTTGGTTTAACCTTTCCTTAAATTGAATGTTTATTATTAAGGAACTTATTGTATTTTTGAAAAATAGTTACACACTCACTTTAGTTTAGATGCAGAAAACTGGTACACATTATGAAGAATAGAATTGTTTTTTGGGGTAAAAATGAGAATTCAGAGAAATTGCTTCTCGCTTTAGAATTGTTAGCAGAAGAAGGAAAAGTTAGGGTTATTTCCTTTCCAGAATCTTTGGTTTCGGAGGAATTCAACCAATTATTGACCAAAGACTGGCGTGACGGTAAATCGATTGATTTTCCGGAAGGGTTCAAATCGGCAGATGTAGAATTAACTATTTCTGGTAGTATTCTTCCTCCTGGCATTTCAGCAGAAAAAATGGACCTGGTTACCCGCGCGCAAACTGAATGGAACTTTTCAATTCTTTCTTCCAGACTTTTCCGTTCTTACCAGTCAGAATTAAATGAATTTAAAGATAAGGTGGAGCGTGCTCTTCATTTTGACAAAAATATGTGGGATGAATTGAAAAGCTTTTGGGACAGGGTGCAAGAACAAGCGCGCGATAAAAGTCTTTTTAGAGAACATAGTGAGCATCTGAGGCAGGAAACCAATGATTTATTTGGTAAATTAAAGGATCTAAGAGGAAAACTCGATGAAGAATTTGACCGTACCTCAAAAACTCTTTTTGAAGATGTCGTTGCAAAATTAAGTGATATTGAAAATAAGGTTCGCGAAGGAATTCGTTTACAACCTCTTTTTGATGAGCTAAAAGATATTCAGAAAAAAATTAGAGAAGTTAAATTAAATAGAGACCACCGAAATAAAATTTGGGAAAAATTAGACGCTACTTTCAAAGTACTGAAAGAGAAAAGATTTGGTCCCGAAACGGCTGACGATAACAATCCCTTGGTTAGAATTCAAAAGAGATATGAAGGCCTCATAGCTGCTATTGAAAAAATGGAAAACTCCGTGGGTCGCGATATCGACGAACTCAATTTTCAAAATGGGAAGGTGAATACTTCTTTTGGTCAGCTCGAAGCGCAAATCAGACAAGCTAAAGTGGCTATGATTGAAGAGAGAGTTAGATCTAAAAAAGAAAAATTAGCTGAAATGTATGCTACTAAAACGGAATTAGACCGTAAAATGGAGCAACTTCAAGAGAAAGAAAAAAGAAAGGCCGATGAACTTTTAAAAGAAGATGCTAAAAAGGCTGCTCAAGAGAAAATTGCCAATGAAATAGCTGCCGCAAATGCCGCGCGCGAAAAGGCAAAAGGTGCTAAAGAATCCTTATTTGATGCGGCTACTTCTATTCTTGGCGATTCCATCACAAATATGGTCGATTCCGTTAAAGCGGTCGCTGAGGTAGTTGAAGATCGGTTGGAAGACAAAATAGATGAGATAAAAGAGATTTGGAAGGATAAGAAGGAGGATGAAATCGTGAAAGAGGATGAAACCACAAAAGAGGAAGAGGAAAAAAAGGACTAAATCTTTTCTTACGGAATATTTTAAAAATAGGAGGCTGTCTAAATAGATATCCTCCTATTTTTATGCTACCTTATAAACTGTGCTAATGGACTATTGTGATGGCAAAAGATAAAAAATGGATGATTTTCTAAAATAATGCCCGATGGATATTAGATTTTTTACGACAGGTTTTATAGGTCAAATTTACCCCTAACACCTGGTTCTGAATCACGGATTTTAAGGATTATAGGATTTCACGGATTATAGAGAACGATTTTGTTTAAGCAGGATGGTTATTTGAATTTTACCCCCTAACCCCTGGTTCTGAATCACGGATTTTAGGATTATAGGATTTCACGGATTATAGAGAACGATTTTGTTTAAGCAGGATGGTTATTTAAAAACGGTAACTGTATACTACCCCTTCTACATAAAACAGGGGCATAGCCCTGCCATGTTTTTAACCCTACCTTTCTAGTCTTCTTATTCTTATATTTCGGAAATCAATCGGTTGCCCTTCACTTTGCAAGGCAATAAATCCACTTTCCAGCAGTTTTCCATCTATTTTAATTTCTGGCCTGTAATTATTGGCAACGCCACCACCTATTTGCGGTTGAGTATATCTTAAAACGGTATCGCCATTGATGATATGCGTAACCAGTTCACTGCCCCGAACGATTAACTCTGCTTTGATCCATTCTTCTTTTTTGTAGGTCTTGGAGGTGGAATTGATACAATGTCTCGGGTCTATTTTCCCATTATAAACCACATCCGTGCCAGGAGAACACATATTTCCAGTTGGCCGTGGTTTTCCGTCAGCCAATTGAGCCAAAAATTGCATTTCAACACTGATAGGCCAGTCTTGTTCTTTGTTCATAGTGCGCGGATCCTGCGAATGAAACATGATACCACTGTTTAATTCGGTGTAGGATGGAGCATCTTTTCTCCAGGGTTCAGCAAAGCGATATTCCAACTTTAAGTGAAAATGGGCGTATGGTTTTTTATAGTATAAATGACCATAACGATTGTTAAAGGTATCGTATTGGTCATACCTTACTTTAATCATCTTGTCCTCCACACGGAATGTATTTCCATAATTATCTCCCACTGCATGATGATGAATTTTGACTATCCAGTCATTGATGTTACGACCATTAAATAACGACTGCCAATCATCTACAGCGCTATCCTTTTTTAAAGTGCCGCAGGATATGGTGTTAAAAAATAAAAGCAGCGCACTAATGGCTGATAGTATTTCCAGTTTAACAGATTTTTTCATAAAAATTTACTAGATGGTTAGCACTTTTATATAACCCCTGCATCATAGGATGTTTCCAACCTTATTTATTTTAGGACAGTATACTTAATTTAAAATATATGGAAATGGGTTAATCCTAGATTTTTCAAGCATGAATACGCCATAAAGGTCTGGTCAAACAGGTAGGACCTCCACCTCCAGGCAGACATATTGCTTTTCCAGGAAAAACAATGACCTCGCAACCCGCTTTTTCCATTCTTTCTTGCGTAATGGGATTTCCCTCCACCAGCAAACATTTACCCGGTTCTATAGCCAAAACATTACAACCCATGCTATCCCATTCTTCGTCAGGAACCTCTACGAGGGTGAAATTTCTTTCCAGTAAAGTATTTCGCAGGGAAATAGGCATTAATGGGGAATAAACCACAGCAACATTTTTATTTACAGGACTTAAAACGGACATCAGATGAAATACATCGTCTTTTCCTTTGTAATGAGGGAGTGAAAAAACGAGCACTTCAATTCCTTTTGGATTTAATAAAGCCTTGAGTTGCCTGATACCTTCCTCATTGGTTCGATAGGAATGTCCTACGGCGAGGGTTTTTTCATCCAACCAAGCCACATCGCCGCCTTCCAAAGTACCCGGATATTCAATTTTACCGAATAGGTCGAGCCCAAGCTGATTTGCAGCGTACTCCATGGCCCTATTTTCATTTCTTCGCGCTACTTTCCCCATATTTCCAATGATTAAGCCATAATCGGTTGCCAGAGAAGTATCCCTGCAGTAAATAGCATCGATATTGGTTTGATCGGAATAGGGTAGAAAATAGATATTCGCCCCTGTTTGCTTAATCAAGGATTCGAAATAATCATATTCCTTCAAAGCAAGAAGGTAATCCGGTGCAGACAGATAATTCAACATTTTCCATTGCTCCTGAATATTAGCATCGCTGACAAAACTGTTTTTTACCTGATGCAACAGGATGGATTTTATTTTTCCATATTCACTATGACAGGTCTCTTTCATTTCAAATGTTGGCTGGGGATGTTACTTTAAATTTTGTGGAGGATTACTTTTAATCAGCCATACATAAATAGGTATTCCTAAAAGGAGCAGAATGAAACCCCAGTAAACGAAGTCGTAACCAGCACCAATAATTGCATACATAGAGTAAATGAAGGCAACTAATGCGATAGATAATTGAATAAGCCAGCGAGGGTTCTTTTTAAAAGAAATAGTCAGAGCGTAAGTAGCGGATGAAAAAATATAAGGAATTAATACACAAATTGTTGTCAATAAGATCATAAATTCAAAGGCTTTAACTAAGCCTTTTGTATAATTCATCAACAATAAAATAGAGATTAAAACGCTGGACAAAATGATACCCACTGCTGGGGTAGCTTTACTATTTTGCTTTCCAAAAACAGCTGGAAAAACTTTATCATTTGCGGCAGCTAAAGGAATTTGACCTTGTATGAGAATCCAGCCATTTAGTGCGCCAAAAGTAGAAATGAGAACGCCAGCTGCGACAAAATTTCCTGCCCAGGGTCCCCATATTTTAGTAGCGGCATCGGCAAAAGGCGCTTTTGACTGTATTAATTCATCAGGAGGAATGATTCCCATAACGGCAAAACTTCCAAGCATATAAACGAGGGCAGTTAACAAAGTTCCCCAAATGGTAGCTCTTGGAATTGTTTTTTCTGGATCCTTCACATTTGCAGCAGGTATAGTGGCGCATTCCAATCCAAGGAATGCGAAAAGCGTTAGTGTAGTCGTTGCGGCCAAAGCTCCACCAATGGTGTTTTCTCCGCGAACCAAAGGCGTAAAATAATCCATATTAATATAGAAAATGCCTACGATGGAAACCATAAGTAGGGGGGTCAACTTTAGAATAGTGGTGACTAACTGGACGGTTCCTGCCGTTTTGATACCTCGGGTATTAACCCAGGTTAGAAACCAGATCACACTAAGACCTGCTGAAATTGCGGCAATGGGATGTTCGCCAATAGTTGGAAAGAAATGACTTAAATAACCAATTAAAGCAACGGCAATAGCTGCATTGGTACACCAAACGGAGATCCAATAGCCCCAAGCGACCCAAAAGGCAGCAAAATGACCAAATCCTTCTCTGGTATAAACGTAAGGACCACCAGTTGTTCCGGGATATTTTTTACTAAGAGCGGCAAAAACAAGGGCTAATCCTATGGCTCCAAGGGCGGAAAGCGCCCAGCCAAACATGCTAATACCACCGTAAGCAGCCAGAGATGCTGGAAGAAAAAATACGCCCGATCCAATCATATTTCCCATGACTAGCGCTATCGTTGGTCCAAATCCAATCTGATGTTCCCCACTTTTTTGTCCCATGTCAAATTTTTTGTTTCGTTTGCTTCTTTTAATATCTAAAAAAAAATGAAATTAACTATAATTTCTAAAAGTCATAGATTATTTATTAGGTTTGATAGAATATTTTTTTGGTTATCCGTTAATGATTGTATTATAGCAAACTTTTTAAACGAATAAATTTTGATAATATGAAAATGTATAGAATGATATTCCTTTCCATAGGAATGTTTTCATTTTTAATGCTGGGTGCACAAGGTAAAGGTGGGAAAATAATCTATGAAGTTACGGTCAATATTCATCGTAATTTTCCGCCTGACAGAGCAGAGGAAATGAAGAAATTTGTGCCAGAATTTCAAGTTTCAAATTTGGAATTACTTTTCAATGAAACGATGTCTCTTTGTAAAAATGCAGAGAAGCAACCTGAAGCACCTCCTGCAGCTACAGAACAAGAGGGAATGATGAGAAGATTTATGATGCGTCGTTCTGCTAACGTCGTTTTCAGAAATTTAAAGGAAAAACGTTCCATTGAGCAGACCGATTTTATGGATAAGACCTTTCTTATTTCTGATGAAACAGAAAAAATGGCCTGGAAAATTACTGGAGAACAGAAAATGGTTAATGGCATTCTGACTATTGGTGCTTCTTATCAAGATTCCCTGATGGGTAGAGAACGTCGAATAAAAGCTTATTTCACACCAACGATTCCAATTAGTGCAGGGCCACAAACTTTCGCCGGACTTCCTGGCCTGGTTCTTATGGTCGATATCAATGAGGGTGGCCAAACACTGATTGCAAAAGAAATTACCCTGGACCCTACTTTGTCAGCAGGAATTGTAGAGCCAGACAAGGGTAAAGCGGTTACCCGTAAAGAATATAATGCGATTGTCGCAGAAAGAATGAAAGAAATGGGGGCTAACGGACAAGGTGGCTTCCAGATAAGGATGGGCGCTCCCCGTAATTAAATTAATTAACAACTAAATGGCATATTACGAAGCTATAATTAGCTTCTTGATATGCTGTTTAGTTGGTTTAAGATTATTTTATATACCCAAATTCAATAGGAGATTTTAGCTATAATTGTTTGGATGCAAAGAATTCCCTTTATCCCTAATCAACAGAATTTTGCCAATCATTATACTCAAATACTTCACTATCCGATGCACCCGCATTTTGTTGAAGTAGAGCAGCAATTTCAGGGTTCTTTATATCCTGTTGAGCGTCAGTTGCAGCCGAAGCTGCAATGCGGTCTCTTTCAACATCTTCTCTATTCGTTACGACAAAATTAGCATTTCCTATCATTTGCTCTGTAACAGCTTTAAAACGAGAAGCTATATTGTCTAGTTTTTGACATGTATCAGCGATATTTAAACCTGTCTCTTTATCGAATAAGTTACCGAGTAATGTAAAATCCTCATTAATTTTTTTATAAATAGTGCTATCAAATGCATTTTCTTCAAATTCTATTCTTGTTACAAATTCACTTAAGTATTCTAATAATTTTTCTACACGCTGTTTTACTAAAGGAGGTAACCCCACTTTACTCATGCCGATTCCCATTAAACTAATAGCACTATCAATGGCTCTTTTCTTATCATCCACTAAAAAACTTACTAGAAAATCTGAACTTTGATCTGCAATTGTAACGGCTTCATTGAAAACAACTAAGCCGGCAAGTATTTTGCTTACCGTGTTAATTTGCGGTTTTACTATTTGTACCGCTTTATTTCCCGCTTTAAATATTGCTGCTCCTCCAACCCCTCTTGCACCTATCCTTGCCGCTCCTCCTCCCGCTTCCATTGCTGCTTTGCCTGCAGACTTTAACAGATCTGTTTTACCACCAAACTGCACCACACCACCATTTTGAATTTTTTGGGCCCTGGCGTCACCCATAGATTGTAATTGTGTTAATTTTTCTTGACGATTACTCTGCTTAGCTGCTGTTTTAAATTGTGTTAATTTTTCGTGACGATTACTTTGCTCAGCTGCCATTTTAAATTGTGTTAATTTTTCGTGACGATTACTTTGCTCAGCTGCCGTTTTTACACGG
>Ga0114975_10000149_pt1 | contig 51284 bp, 51 predicted proteins | sample S_130626_EF_Meta_FD_87031 | JGI IMG/M metagenome (GOLD analysis project Ga0114975, IMG submission 87031) | Freshwater microbial communities from Lake Simoncouche, Canada to study carbon cycling - S_130626_EF_MetaG | ecosystem: Environmental > Aquatic > Freshwater > Lake | place: Lake...
AAATATATTGGTTTGGAAGCGCGAATCATAGAAATACACAAGAAATCGCTATTTTTTATGAAGAATGTATGAAAAACGGAATCGAATTTTTAACAAATGACCCATGGCAAAACCCTCAACCATTTGACGTAGTTCAAGATTACACCCGTCGTTCATTAATGTCGCCGGATTTTAGGGGCGGCGGCGACCCAAGAAAAATGGCTCTAGGTGAAACCGGAAGTTGTCATAAATCCATTGGATATATTGCTTGCCGATTGTTAAAATCAATTAGTTATGGACATTTGGGAATCACAAATTCGCGACATGCCTATGAATTATTAGAACAAACCCCCATTTATAATAGTGATGAAAGGCAATTGTTTTACGATGCGGCTCAACAATTAAATAATTATGATTTAATACGAAAACAAATGGCGATTGTTCGTGAAAAACATACGTTTTTGAATCGTATTCATGATTTGTTGAGTATATTGTGAAAATAATACCATGACAAATAAATAATATTACAAAAATATTATTTATTTTTTATGTAAATGCATTGTTAGTAGTAATAATTACATTTTTGAAAACAGTTGGATTTGTTTGCGGATATTCATATTATATGTGTAGAAATTCTATATAAGTTTTTGATGAAAGTTCAGTAATAGTTGGTATTTTAACATAAAAATTAGAATCATAATTAAATACACAATGAATATTATTATGTTGATTCATTAAACCTGCACATCTACCAAAATTACTTTCATAAGATATAAATAATATATGGCAGTTACATAACATTACAAAATCGACAAATGATTTTATTATACCATTTTTATCAATGCTTCTTTCTATATGAGTGGGTAGCATATCATAATATAATATATTATGAGGACATGATAAATAATTTAACATAGGTTTTATATTTATATCAGACGTTATAAAGATTTTATAATCACTATATGTATTAATAATATCATTTATAAATGGGAATATGTTTTCGATATTTTTACCTAAACTTGTATTATGTGTATTATGACCTATTTGTTTTTTATCATTATCCATAAAATAATCACCAAATCTCAATTGTATACCCACTGTTTTTATATCAACTGATAATAATGCACGAACTTCTTCGATAATGTTCTGTTTTGGTTTTAAATATTCATTCAATATTGATTCGTAAATCGTTTTTATACATGTTTCATATTTTCCCATTATGTCTTTGTATAAAATATTTGTACACAATGCTTCTGTAATATTTTGATTCGTATTAAATAATATAATGTCGGCGTTAAATAAATCATCGATATTTTTGGTTGAAAATATTTCAAATAGTTCACTAGATGAATGGTTTACATAATTTAAAACTGTTCCGCTAATATTTTGTTTGAAGTAATCATATTTTTCATAATCAAAATATTCGGACATATTTGTATCATGCCATTTTATCAAAAATGTTGAACCCGTTGCTTTACATATTGATAATGTAGAAACTATACCGACTAAACGGTCACCAAAACCACCACTTAAAGTTCCAGGTAATCCGCACTCATAAACTATATATTTCATTGTATAAATATAATATATAATGTATTTTATTATGTTTTTATATAAATTACATTTTCATTGTAAATATCTATTATGCCAACAAGAATTTTGTATTTTATCGTAATTGTAATCAATTGTTTTCATTTCAGAACTCATTTATGTATATAGTTTATGTTTGAATATAATAAAAACCCAATCTATTATATTCATTCTATATACATTTTTGATACTTCTTCACTAGATATACGTATTGTTCTTCCACCATTTTCCCAAATGCTATCTCGTAATACACAATTATATGGAAATAAATAATTTTATTTATTTATTAGAAAGATTATCGATAAAGATATTTGACATCTTGGTGGTCATTACGATATATGAAAAATTTAGGATCGGTATAATGATAGACATGAACATAGTTATTCCATAATTTTGCCAATCTATGTGAATTATCATTGATATTTACATCATCCATTACTATAATTGCATTATCCATCAATAACCTATTTGTGTTGATAATATCGTCTTGTGCTACATCTAGGCCGTGTCCTCCATCTATATGGACTAGATCAAACTTATCATTTATAGTCGGAACGACTCGTCTACTATCTCCAACAAGTAATTCAATTCTATCTCCAAAATCCTTTTTTATTTGTTCAAAACATGGAATGGTATATTTATGTGTTGCAATATCAACACATGTTATTTTTATAGTTGGGTTAGAAAGCAATATCAAAAGAGCAGAAAACCCAGAATTAAATCCAATTTCTAATGCATTTTTACTATTTTGAGATGCGATAATAATATTTTTTCGTTTTGGTAAAAAAACATTTGGAAAAGACGGGTCATCATCAAATATATGACCTTCTAACGGTTCATTGCATGCCTTAACTATAGGCATAAGTATATTATCTATATACGAATGACATTTCTGTAATATTTCATCCATATCTATGTAATTTAAAATAAATGCCTTTATATATTTTTTATAATTTATAATATATACACAATTCCACCATGTTGATTCAACGCTCATTTATATATTTTATATTGTATTGGTTTTAACCGTTGGACATAGCCATTTTTGATACTTCTTCACTAGATATACGTATTGTTCTTCCACCATTTTCCCAAATGCTATCTCGTAATACACAATTATATGGAAATAAATAAATTTTCATAGACATACCTTGTAAATAAATTGCCAACAATAATTCACCTGAAGATGAATTATTTGAAACATTAAGTAGTTCATTATAGTGAGCGAACAAATTGCAATATTTTTCAATTGCTACAAAATTACCAATTGCTATAAAATCATTTATACCTTGAGAATGTCTTATGTTTGGAACATATAAAACATCATCATTCAATTCATTCATGATACCAAAGTTAATTTCACTAATAGCCAATATGTCAAGACGGTATACCATTATTATATCATAATTCACTGAATTATCTTGACAATATTTTTTAAATGCTTTGAATAAACGATAACGATTATAAAACATACACATAACACTATAATTAGGAGTATTTGAAGTATCACAATCAATATTTTCGTCTATAACAATTTTAGGTTTATACAATTCCATAAAACCTGTTAAATCTTCATTCAATTCTTTGCTATGACTTAAAAAATAATCAACATCATTTTCTTTTACAATGTATTTGTTTAGATTATTGTAATAAGTATCATAATTCAATATACGCCCACTATATAAGATTGCGATTTTCATATTGTTGTATTTTTATATTGTTGTATTTTTATATTGTTGTATTTTTATATTGTTGTATTTTTAGAATCTATAAATAGGTAAATATGTAAATAAATACACTGACTAAAAATAAAAATAAGACAAAACGAATTAAAAATATACAATAGTATATTCAAATAATACGAAATGAAACTATATGAATATATTCATACGCCAAATGTATTGGATACGAATAATATAATTACTTTACATAGAATTGAACAAATTGCTAAAAACATTACAACAAGCAATGACAATAGTGGAAGGTATTTGTTTTTGAATTTATCTGAAGATTTATTAGAATATCAAGATTTAAATGAAATATTAAAACAAATAAATGACAAAATCATATTTATATTTTCTTGTGATATCGATTTTCCACCACCAATAAAACCATATTGTTACGATAAATATTTTGATGAATCAAAATTACCAGAAAATCACCTAGAAATAAATTATTATGAAAAAATAAATACAGAACTATTAAATATAATCCAGCAAAATAATATACATATATACACACATTCCCTTTCAATCAATCATTCGAATATTACAAATATTCCGATTGGAATATATGAGAAATTCAATCATTTTCAATTAAAAACCAATGAAAAAACTATTTTATGTTATGCAAATTTTCATATTCCATGTGATAGATGGTTTGGTAATCCACGTAAAGAATTGATATCTTTTATAAAGGATAAGGATTTTATCCTAATTGAAAATATATTTGACAAAAATCCACATAAATATACAAACGATTATTTTTACGATAAAATATCGCGAAGCAAATTTACATTATGCCCGAGAGGATGTGGTATAGATACCTATCGTTTATGGGATTCGATTTGTTTAGGTTCTATACCCATTGTTGAAAAATATGATGGCCATGCAGAATTTATTCATTTACCGATTTTATTTGTAGATTCTTATGAAGAAATAAATGAAGATTTTTTAAATAAAAAATACGAATTATTTTCAAAACAAGATTTTTGTTATGATAAAATGAAAATAGAGTATTGGGATAATTTATTCTCAAAAATCACACATACAGATAATGATATAAATCCAGCGCAACCATTTGGTGCGTATTTACAATGTTACAAGAATCCATTTGCAACTTTTATATGTTTAATGTCTTTTCGAAAATTTTATCCAACTAGCACAGTAGTTTTATTATCAGATAATGGGTATGATTACACTGAAATGGCCAATTATTTCAATTGTATTTATATACATTCAAATGAAACATTGTTGTTGACATACAAAGATATTTATGGAGATGGTAAATTTGAGAATTCATTTAAATTAATTGAACGTGTAGTGAATGCATTTAAATTATGCAAAGAAGAATATGTAATGTGGTTAGAAGATGATGTGTATATACACAATAAAATAAATGATACATTCAAATATCATATAAATGGGTTTTGTCCAAATCGTTTTATAGATGTTCAGTTAATTGAACTAAATAAAAAATATGATAATATTGATATAAATTACGATTATCGTTTTTCTGGGCATGGTGGGTCAATTTTTCATAAGGATTTTTTTATATCAAGTATGAATAATAAAGCTATAATTCATGATGTTTTAGAAAATTGGGTAAATTATAAATTTCCAACAGATATTGGTCAAGATTTTTTATTTTCATTAATTGTAACTTTATCTGGCGGTAATATCGGTCCATATAAAGGACACCTTGATTATCATCGGGGTATAAACCCTTACATAGATGTTCAACATCAATTTAAACAATTTTATAATATTCCATTACCAGATGAATTGAGTCATCTGGTAAAAATGTAATAATATTATATTATCAAAAACCGACCGGAAAGAAAAATGAGACAAACTTTCTATAAAAATATATATATCTATGTATACATATATATGAAACGCGCCGCAATTATTATTACCGGAGAATTACGAACAGCTCATAATATGAAAAATATTATGGAAAATATTATTCTACCAAACGGCGAATATATGTTTGATATTTTTATAGTATGTTGGAATATACAAACTTATCAAGAAAATAATACTATTTTGGAGAAACAAACAGATTATTCAGAATTACAAAAATACAATCCGGTTAAAATACAACTAAAAGATAGAAATGTTTTTAAAACATTTTGTGATAAATATCAAATACATAAGTTGGCTAACTTTAGGTATTTGGGTCAGTTTTATACCTGCGAAGAAGGAATGAAATTAGTTGAAAGGTATGAATTAGAACAAAACATAAAATATGATATGTATATAAGATATAGATTCGATTTATTTTTAACACAACCCATTCTTTTTCACGAATATGATTTAACAAAAATTCATGGAGTAAATTTTCCTGGAAAATCTCCTTATGGAACTTATTGGAATGATTGGTTTTTTATAGGTGATGAAAAAATGAAGAATTTTATGAAAATATTTTCTAAATTATGTAGTGGTAAATTATTTCCAACGTATTGTTCGGTTCCAGAAATTTTGTTTGAAAAAAGCGGTGAAAACAAAATTGTATATGATATAAATCATACCATAGTTTATCTAAATAAATATGATGGAGAAAAAATATTTTTACAGCTTTGAACATTTCACTTCGCATAAAATCAACATCTTCAAAGATGCAAATAAATAAAAATTAAAAACTATATAAACCATTAAAATCTTAATACATATATTATGAAGGTAGCATTATGTATATCTGGACAACCTAGAAGCGCTGTCGAAACATACCCATATATTTATGAAAACATTATAAAACCAAATAATGCGGACGTATTTATTCATATGCATTATGACAAAGAAAATTTATATATGGATAAAAATCATGCTGATAATGGTAATTGTGTTTTGCCTGAAGGTATAGACAATACCGTGATTGATATGTATAAGCCGATAAGATATTTAGTTGACTCTCCTCGTAATTTTAGAAAACCACATTTTAATATAGCTGAAAAACGAATTGAAAATACAAAAAAAATGAATCATCATAAACATTGGACCGATGAAGAAACTAGAGAACATCTCGTGAAACAAATGACGAGTATGTATTATTCAATTTTCAAATGTAATGAATTAAAAGAAACATATGCAAATGAAAACGGATTTAAATATGATTATGTTATACGATTACGGTTTGATTTAATTGTATATCATCCAATTATTTGTAGTAAATTAAATCCTAATTATATATATTATTTAGAAATGGGGCAAACCGATAACCTTATATCCGATTGGTTAAATATCGGTAGCAACGCGATTATGAATATTTATTCTAATATGTATTTTAGTATGGATTATATAAATCAATTTCGTTTTTTCAAAAAAGACGAAAGACAGGTAAATACATTAGAAAAATCAAACATATGTGGAGGTGCATATGAATATATGGTACGTGATTTAATGTATTTACATAAAATACCTAAAATGGGATTGACCGGAAAATTTAAACTTGTAAAATAAAACAGTATAGAAATAATATAATAATATTTATTAAATGAATTTATATTATACGAATTACGGTGATTTTTATTGTTTAAATAATGATATTGTTTTCATGAATGAGTTAAAATGTGGAAAAGTACATGATGAAAATATTGTATTGAATAATATTATACCTTTTTTACAAAATGATAAATCAAAAATAATACTAGATATTGGAAGTCACATTGGTTCTCATTCAATTATGTATGCAAATATATTAAATAATTGTAAAATATATGCATTTGAACCACAAAATGTGCTATTTAACATACTAAATGAAAATGTAAAAATAAACAATATTGAAAATATAAAAATTTTCAATAGTGCCGTTGGACACAAACTGTGTAAAACAACTATGTCGAAATATTTATATGATGGATATAATTGTGAAATCGATTATAATACAAATAAAATATTGAATTATGGCGGAATGCAATTGGGTCATAATGGTGAACATGTAGATATGATAACAATCGATTCCTTGAATCTACCTAGTTGTGAATATATAAAAATGGACGTAGAAGGCGCTGAATCATTGGTATTATATGGTGCATTGAATACTATACGTAAATATAAACCTATTATTTTTTTTGAATCCACTGATAAAATTGTAAATAACGAAATGAAAGAATTATTACATATTGACTTTGAAATATTACATCCAACCGAAATATTAATAAATGAAGGATATACGATACAAAATATTGATGCTCATAATAAACTAGCTATGTATATTGTTTAGAGTATTACATCTTTGTAAAAATTGATGTTTTTCTTTCATTTTACATAAATGTATGGCGATATTATATAAGAAAATGGGATATAAATTTTTCAAGAAACATATTTAGGGGAATTTATTATTCAAAACTCTTTTGTATAACAGCTATTGGTGATTTTGCATTTATGTATAACTAGAACAGTTTATTTATAATAAGATATATATATAGTATATAATATAATGGATATGAAATTGACATTAAAAAAAAATAGAAAATTTAAAAAAAAAACTATTTCTTCAAAGGCAAAAAAGAGGGATATTTATTCGGAAAATGCTATCATGCCTATTGGGAAAATGGTTGGCGGAGCAGTATCATTAAATTGGAATTATCTTCCACGTGGTGCTTATTTACAAAATAGTATGCTAGGGGCTATAAACAAATATCCGAATTTAAATTTAGGTAATTGGATTGATTATTTGCCTTTAAGTAATAATTTGATTGATGTAAATGGTACGCTTAAAAGTTTAAAAGCGGTAGACGCAGTAAAAGATGGAGCACCAAATGGAGGACCACTATTTTTAGCAGATAGTTGTTTTGGTACTAATATTGCAAGTTCAAGAAAAAGTCCTAGTAGTTTGAAAGAATTTGTAAAAGAATTATTTGATGAACTCGTTAAATCAAAGGAGTTGAAATATATTCAATATACCCGTATAAAAAATAAGATTGTTCCGGCACCGGAATTGCCAGAAGTTCATTATGATTATTATATACCTGATTGTGGACCAACCTATTCCCAAGGCAATGGTAAAACCCCAGAGGTTCGTACATCAGCTGGTAGATATCCAGAAGCTATTTATAGTCTAGGTAATAGGCTTGATACTGGTCCTAGCAGTAGCAATCAAATAAATTTACATTGCAATACTCTTCCTTATACCATAGATAAAACAACAATGGAAGTTCTCGGATATAATAATTTACAAATAGATGTAACAAGTACTAATCCTATTAATTATAAAATTTGGTTTATTGATCCTATAACCCCCAGCAACAGTATTGCAGTAACCCCTACTAACATAGGCAAGTATGCGGTTGGTAACGCAAGTAAGAACTATGATTTAACTAATACAAAAATCAAAATTGAGGAAAAAAAAAAATACTTATTTATTAAATCATTGGGAGATACGCTTATAGTGTATTATTGGTTATGGGCGTGTCTTTCAACATTACCAGAATCACCAGAATCACCAGATAAAAAGATTTCATTACTTACATGTGATTCAGTCGTTGCATTACAGGCTTTTATATTAGGACATACCAACGTTAGAGAAGCTCCTTTTTTACAAAACGCTCAATTTGCTTTAAATTATACTGAAAAAGGCGAAAATCATATATCTAAGGTTTATTATAAAGGTCAACCACCAAATTATGCAGTGCTATTTGAGTCCGAAAAAAACAAAATTATACAAAGATATCATGCAGAAATTTATAATTTTGAGAACCTTATTATAGACGATGGGTTCACATTTGGAGAAAATATAACATATAATAGACCTAATCTTATTCAAGCAATAATTGATGGATTGACCAAACAAATAGATGAGATAACGAGTTTTGTATATTTAAGCCCAGATCACTATAAAAAGTTGAACAATTATGAACTTATGCCTCTTATTAGAAGTAAAAAAAACAATAAATTTGTTCTAATACGAGGAAGAAATAAATTTTCAGTCAATGATAGAACCTTTCTTGGTTTAGGAGTTAAAAAAAAACCTATGCCATTAGAGTTTTTGGTTACAAATAATATATTTCAGGATGATACGGAAGACGATAAAATAATTGTAAATGGTGGAAGTGTTTCTGACAATACAAGTAAAATAATAGGAGGAAGGAACGATGATGTTAAAGAAGGTGAACACTTCTATAAAATTGGTCTTGATAAAGCCGATGAAGAGGCGATTAGAAAATTGCAAGAAGTTATAAATAATATATATTATGATATTTTAAATAAACGTTATCGTATTTTCGCTAAACCTTTTAATAGATATCTTAAGAAATTAGGAATAATATCCGTCCATAATAAGAGTGATAAATGCGTCCATATTGATCCGTATAATAATGTAAAAGAGATAAATCCATATAATCATTACTTGAATGAAATATCTGGCATATATGGCATACGAGCCGGCACACCAATATACCCTCAATATGCTCAATATGGTTATTATTACGTTAATACAATAGACATAAAAGCCGGCACACAAATATACGACAATACATATGGTGGGGATAGTGGAACTTTGTATGAAATATTGACATATTATTTTCATGTTAACCATGACTACACTCGTGAAAATATAACAAATTTAATAATAAAAATACTTAAGGAATATTGTCCATATGCGCAAAAATATTATACCGGTAGAAATTCAAGAACGGGTAGAAATTCAATGCGTCCTAAAACGGTTAGAATAACACAAACTGATGGAAATTCAAGGCGTCCTATGAAAACGGTTAGAATAACACAATCTCATGGAAATGCTAGGAAAACTTCAAGTAAAGCAAAAGCAAGTAAAGCAGCAAGTAAAGCTGCAAGTAAAATTAATATAATGAAAAAAACATTAAATAGTCAAATGAGCGAATCCAACATTTACATGGATGAATCCAAATAATTTTTCACTTCCACACTTATATCAAATTGCCGAACTCCATATTCATGGATTTCTTGACGAATTGACCTCGCAATTTCTTTGTTTTCTTCTATTTTCATTTTCACATAATTTAAATCATTTATTTTATTATCTTCAATGACGGTAATAAAGTTTTTAGAAAGGTCCAAGTTTTCGGCAGACGACTGATTCACGACGACCCCTAGACCCGCAATCAGTGCCTCCTTTACGACCAACGGGTCGGCTTCACCTTCACTCAATAATAACAAATTCGTATATTTTGTCAATTCCTCGTGAATTCGCGTTCTTGACCATTCGCCCAAATAATTTGGCCGATTTACTCGAAATTGCGGGTCCGCATTATTACCCACAAAATCAATACCTTCTATATTCTGGTATTTTGCCTGATTTTTACGCGGACTTATTTTACCCAAATATATCGTTTTATCGATAGCGGCCGTTGTGTCAAACCGGAACGCCGCCCGATTGATTCCATTTTTAATCTTCCGTAAGCAATTCGGGTTTGCACCATGATTTATGAAGGTTTGCATATCTTTATCGGCTAAGACAAAATGATAATATTGTTGTTGTGTCAATAAAAAATAAAAGATTTTGTCATATCCATCTGCCTTATGCTTTTGAATTTGGTCAATATATGGATAATGACTTGTGATTGCTACCCGAGGACAATTCAAATAATGTAAAATCACGTAATATACGTCGTAGTGTAGGTGCACGAAATCGAATTTGCCCGCGTTCACGGTGTTAACAATTTCCGCCAAATCTTTGGTATTTATAATAGTTACATCATGGCCGATTTTGGTTAACTCGTTGTAATAATCCCATATTAATATTTCTACCGCACCCCACCCAGGTGGAGGTATTGGCATGATACCTGGTCCAATGAGAGCAATTTTCATTTTTGAATATTATATAGTATATTTAGAGGTATCCTTTATTATATTTTTTATGCGTATTTAGTATAAATGGAAAATCAACCATCAAAAATTGTGCGAAAATCTATTGTAGAAAATGTCAAGAATTTTGCAGCCGACCAAGATAACAATCAAAAAATAAATGTGGCTATTTCAGTTGCACTAGAATTATACCGGGTTTTAGTATCGTCCCTCTTGATTTTATTTGTTCCGCAAGATTGTGGTAATGGTAATTTATGCACCATGACGGAAAACATGAATCCTGATTCCAAATTATATACGACGGGTCTTTTCTTCAATTTTGCTACTTTATCTGTCTTTATACTTATGTATTATTTTGAAGTAAAACGTGAAAACAAATTGATTACCTATCTTGATGTAAACAAATCGACTGCTTTCGACAATGATTCAGTGGGTAAAGAATTAGCAAATTTACCAGTGGAAAAACGCACAAATATTTTGTTGTTTGATAAATATTATCAAAAAACCGCATATATAGCAATGGGAACATTTGTCATAAATTCGATTATTAGTGGAGTAGTTGTATATAATTATTCACTTGGAAACCAGACCACTACCACGATAATAACGAATATATTGTTTATGGTTTCTAAATTGGGAGATGTATATGTGACAGTAAACACGGAACAAAACATATTTTACTCTGCTTATTTGAAGGGTAAAATACAATATAATGGAGTAGACCCAGATAAATTAAAGGTCTTAGAAATGGTTGATATTGAAAGTCCACGACCAGACCAGGTGGAACAAGTTAGACAGGTGGAACTTGAACAAGTAAAGGAAGAGGAAACGGAACCAGTAAAGGAAGAGGAAACGGAACCAGAACTAGTAAAGGAACCGGAACCAGTAAATGAAGAGGAAACGGAACCAGTAAATGAAGAGGAAACGGAACCAGTCGAACAAATCGTTGAACCTGGACCACTACCAGTACAAATCATTGAACTAGTACCACTACCAGAACAAATCGTTGAACCTGGACCAGTACAAGAACAAATCGTTGAACTAGTACAAGAACAAATCGTTGAACCAGTACAAGAACAAATCGTTGAACCTGGACCACTACCAGTACAAGAACAAATCGTTGAACCTGGACCACTACCAGAACAAATCGTTGAACCTGGACCGGTGGAAAAACTAATTGAAGAATTATTCGCTAAAGTTGAAGAATCTTAATCGGTTTTCTCTTTCATAACTATTTTCTTAAAATATTCGCTCGGGTGCATATTCATACCGTCATTACTACTCATTTCCATACTCGCTTTATGTTTTAGCATAAATTCTTGAAGCGCATCGCCATGTTGAATATCTTCGTTTCCAAAAAAAGATTGCGGTAATTTGTCCAATACATGTTGAGGTAATCCACTCAATCCGTTACCTGAACGTTTTATATTTGGGTTATCAGGTATTCTTTCATTTAGGTTATCAGGTATTCTTTCATTTACGTTATCATTTTCCTCAATGGTGTATTCAATAGTATTATCCTCTGACATATAATACTATTCATATGTTTTTTTTATATATGTTTTTATATTTTTATTCTTTATTTTATTTTTACCATACTTAGCCGTATAAAATAGATAATGTTGGGGTATACAAAATATTATTGTAAAATTGATTTAAACTAAGAATTTGTTTATATATACAAAAATGGCTAAATATTATTCCGGAAATATTTATGACAATAAACTCGTTAAACATATTACCACCGAAAAAATACATATCCCAAAACCTATTCTAAAATGGGTTGGCGGTAAAACACAAATCATAGAAAAACTTCTTATGGAATTTCCAATTGAAATAAATAACTATCGTGAAGCATTTTTAGGAGGAGGAAGCGTTTTATTCGCTTTGTTATCTTATGTGAAAACCGGTATTATAAAAATACATGGTAATATATACGCGCATGATTTGAACGAACCATTGATTTATATTTATAAAAACATACAAACACGTCATAATGAATTATATGATTCATTGCAAACGATAATTACAACTTATAATGAATGTGGTAACGGAGAAATTAATCGAACACCGGCAAATATAGAAGAAGCCAAAGTAGCAAAGGAAAATTACTATTATTGGATAAGAAGTGAATATAATAAATTATCTGTAAACGATAAAAAAAGTATCACAGGTTCCGCAATGTTTATATTCTTAAATAAAACATGTTTTCGAGGCGTATTTAGAGTTGGACCCAAAGGATTCAATGTTCCATTTGGACATTATAATAATCCCGAAATCATAAATAGAGAGCATTTAGAAGAAATACATGAATTAATACAAAATGTAATATTTGAATGTGGCGATTTTACTACGTCACTTGCCGACATCGAACCAAATGATTTTGTATATCTAGACCCTCCTTATGCACCAGAAACCAATACATCCTTTGTAAAATATACGGAAAATGGGTTTGCACTAGAAAAGCATATACAATTATTTAATTTAATCCATAATTTGAGTGAAACGAATAACAAAATCATCTTGAGTAACGCCGATGTAACTTTGGTACGCGAAAACTTTGCCAGTGAAAGATACAATACAACTTCTATTTTATGTAAAAGGTCAATTAACTCTAAAAACCCAGATGCAAAAGCAAAAGAGGTGATTATAAAGAATTATGAATAAGTGTATTTTAGGATTGTTGTGTTGTATTTTTTACGCATATTTCCACATAATCATCTATAATTTTATTCCACGAAAATTTGGATAACGCATATTCGCGGATTTCTTCTCTCATTTTAATACTAGCTAATCTGTTTTGCACTATTTTTCTAAAAACATAATTTATATCGTCTAATTTATCATTCGGTATCACCGTAATAAATGGTAAACTAATATCTAAATTGGCCGATGCACATTCACTTACTACGACGCCTAATCCAGCAATCAATCCTTCCTTCACAACTAATGGGTCGGCTTCTCCCTCCGACAACAATACTAAATTTCCATAATCGGTCAAATTAGAATACAATTTTTGTTTATCCCATTCTCCTAAATAATTCGCCCGTCCAATATCAAATGTTGAATCATGATAATTTCCTACAAAATCAATCGATGAAATAATTTGATATTTATATTGACATTTACGTTTTTCTATTTTGGCTACATATACGCTCTTATTTGTTAATGTCGGCTCTTTTGTATAACGAAACAAATCTTCTCTAGCACCGTTACAAATCACATTTATTTCTTTTTTATACCCATATTTTCTATATACATCGGCAATTTCATTGCTAATTACATTCAATTGTATAAGGTTTTGATATTCAATTACTTTTTTGAAATAATTATTGAAATAATACGCATATTTGGTTTCAAATTGTGGATGAGTTATATATGCATAATGACTCGTATACAAAATACGCCGGCAATTCAAATAAGGTGCTATGATAATATAATCGTCATACATGATATGTACTAAGTCAGGCATGGTCGAATTGCATTGACTTACCACTTCTCTCAAATTCGAATCGTTTATAATGGTTGAATGGACCCCTTTTTTAAGAAGATTTTCATGATAATCCCATACAAGAGATTCAATTGCTCCCCACCCGTTCGGTGGTATCGGTTTCATACCGGGTCCAATTAAATATACATTTGCCATTGTATCTTATATGTATACATTATAAATAAGACATTTTTATACTATTTTACAAATCATATAAAAATATATTGTTTATTGTATTTATGTCAACCATTGTTACTGGATATTTTCAATTAAAACAAGCCAAAGCATCACATGAAACATATGCTAGGTGGATGCGCAATATGTTATCTATAGAGAATCCGATGGTCATTTTTTGCGACGGTGCGTCAGAACAAATGATTCAAGAAATGAGAGCGGGTAAAATGGAAAAAACCAAAATCGTAGTGACGTCATTCAATGAATTTTATTCATACCGGTATGCGCGAAACTTTTTAGAACATTATAAAATGGACCAAGAACAACGAGTCGGTCATAATATGTTTTTATATATGATTTGGAGCGAAAAATCGCATTTTTTGAAACGCGCGATTGAATTGAATCCTTTTTCTACCGAATATTTTGTATGGTGTGATATCGGGTGTTTCCGTGTTCCAAACACACGATATTTACATTGGCCTAGCCCTTCGAAAATTGCCACACTAGACAAAAATAAAGTATTGTTATTATCCGTGCAACCATTTACGCCCGATGAATTACAATGTAACCAGAGAGAAGGACTACCATTATTCCAATTTACAAACCGTATTGGTGGAACCATTTTTGGAGGAGGGAAAGATATATTATTGCAATGGCATGATAAATACTACGAAATGTTGGAATATTTTATTTCGATTGGTAGATTCATTGGTAAAGACCAGAGTATAATGAATTCGGTCTATTTATTGAACAGAGATATGTGTAATTTAGTGAATTGGTTACCTGGGTGCCCCGACCAATGGTTTTATTTACAAGAATATTTACGATAATCATGTATTTATGTATTTGATATATATCCCATACAAATTTTTTGAATTCCTTCTTCCAATGGTATTTTTGTTTCCCAATTTAATAATTCTTTTGCTTTTGCCGTTGAACCGATACAATATTTGATTACTTCTTCTTTCATTCTTTCTTTCGAAAATATATAGTTGCCTTCCCATAAAACGTTTGATTTTTCCCACAATAATTCGGGATTACGATATAATGGTTCAATGTTAGAATTGAAACTTTTTTTTATTAATTCTACAATTTCTTTTACAGATACTACTTTACCCGAGCAAAGATTCACTTCAGTATTTAATGAAGTATCTTTTTCTAATAAAATATCAAAAAGAGCCAATATATCATCTACAAATATATAATCCCTTTTTTGATTGCCGTCTGAATGCAATATCGGTATAATATTATTCGAATAACAATCTATTAAATATGGAACGAGTGGAGGGTTTGTTCTTTTGCTATCTTGATTTGGACCATATACATTGAAAAAACGTAATGTCGTATATGGTAGTCCATATATATCATGAAATGATTTTACTAATTCTTCGCAATGTTTTTTTCCTAATGAATACAATAAATTTGGTTTTGTATCATGATTTTCATGTAAAGGAAATATATCATTATTTTCATATATCGCGGATGTTGAAGAAAATATAACATTTTTTACGCCTTTGAAACGACATACTTCTAATAAATTAGCCATACTTGATACATTATTTTCATACGAAAAATATGGGTTTTCTTGGTTACGCGGTAAAGAACTAATCGCTGCCAAATGTATAACTATATCATCTTTTTGTATAATATCTGTTATTCTTTTATCATTAAGATTTAATTCATGAAATTCAAACATACCGTCATTTATAAACCCTTCCATATTTTCTTTGAATCCACATAAAAAGTTATCAATACCTACGACTTTTTTTCCATTTTTTAACAAATGTTTACATAAAGAAGAACCAATAAATCCTGCACAACCAGTTACTACGATTCTCATTTGGTATTTTGTAAATTATTATATTTATATTTATATTTTTGATATAAATATAAAATAATGAATGGTAGATATATAATGAAATATATATTATTATCGGGTGATTTACCGAATGAAGAATACCAATATTCACTACCTAAACCACTAAATTATATATATGGTAAACACATGATTGAATATATCATTGAAAATATACCGTCGAATGAAATTTATATTATTTATAATGTTTTTTTGGATGAATACAATTTTCGTGAAATTATTATTAACAAATTTAAAGCAAAAAAAATATATTTTTCTTCTGTAGATTATTTGACCCGAGGTCCAGTAGAAACTGCTTATGTAGGTATTCAAAAATTTACTAATTTAGAAAAAGAAAATATCATGTTTATTGATAATAATAATATACACACTTTTCCTGAATTGAAATATTTTGAAAATGATTTTATCGGCTATAGTACTGATTATGTAAATGAAAAATATTCATTTATTAGACTTGACAATGATTATGTTGTGGATATAGAAGAAAAAACCAAAATAACTGATAATTATTGTTGTGGATTATATGGTTTTAAAAATGTCACACATTTTATAGAAAATGCAGAAAAAATCATATATGCAAATTCAAAAACAATAAATAAATTTTATTTTTCTCAAATTTATAAAATGTTATTGAAAAATAAAGAAAAAATAGAACCACTATTTATTCAAAATACAAAACATTTTGATTCGTATCATGAAATTATAAAAGACAATAGTGTTCATAAACAAATATTGCGCGTATGTTTTGATTTAGATAACACATTGGTTACATATCCTACAATACCAAATGATTATAGTTCAGTAAAACCAATCACTAAAAATATTGATTTACTTCATCATTTAAAGAAAAATGGTCATGAAATAATCATTTATACTGCAAGAAGAATGTTGACACATAAATCGAATGTGGGTAAAGTAATCAAAGATATTGCTTTAGTGACAATAAACACATTAGAAAAATTTGGTATACCATATGATGAACTTATTTTTGGTAAACCGATTGCAGATATTTACATCGATGACCGTGCAATAAATCCATATATAAATCACATTTCATATTTCGGTTTATTATACAAAGATTATGACTTTATTCCAAATAAAATATCAAACAATAAATACAATACAATTCATAAAATAAATAATAAGATTATTAAAAAAGGGCCGTCTCATATTATGAATGGTGAATTGTTTTATTATCAAAATATACCAGAAAGTGTTTCTAATTATTTTTCAAATATGATTGATTTCAATAAAAATGAAGGTATTATTGAATTAACTACCGAATATATACACGGAATACCATTATTTTATTTATACAAAAACAAACTAATTACAGAAAACATAATAGACAATCTATTTAGTGTGTTAGATAATTTACATAATTGTTCATCTCTACCTATATCAATTGATAACGAAAATATTAAACAAAATTATTTTGATAAATTAAAAAAACGTTTTAATTCGAATGATTATTATTTTGAAGATTCAAAATTTATATTAGAAGAAATATTAAACGGATTGACTAGATATTATGAACCACAAATTGTGTCAATCATACATGGTGATTTTTGGTTTTCGAATATTTTGTTAACGTATAATGACAATTTAAAACTCATAGATATGAAAGGCCAAGTAAATAATGTGCTTACCTTAAATGGTGATGCTTATTATGATTATGGAAAATTATACCAGAGTATTCTTGGATATGATTTAATGTTGAATTCTATCGAAATAGATATCAATTATATTCAAACAATGAAAACATATTTCTTGCAAAAATGTTTAAAAAAAGGATTGAACCTATATTATTTGAAATATGTTACAAAATCTCTTATCTTTGGAACATTTCATGCAATAGATGATAAAAAAAATGTAAAAAATGTAATTTGGAATTTTTTAAAAACGGACATTATAAATGATATATAAAATAACGCAAATAAAAATATAAAAAATGAATAATAATAATATATATACAATGAATATTATTATTCCGTTGGGCGGAAGAGGTGAACGGTTTTCGAAAGAAGGATATACAAAACCAAAAGCACTTATCGATGTATTCGATAAAACGATGATAGAAAATGTCATTGACCATCTTCATATGGAGAGTGACGATAAAATATTCATTATATATAACAAAATATTGGAGGATTTTGGATTTCTCTCATTGATGTCAACAAAATATCCATTTGCCCATCTCATCCAATTACCCTACGATACAAAAGGAGCCGCCGAAACTTTACAAATTGGTATTGGCAAAATTTTGGAAGAAGAAATTGAACACCATGAAAAAACAATTTTACTAGATTGTGACGTATTTTATACTGAGAATGTGATAAATATATTTAGGAAAAGTGATACTGGAATGGTGTTTTATACAAAAAAAACGGACGAGAAACCAATTTATTCATATATTGAATTAGACGAATCGAATAAAATACTCAATATCGCCGAAAAACAAAAGATTTCCGACAATGCAAATTGCGGAGTATATGCATTTATGAATATACAAGAGCTCTATACTTTTTGTAAAAAAGTCATTGAAGAAAAAATATTTTTTAATAACGAACCATATACTTCATGTGTGATTTCAGAAATGTTGAAATCTGGATATAGTTTTACTGGTCATGAACTTGACGAAAACGCCGTATTTTCACTAGGAACTCCAGTCGAATTAATGAAATATAGTGAACGCACACATGCATTTTTATTTGATTTAGATGGCACTCTAGTTATCACCGATAATATATATTTCCATGTATGGTATGAAATATTGTCGAATTATAATATTACTTTAAACCGCGAAATATTCAAAAAATATATTCAAGGAAACAATGATAAATATGTATTGAATTCATTATTGTCAAATATAGATATTGATTTAGATAAATTGTCTTTACAAAAAGATGTGTTGTTTTTGAATAATATTGGAAAATTAACGATTATAGATGGAGCTACTGAGTTCATACAAAAAATCCATTCACTTGGACATAAAACAGCGATTGTTACAAATTGTAATCGTATCGTGGCTGACGCAATTCTTAATCATATACATATACGTCCATATATTGATTTTATTGTAGCCAGTGGTGATACCGCGAATGCAAAACCGAGTCCGGAACCATACCTAAGGGCCATGAAACATTTTAGCATATCATCATCCAAATGTTTTATTTTCGAAGATTCTAAATCGGGTATTCTAAGCGGTAAAAATGCGAATCCTAAATGTTTGATTGGCATTAATACCTCATATAGCACCCCAGAATTGGAATCTGCCGGGGTTGATATATGTATTTCAAATTATTCCAAGATTGATGTAGATACATTATTTCATTTTCACAATTTATCGCTGAATAAAATAATTAAATATATTGGCGATTCATTACCCTATTTGACCGGTGATATTATATTCAATACAAATAAATTGAAAGGAGGATTTATTGCGGATGTAAATGAAGTCACCATTGTAAACGCGAACGGCGAAAAAACCGAAGCGATTCTCAAAATTGAAAATAAAAATGAAAGCGATTTATCTAAAATGGCGAATGCTCTAGAACTATATGAACGTGAATACTATTTTTATGACTATATATCAAAATATGTGAATATTCCGGTACCTAAATATTATGGATTAGTGAAAGATGATTCGGGAAAAAATATAGGGGTTTTGTTAGAAAATTTATTCAAAACGGGGAATTATACTATTAATTTAAATTTGAACGAATCGAATATTGATATATCATTAAAAATAATCGATTATATGGCAAAATTTCACGCAAAATTTTGGAACAAAAATAATAAACAAATTTATCCTGGTTTAAAAACGTCTATGGACCCCACTTTTTCTCCTACATGGCAAAATTTTATTGAAAATCGATGGCCACTCTTCAAAGAAAAATGGGGGAAAATATTGAAACCCGACCAATTATCGTTAGGTGAAGATATTATGTTACAATTTAATGCAATACAGGAGCGAATGTCTCAAGGCAATACTACCATCATTCATGGCGACATAAAATCTCCCAACATATTCTATAACATTGATTTGGGGTATGAACCATGTTTTATTGATTGGCAGCATATTGCTATTGGAAAAGGTGTGCAAGATTTGATATTTTTTATGATTGAAAGTTTTGATATAAATACGATACCGATTATATATCCCATCTTTACGAATTATTATTATCGTAAATTACGCGAATATAATATTGAAAACTATTCTTACAAAGAATATTCGAATGATTTACATGACGCACTTTGTTATGTTCCTTTTTTTACAGCGGTTTGGTTTGGAACCGTAAGTTACGACGATTTAATTGATAAAAATTTTCCATATTTTTTTATTCAAAAACTATTCTCTTTACTATAACACACAATATATCGTTACAATGTCAAATTTTATATGTAGTTATACTATATAACTAGATATAATGTTACCAGATGATTATGACTATGACTATGATTCTTTGAAAAAAAAAGGAATCGAAGCTGCTTCTTTAACACAAACGCTTGAAGATTCCAGAGTAAACAGATTTATGGAATTTTTGATTATACTACAAGATAATCATTATGAAAAAGGTTTTTTAGGTAGAAAATCGGTATATGAAAAAATTATGAAAGATAAATATTTATTTCCTGGTGAATTATTGACATTACATAAAGATGCATTAGAATGGCAAACTCATATCAAAATTGACGGCGCGATTATGACGAAAAAATTATATATAAAATTACACAAGGAAAATATTTATGTAGACGCAAGTAAATATCAAGAAAAATTAATTCAATCAACTATTAGCGAATTTATGCGAATTATTTTTTCATTGAATCCACAACACATTACTTTACAAATGTCGAATGATAATAATGATAGTTTGGCCGCAGTTTTGAATGCATCCGTAAACATAAAAGGGGTAGTGGCTGGAATAGGCGGGAGTACCGAAAATTTGAACACGGGTCATAGAGATAATACATGGGTATTGAATTTTGATGATAGACGTGAATATATCGATGTAAATATATTTTTAGATAATAAGAAATTTCATTATTTACCGAATCATCCCGAATGGAACGATATAATACGTAATAGAGTTTTATATGGCGTAAAAGATTATCATTATGTATATAATTATAACGATTCGCAAGAAATAACTAATGAATTTATTGCAAAATTACAAGTTCTCGACATCGATTTCAAATATGATAAAAAAAAATATGAAAATTTTTCATTAGAATATAATATTGTTTATTATCCGCTTATAAAATGTGATAATTGCGGTTCTACAAAACACCGCGTCAAATATTGTGTAGAAGTAAAGAAACCGAGTGAATTAAAAAAACCAGCCGAAACAAATGTATTTACTTCTATATTGAATCATCTATTTGGATTTTCAAAAATATAAAATTGATTGTTTTTCGTATTATTGTGTATATCGATATAATAATATACACATATTTTAACAAACCAATATAACAATAACCAAGAAAATGGTGAAAATCTGCAACGAAGTTTATCCAGTCGAATCAAAATATGATGAATATTTCGCGAAATATCCATATCCATTAAGTGATTTTCAAAAATACGCGATTGAATCAATCGTCGAAGGAAATCATGTATTGGTCACTGCACATACCGGTTCCGGGAAAACGTTACCAGCCGAATTTGCGATTAATTATTTCACCCAAATGGGTAAAAAAATTATTTATACAAGCCCTATCAAGGCGCTATCAAATCAAAAATATTATGAATTTACCCAAAAATATCCCCACATATCATTTGGCCTATTCACCGGTGATATTAAAACCAATCCAGATGCCGACGTTCTTATTATGACGACCGAAATATTAATGAATTCTTTATTCACATCGAACAAAGAAAGCACTTCTTCCTTAAAATTTCAAATCGATATACATAAGGACCTGGCCTGCGTCGTCTTTGATGAAGTGCATTATATTAATGATGCGGACCGGGGCCAAGTATGGGAAAAGTCGATATTGATGTTACCTCCACATATACAAATGGTGATGTTATCCGCTACTATCGACGCTCCGGCCCGGTTCGCGAAATGGTGCGAACGAGGATACACCGATAAGGAAGTATATTTGGCATCGACCAATCATCGAGTCGTTCCTCTATCTCATTATGGTTTCTTAACGACGACCGAATCAAATATAAAATCACTCAAAAACAAAGAATTAGAAAAACAAGTTCGCGATTCAACCAATAAACTCGTGTTATTGCAAAATGAACACGGCAAATTTAACGACGCTGGTTTACTGGAATTAACCCGTATTAAAAAAGTGTTTGACGACCGGCAAATGGTGCATAAACGAAAAATGGTATTAAACAATTTAGCGTTGTTTTTGAGAGATAGGGAAATGTTACCAGCGATTGCATTTGTGTTTTCAAGGAAAAATGTTGAAACATCTGCCGCGGAAATAACCATTCCGGTTCTAGAAGACGATAGCAAGGTTCCTTATTTAGTTCGTAAAGATTGTGAACAAATCATTCGAAAATTACCGAATTTCCATGAATATTTAGAATTACCGGAATATAATGATTTGGTCGCGTTGTTAGAGAAAGGCATCGGTATTCATCATTCCGGTATGATACCTATATTACGTGAAATTGTTGAATTAATGATATCTAAAAAATATATAAAAATATTATTTGCTACCGAATCGTTTGCCATTGGTCTAGATTGCCCAATTAAAACAGCGATATTTACTGGATTGACTAAATTTGATGGTTCAAATGAACGTTATTTATTGTCACATGAATATACACAGATGGCGGGAAGAGCGGGGAGACGCGGCATTGATACAATCGGGCACGTGGTTCATTGCAATAATTTGTTTGATTTACCCGTAATGACGGAATATAAAAATATGTTAGGTGGAACTCCGCAAAAATTAGTATCAAAATTCCGTATATCATATAATCTGGTATTGAACTTGCTTAAAAATGGCGAAACGACTAATTTTGTAAGTTTTGCCAGCAAAAGTATGATGTTTGATGAATTACAGAATGAAATAGAAAGTAGTAGAATACGCGTAGAGGATTTAACCGATAAATTAAAAAAGAAAAAAGAGTTTATAGAACAATTGAAAACCCCCGCCGAAATGTGTCGAAAATATTTACAAACCGAAATTGTGGTTCGAACTTCGGGAAACAAAAAGAAAAAGGATGCCGAAAAGGAATTACAAAATTTACGCGACAACCATAAATATATTTTAGGCGATATAAAAAGTGTAAAAGATTATGACGATATGCAAAAACAGTTGATAGATGCTCATGAACATAAATTATATTTAGAAACTTATATTCAGGAGCAAATTCGTAGAGTATGTTATGTATTATTAAATGAAGGATTCGTAAATCAACATATTCAGGAAAACGAGCCCGAACCAGCATATGAATTGACGACACTCGGTAAAATATCGGCAAATATCGCGGAAATACATCCACTAGTGTTCAGTCAATTATTAATCAATACTCGGTATTTTGAAGAGTATACGATACAACAGTTGATTGGACTATTTGCCTCTTTTGTAGATGTGAAAGTTTCTCCGGACCATAAAATAAATATACCAAGGTCGAAAGACCAAGGGTTACAAATGTTGATTGAAAAAATGAACAACATGTATTTACATATAGAATCGATTGAACAAGAATCACATATCCATACCGGTATAAATTATGAGGATGCATTGAATTTTGATATGACGGATGATTCCATTGAATGGACCGAATGTTCAAACGAAATAGATTGTAAATATTTTATACAGAATAAAATTGCCGACAAGGGAATATCGGTTGGTGATTTTACAAAAGCCATGTTAAAAATCGCTACTATTGCTAAAGAAATAGGAGCCATTTGCGAAGAAATGCAACAAACCGATTTGCTATATAAATTAACTCAAATTGATTCAATGATACTGAAATATATAACTACTTCACAGAGTTTATACGTATAGCATAGCTATAACATATCTTCATATTCGTATGATGTATTTGGATGATTATTCGATGTTGAATCATTTTTTTCTTCTTCTTCATCGGTTTGTGGTGTTATGGAACGATGGTCATCATTTTGCTGAGGTGTTGAATCAGTTGATTCATTTTGTGAAGTTGAATTATCATATGACGTAACATCGTCGTCTTCATAAACAACTTCGTTATCACTATCATGAACACTTTCCCTATTATCATCTACTACTTCTTCTTCCTCTTCTTCTTCCTCTTCTTCTTCTTCCTCTTCTTCCTCTTCTTCTTCCTCTTCTTCTTCTTCTTCCTCTTCTTCTTCCTCTTCTTCCTCTTCTTCTTCCTCTTCTTCTTCTTCTCTTCTATCACTAATCTCATGACTCGCAATTGTATTGAATATAAATGTCATATAACTCGTATTTATCGTAGTGTAATATTCATTTTCATTATATGGGTCAATATGCGACGTTTCATAATTATATTGCGGGTTTATTTTGTTGAAACCTATATGATAATCATCAAATACAGTATCGAATTTATTTGTTATAATATTCTTTTTTTTATATTTTCTACCAAACTTTGGATTGTATTTCATAAAAAACTTTAATTTATATCTTAATTCATTCTCAGCATTGATACGCTTGTTCCTGGTAAATGAATATTTATGCATAAAATACAATAATAAATAGGGTCTCATTATATTTACTAGTTTTTCAACCGGAAAATTTTTATCGATGCTTATTATTTTTTTTGAATTATGCACGCGTATCATAGTTAATACAGAACTATGCAATTTTTTCGCATCCGTTTGCATGACATGATTACGAATCGCATTATCTCGTATGATATTTTCATTTTCTTTTGCAAACAAATGTAAATTGAAATTTTGTAAAAAATAATTATGAATCAATAGCGGCATTGTATAATTACTATGTTTTATGTGAAAATAAATATTATAGAGCATCGATTTATTGAAAGGCATATTCGTATATGGATTTTTCGCAATCAATGGATAGACGAAAAAATTTGGCGCATTGGATAAAGCCGTATTCAAAATATTTATAATATCCCCTGTAGTAAACAAATATTGTTTATTATTTTGAATAATACTCATGTAGTTTCGTTTCGCAGTATCAATGGGATTCAAATACAAATCATCCTTTATTTGTATTTTGCATTTTTTATGTCTATATAAATTGACAAATCGCAATAATGTCATATACGTCCGTTGTGCTTTGTAAAAAATATTTAAAAAATGCTCTTTTGTATAAACCGAAAAAATAGAAGGATTTATATTATTCATAAACAACGTATATTTTGATTTTGGATAATTTTTTATAATATAATCGTATATCACAATTTTTACATGATTCGGTATACTTTTTTCAACATCAACTTCATTCACTGGCAATCCCTTATTCCTATTTATTTCATTTATTGATAATTCTTGATTTGCATATATTTCATTCCAAAAATTCATTACTGATGAAAAATCGCGCGCATCATTTAATTGATATATAGTATTCTTATTATTTATCAATTTTTGCAATATATATTCAAATATATGCATGATTATTTTTGTTTATTATATAGTTAATGCTGATTATTTTATATTGTTTATACTAATACTTTCGTATAATATGCCCACAAACCCAATCCAATAAAACACTTGGCAATAAAATCTAGTATATTCATCGATATATTCTTGTATTCTTCATTTAACATATATACTATACCATACGTACTCCATACTACCAAATATACTCCATATAATGCATTATTTGTAAAAGAATATTTAGGAGTTACGAAATTCGAATATATGATAAAGAACATGGCGGCGAATGCAATAAATCCAATGACCATACCATTAAATCTAGAGATTATGTTCGTTTCTCCTGCATAACCTACATATAACATAATATAATTCAAGCACACAATCATTAAATAGGTGCTCATATGAACAGTGGTTCCGCTATTTTGACTCAATACTAATGATAACGCTAATAGCATGAGAGGGGTAGTAATCGACCAATCAATGTAACGTGTTTTTGTGATGTCGGCCCAATTAATTGGAATATCGGCTTTTCCATATTCTTCAATCTTTTCAACAAATACCGAATAAAAATATCCGGCAACCACTGAAATACATGTTTCTAAATTAAGAACATGTCGAACAGTTGGAACATTTGTTCGCATGGCTTCGATAAATGTGATTGTCGCGGTTGTTAGCAAGAGAATATAGGTGATAATAAATGAAAATTTAACATAATAATTTACGGGATTTTTAAGTTTCTCTTCTTTTTCTTGAACATTGTCTTGAACGAATTTTTCCTTAATATTCATTTTTATTATATATTATACGATTATATTATATTATGGAAAATACAAAATACAAAATATATTTGTATATCGTATATACTCGGTCAAATGGTCCAACTTTTTTCCAATATCGTATTGTTCAACGGAATATACGATATCATTTGCGCTATTTCTATGCTAAATATTATACCGATTCCAGTTTTTGATAAATTACATATATCAATGTTCAAAGAACATGACCAAAAATTACAACGTATGTTTGCATATTGGATATTGACTTACGGAATTATCAGGGTAATACTCTATAATAATTGGTCAAATGGTTTAGTAAGTATCACCTATTTTTTGGAAGCATTGTGCATATACAATGAATATATGTGTAATGAATTAGTATATGATAAAAGCATGTTTGTTATTATAATGTCCGTATTCTTTGGTATAATGACAATCCCAAAAAATTGAAAATATTTTTAGCTAGAAAGTGTTATTCAACTTAACATCATGCACTAAATGTTCATATTTATTTTATTTATAATCTATATTATTACATCCGTATCACTCGTAAAAATGACTGAAATCAACTATCATTCGTCGAATGATTATATGGACACTGATAGTTATAGTGATAGCGATGACGATGACGATTCCTCCTTCGACGAAATTGATGAAATATATGAAGAAGATTATCCTGAACTTAAAAAAAAAACAGATGCAAAATATTATATAGGTTTAGCCGGATATAATCGAGGGCTGCTCATTTTATCCAATGCAATTACAGCTAAATCGTTTTTCAAATATTCATATGAATCGGCAATGAGATATTTACATGAATACAGTATATTCCGTATATCGAATCCAAAAATAGATGTATTACAATTATTTATTGTTAAAAATACATTTACAGTTGTAAAAAAAACGTATTGGATTCGGCTGATACAACGTCATTGGAAAAAAACATATAAGGAACGAATGAATCATTATTTGAAACGAGGACATCCAAATTCACAACTCGTCTTTTCAATGACCGGAAGATATCCAGCACATTTATATCCTTTACCAAGTATATATGGTATACTATCGGCATACAAAAAGAACAAACTATTTGAATGTGAGTAGATACAAAAACTGATTTATATTACTCAACATTTCATCGCGAATACTTAATAAATCTGTATCTTTTTTTGCATCAAATATCTCATTCATTTCAATCAAATAGTCGCGATATTTGTATATTTTTGTCTTGAAATCTTGCGCGTTAGTTGTATCCAATAAATCGACCCGTTTTTTGAGTAATTTTATTCTTGATTCATCTTTCCCTAATAATACTTCTACAAACTCGTCGATATTGCCATTTAATTTATCATACAATTCATCCGTTGCTTTGTGTTGGGCATAAGATTTTGTTTTCCAATGATATAATTTTATATTATTCAACATTTCTAAAAATACACGTGCAATATGTGCCTTATTTTCATTTTTAGGTGTATTTATTTTGTATTTTTGCGCTTTTATTGTACGTCTTTTCATACGGTTTTTATTTTTTTTTCTAAACGTTTTCGTTGTGTTCATAAAATATTTTATATACAGTATTTAAAGATATTTTTCTATTTAACATAAATGAAAATATTATTAATCTCGTTTTTATATTTTAGTTTAGTCTATGTCAATTCCATCGTAATGTATCCTGTTATGCGAGCTGCTACGAATATTCAACGTATACTACGTCCATTAAATCCTTTACCTAAAGTTGAATATCCAAAACTCAATGTGAGTCAATTAACTGAACAAGAAAAATACGATTTACAATGGTATGTCATTGGTAAAAAAGGTGATTTTATGCCCAATCGTCAAAAAAAAGTGACCATATGGTCCAAAAATTATGTAGTATGGAAAGATTCGCAGGGCGATTATTTTGCCCTAGATGATATATGTCCACATAGAGGAGCATCATTGGCTAATGGAAAAATACAAAATAATTGTGCCGTTTGTCCATACCATGGATATGAATATAATACTAACGGAACATTGGTAAAAGTCCCAGGGTTAGATATTCAACCATCCCCTCACTATGATATATCGAAATTCAAAGTGGTTGAACGGAACGGATGGATATATTTAAATACGGTTTCCGTAAATGATACAACCAATGAATTTGATGTAAACATATTTGAAGAAGAAGAAATTGCTAAAGAATATCCAGTGGTATTTCTAGAAATGGATTTCAATTGTTATTCGCGAATTTTAAGCGAAAATTCGCTAGATGTAATGCATATTGGGTTTGTTCATACGTTTGGCAACAAAAAGAACCCATCACCCATATACGAAGACCCGCCCAAATTGGTATCTCCGCACCATTATAAATCAAAATATGAATATGAATCGGGGGAAGATTCTATGGCAAAGAAATTATTCGGTTTTAAAGATTTGAAAATAGAAAACGAATTCGTATTGCCACATACCACCATTGCACGCGTCATATTTGGAGATTTTGTTAGTACCGTCATAACATTTGCACTCCCCATCAACGAGAATAAAAGTCGTTTGTTCGTAAAAACATATCGTAATTTTTGGTATAATGAATTAGGTGATAAACTTACGCGCGACTTAATGTACAAAACGATGTTACAAGACAAAGTGGTCGTGGAAGGTATAGATAAATCATGTATGGACGGTAAATTCAATATGAAATACGACAAGTTACAAAATACATATAAATCTTTTTACAAGAGATTTATTCATAATTTTGACAACAATAATGATTCGAAAAACGAAAAATAAACGAAAAATAAACGAAAAATTGAAAATATTGTAAATAAATATATATTTACAATATTTATACAAGAACAAATACTAAGATGGAACCAATCGAAAATCAAAATATACTCGCGTTTACTCGCTACTTATACATTGTAAATGATGTAAAAACCTCTTTACTCATGGCTATATTGAACAATAATGTAGATGAAGCATTGTTTTGGTGTTATGAACTCTATTATTCCGGATATATATTGGATGTTTTTGAAATGATAAATAATATTTATAATGAATTTTACAGCGTATTTAATCCCCATTTATCATTGTTTTTAGACAAAATTCAAACGGATTGGGTAAACAAAGAAAATTGTGATTGTATCATTGGAACAATGGTATATAATTTAATCAATCGTGAACATTCGATTAGTGGATTCGTTGAAAAATACAGCAATACGCCATTCAATTTAGTGTATAGAGAAATGCGTAAACCTGACCATAAATTTTATGTGATTTTGGAAGAGAAAGATATTGCTAAATATAAAACGGTTGAAATCGGGGAAAATCTTCGTGGGCATCAATTATTGAAACATGTTTCTACATATGCTACTCACGAATATGCAAATGTTATATTTGAACATGAACATTCCACTATGGCCTTTGATGAATTATTCGATATCTATAGATACCATTGGTTATATTATGCATCATTCGCGCCAATATGGGCCGAACGCATCGAAAAATACAAAGGAACCATTGACCATGAAACAAAAAAAATCGTATTCGGGAATGAAGAATTAGAAGAAGAATTTTATAATCGTTATAATTATGAACCAGATGAACAACCCATGGCAATCGTTATAAAACATATTGGACCGCAAAATGAAAAAAAATGGACTTGGACCGATTTTTATGAAAAGTATAAATAATAGAATATTAGATTTGTGCATACAAAAATGTTCGGCAATTATTCTATTATTTTTGCCAGTTTATAGGTGATTAGCGTAGTTAGCGCTAATAATACTCCTCCCCACAAAATATCCATAATCACTACTTTAATATTCCATTTTTTAAATATGGCATAAGTTGTTCCTTCATATACGGCATTTATGACTAAACCTAATAATAACGCGTCTAAAATTGGACGATTGTCTTTGATTATGAAATAATAAAGACCAAATATCAATGCAATATAACATATGATTCCACCTAGTGGACGAAATTGTAATGATACCCGTTGAACGTCGGCGATTTGAATTTCAAATAAATGACTGTTTGCGCTTAAATATATATAATCCAATGTTAACAATGTAACTCCCATAATCATTATTTTTTTCACAAGTTGATTCATTGCAACTATATATAACAAATATATTTTTTCCGTTATAACTTTTCCACGATTTCGTTTATTTTGACTGGGTTTTCATTTATTTCATCGGCTTCATCTAGCATCGGTTCTTCCAGAGGAATTGGATGAACTCGGGCCGGTTTCTTTTGAATATTTTGTTGTTGTAAAAAATACAGGCCCCAATTCGGTAAATGGGCAATACAATTCATTATCGAATTATATGTCAGTCCAAACAATAACGAATCATCCTCTACATATTTTATGCTATACCACCAATATGGAGGGATATACAATACATGTCCAGAATTTACGTCAAATTCTACAAATTTTAGCTTATCCATTTCGTGTAAATGTTCGGGCTGCGGATTCCATATATTGATTGGTGAACGGAATTCGTAATTTTCATAATCATCTATTGGTTTCAAATACTTTTTACTCTTCCAAGGTGTCATTTTTACCTGTATTTTTCCACTATGCACATAGACAAATTGTCTATAATTGATATGGTATCGCATAGGCGTATTCGTATTTTTCGAACCGAATTGCATATCGTATTTGGTTTGACATATGAAGGATGGTTTCAAATAATCTTCGAAGGATTTACAACAATTGTATAATCCGGATTCTTCCACAAATTCTTCGTTATTTTCGGTGAAATAGTGAGAGCCCGGGTCACTTTTTATCAAATTTTGAGAGCTTTGGAGAGATAATATTACATAAGAACCTGCGTCCGCCGAATCATTGTAATAATCGCGAATATCCTTTATTTTTATATCGTGTGACCCATGTTTCTCTATTACCGATTCCTTTGAAATGTTCTCCATGGCCGTCGTATGAAACTCGAATAAAACGGGTTGTTTCACATCGCATACCTCTTGTAACTGTTTGTTATCCTTGTAATCCATTTCATATATTTCTAAATCTTCGCTCGTTTTATAATGCTGAATCACATGAATATATATGAAAAACATTAATATAAATATAAATATTGTTATCAACGTATCCATTTCGTATACTTACACCTACCGAAAATAAAAACGAGACAAAAACGAATAATTTCTGCTAAAACTATGCTAAATACTAATACGAAATAGAATCGGTCATGATTATCGATATAATTCACTCAGGAACGTCATTTTACTTAAATACACACTGTCTTCATAACTAGGTACATAGGTGGATGAACCATATTTATATGTTCCGGGCGTATAATATATGGGCAAGGATTGTGCTGGATTATATGGTATTAATAACTTATTTCCACAGGGGTCTATTACCATTACTGTGCCAAAACTTGCATCAAATAGCCCCCCTTGTTTTTGAATATCTTCCGGCGAATCATGATATGTAATATCATAATTATTGTTATTGTATTTTGTATCGGTTCCATCTACTTCTTGAGTAAGTAAATCTACATTACCATATGTTTTATCATAATTTTTTGCATAATCTGCCCAAAATGCAGCTTGTGATGCTGCTAATAATCCATCTTTTGTAGAATTCACCTTGTATCCATATGGAACTTTAGCCATTTTTGTATCGCTTATTTTATAATAGCCGTCCGGTATTCCATCCGTAGGTATATCTTGAGATGTATTTTGGTTATCATCAAAACCTTCCATCCGTTCATTATTTATACGATAATGTAGATAAAATGCTAAAATAAAGATAATCATAAATATAAATACCAATAATAGTTGTAATAATGTTTTTTTGTTCATATATCAAATACCTATATTTTGTTTGACCGTTTGTCATAAAATTGATTTTTATAATAAATTAAAGATATTCTTATATAATATAATACAATACCATGATTATTCCAGTGAAATGTTTTACCTGTGGAAATGTTCTGGCCGATAAATACCGTTATTTTCTGGAGGAAGTTAGACGTATTAAAATATCACAAGGATTACAAGTCGAGAGTGTAGTATATCTTACACCCAGTCATATTGAAAAAACCGCGGAAGGCAGTGTTTTAGATACACTAGGATTACATAATGTATGTTGTCGTCGTCATATGTTGACCCACGTAGATATTGAATAGAAAAATTGTTGTAAATACTGTAAATAATATAATATACATATTATTTATAGTTAGATGAAAAATTCACGTTCAAATAAAAGATTTAGAAAATCCAATAAAACGAATAAGAAAAATAAACAAAAACGAAGCAGTAGTAAGCAAAAACGAAGCAGTAGTAAGCAAAAACGAACTAGTGGCAGTAAACGTAATAAAATGCAAAAACAAAAAGGCGGAAATTGCGGTTGCGGAAATACAATGCACGGCGGAAACTTACAACCCAGTCCATATTATTACCCACTAAATGACCATGCAAATGACCCATTGGCACCAGCATCTATCATTGATTCTAGACAATTACCCGATATGAAAGGTGGAATGAATGGAACCCAATTATTTTCTACCGTGACAGACCCTTTTTTTAATACAGATTCTTTGAAAAACCCGGTCTTGTCATTTGGGACATCGGCCGGCGCGGTGTCTCAAAATAACATTTTGACCCAATCACCAAGTTTAGAAAATACGAATCTTACACAAGCCAATTTTTCAAATACACAAAAATATCTAGCATAATTTATATATATTGTAAAATATATGGCCAACATTATCGGTTTAAAAAATCTCTGTTTACCTGCAAAAACTTACCTTATTTTATCATTTATCGCCATTTTCGTTATTGGAATGCAAAATTTAAATAATAGCGATATGTATTGTTTAGGAATGTATTCATGTAACACCTCAAATATTGTTTTATTTTTCATATTTAAAATTCTTTACGTAATATTTTGGACTTGGGTCCTTAATATTATTTGCAGAGGAGGCGCCCCCGGCGTTGCCTGGTTTTTAGTATTGATACCATACGTTTTATTTTTTGTTTTACTCGGTTTATTAATGGTGACATAAATTTTTTAGTAATATATTATATAGTATAACAAATAATATATAATATGAAAACGCCCCGGAAAAAAATCAATATTCATACTCGTAAACATCGAAATATAAAGGTTCAGGGTAAAATAGTTGAAAAAAAGGAGGGATGGACGATATTTGAAATGAGAGGCGGGCCATTTGAACGCGGACATGCGCATGGTAAATTGTTATGGCGCGAATTAAATCGCGTTATAAAATGCATGCCTTTTTTAATCAAAAAAAGTTATAAAACATCTTTAGCCAATTATTTAAAAGTATGCAAAAAACAAATTTATTATACGGTTCGTAGAGATTTTCCCGAATTTTACAAAGAAATATGTGGTATATCGGCCGGCGCAAAAAGTATGGGCGTTTCTATTTCCGCCGATGTTTTAATTGCCTGGAACGCCATTCATGGTATGCATGCATTTTTCAAAAAAACGGACGGAGAACATTGTTCTACTTTTATAGCGACCGGTGATGCTACTGAAAAAGGTGATATCGTCATGGCACATAATACACATAGTGATTTCGTGATGGGTCAATTATATAATATTATTGCCTATGTTTATCCAGAAGAAGGTCATTCTTTTGTCATGCAAATTGTCCCCGGATTTATTGCAAGTGGGAGTGATTGGTTTATAACTAGCGCCGGTATTGTCGGTTGTGAAAGCACGATTGGAGATATTAAATATGTTCCTAAATTTGGCGCGCCTTTTTTCTGTAGATTGAGAAAGGCCATGCAATACGGCAAAACATTAGATGATTATACCCAATTTATGTTGGACCAAAACGCGGGAGATTATGCCTGTTCGTGGTTATTTGGCGATATAAATACCAACGAAATTATGTTATTTGAGTTAGGATTAGAAACCCATCATATTAAACGGACTACAAATGGATTATTCTATGGTATGAATTCACCCTTTGACTTTACATTACGTAATACTGAAACGGATGACAATGATTTCCATGATTTAAATACGAGTTCCGGTTCACGAAATTACCGCTTAGATTCTTTATTGAATCATAAATATTACGGCAAAATAAACGCTGAGAATGCCACAATAGTAATAAGTGACCATTATGATAGTTATTTGAATAAAGAAATGATGAATACCAATGGCATTTGCCGACATAGTGAACTTGACCATCGCGGGACCGAACCATTTGAAATGGTCGGTTGTACCGATGGAAAAGTATTAAATAGCGAGATGGCGAAAGAATTGTCATTTGTGGGTCGGTTTGGTTCTTCTTGTGGTAGAAAATTCTCAATCAAAGACCATGTTAAAAAACACCCGCACCATAAAGAATGGTCGAAATATGTAGAAGATTTCCCCCAGTATAAATGGACTAAAATACATAATAAAGTTATATAGAATTATTTTCATATTGTATATGTATACAGTATGAATCAAACGAAATTATCTCAATTTTTTTCACCGTGCACTGAACCAACCAAACATGTGCCTGCTAAAAATCCTACGTATTCGCTTTATTTCGATGGATGTAGTAAAGGAAATCCGGGAAAGGCCGGTGCCGGGGCAGTATTGTATCTAGGCGGTGACGAAATTTGGTCAAAAGCGATGTTTGTTGGAAATAAATCCACGAATAATGTGGCCGAATATACCGGTTTACTTATTGGAATGAATGAGGCAATCAGTCAAAACATACGTGAATTGTCGGTATATGGAGACAGTATGTTAGTTATCAAACAAATGCGCGGTGAATATAAAGTGACATCCTCGGCCATGAAACCCTTGTTTGATAAAGCGAAATTACTTGAAAAAAGTTTTGCAAAAATATCATATGCACATGTGTATCGCGATAAAAATACCAGGGCCGATGAATTGTCGAATCAAGGGCTCATCAACTCGTCTGGCGAATCGGTCATTTCATAATTTCCTCGAGCATCGCTCCAATTTGGTAAGATAAGCCCCTCTTTCGTTAATTGATGCAATATTGATTTATAGGAACGATTATGTAATTTTGCAATCTGTCTTATCGTAAGCTCCTTGATTTCGTATTCATTGTATAATCGGTTGATTTCGTTCATTGACCATCGACTACGATTACGAGTAATTTCTAATGGACTGTCGACAATTTGTTGTTGTCTTTGGGTAAGCATAGGTATTAAGATTCCATCTAAATCTTTATATATTTATTTATAAAATTGAATTAAATATATAAAAATATGATATTACATTATACCATACAATACATTTAGAATGAATCCACAAATATCCAAAATAAGTGAAGAAGATGATGTTTACAAATTTACATTAAGTGGTATTAATGTTAGTATTGCCAATGCCATACGCCGAATCATTTTATCCGAAATACCCATCAATGTGTTTTATACTGAAACTTACAATGATAATAAATGCAATATAGAAATAAATAATCCACCTCGTTTACACAATGAAATTATCAAGCAACGATTGAGTTGTATTCCTATTCATGAAAAAGAATTAGATATATTACCCGACAAATACATATTAGAAGTAGATGTCAAAAATGAAACGGATAAAACGATGTATGTAACAACCGAACACTTCCGCGTTCGAAACAAAACAAATGGCAACTATTTGACCAAAGAAGAAACCACGCGTATATTCCCACCTTCAAAAAAAACAAATCAATACATTGATTTTGTTCGTTTAACACCGCAAATCAGTAAAGAATTGCCCGGGGGTCATATCAAATTGCAATGTGAATTTTCAGTAAGTAATGCCAAGGTGAACAGTATGTTTAATGTCGTATCCAAATGCACTTATGGTAATACGCCTGATTTAATTAAAATAGATAAAATATGGGAATCTATGGCCGCCAAATTAGATAGCGAAGAATCGACCAAAGAAGAAATCGAATTTCAAAAACGAAACTTTTACATGTTAGATGCTCAACGCCATTTTATTCACGATAGTTTTGATTATACCATACAAACCATTGGTATATATGATAATATTGAAATTGTGAAAAAAGGTTGCGCGGTTCTACAAAATAAATTTGTGGATATGATTCAAATGATTGATGGCGACATTTTGCAGATTGTTCATAGTGAAACCGCGATTGCCAATTGTTACGATGTTATTTTAGAAAACGAAGATTATACGGTTGGTAAAGTATTGGAATACGTCTTATATGAAAAATTTTATCAAGATGAAAAAACCTTGAGTTACTGCGGTTTCAAAAAATTTCACCCACATAATAATCATAGCGTGGTTCGTTTAGCGTTCGTCGACCCTACTGACAAAACGACTGTTCGAAATGTATTGAAATCCGCTTGTAGTGATGCGCAGGATGTATTTGTAAAAATATTCAAAATGTTTTAGGGTAATTTTGTGGATTACACCCTTGCATGTTTCAACATTCTAAATGCGTATTATTTGCACCATATCATTCCCCAATCTTGTTTTGGTGTAGTATTTGCTAATTTTGTTTTTATAGTAGAAATATCATAAAAATCATTATCGTTTGGTCTAAATGAATAATCATCTTCCATTTGAATATAATATTGTGAATAACCTAAAGTAAATAAATAATCTATACAATTGAATGTAATGGTATTCGTTTCACTTGCCCATTCAAAGCAAAGTAATTTATTTTTTTGAGTTAATGAAAGAATACATTCATACTCTCCAGATTCAACGTCTATTTTAATCAAATCAGGCAATCCATATTCTTCGATTAAATTATCCATAGTTATTGTTTTACAAGTAATTTCTGTAAATCCATAATTATAAAATCTTGAAGTATCTTTTGTTAACCAATCTTTATTTATAGTTGATATACTATCAGCATCTGCTTGATAAAATGTTATATCATTACCATTATTATTACAAACCGCATAGTTAACTAATATTATTCTATCGTGTTTACAATTATCTATTAACCTTTCATATGTTATTGGCGATGCTTCTATCGCGATTATTTTATCACATTTATCAATATTTGCTAAACTCCATTTACCAATGTTTGAACCAATATCAAAGTACATGATATATACAAAATATTATTATTGTTTTTTTTGTTTTTTAACGTAAAATAATCGGTATCTAATATTTATTGTTAGAAAATTGAAAAATACTGTATTTATGTATTAGTAATAGATAAATACAAACAAAATATGTGGAACAGATGCTGCAATACGCTATATCGTTTATTTTCCTCAGATGGAAACAAAAAAGAGAAAACAATCAAAAAATCTAAAAAGAGCATATTTTACAAAAAATGGTTTCTAAATAGTAGTAGCAGCAAGCGAATCAATGATATTGATGATAAATTTTTGACACTTGATACACTCAAATCATTAAATATCAATGTTGCATATTTGACCAATGTATCATATAATGATACAGTTATCTTCATACCACCGATTGAATACGGTAAAGTGGTCAAGGTATATGATGGAGATACGATTACGATTGCCACAAAATTGCCGCTTGAAAATTCACCGGTATATCGCTTTTCGGTTCGGTTAGCAGGAATCGATAGCCCCGAAATAAAAGCAAAAACAAGTATTGAAAAAATGTTGGCACAAAAAAGTAAACAAGTTCTGGAAAACATTATTTTAGACAAGGTGGTGAAACTAAAAAACATTTCATTTGAAAAATATGGCCGAATTTTAGCCGATGTTTATGTAGAAGATTTGTTTGTCAATCAATGGATGATTGATAATAAACATGCAGTTGTATATGATGGTGGTAAAAAGGAGCGACCAGTTGAATGGGATGAACCAAATGAAGTCACTGTATCAAAATAAAAAATTGAACATATTTCTTTTTTTTATTTTTTCAAAAACAAGGAATTAAACATAACAAAACAAGGGTGTAAATAGAAAGCAAAGATGCCTATGCAAGAATTATACATTGATAATTTAGACCCCGGAACCGAATATTTTGTAGAATCACGTATTGGAGATACCGTATACAAATATAAAGCGACATTTAGTCATCTCGATGGATGTAGTGCAATGTTTTTCGACGTATACGCATTAAAAAATGGCAACTTTATAAAATCCAATTCTATTGGAACACTACGCTCAGTACCATACTATATTCAATTTAGCTCGGCCAAATATTATCATAAAACATGTGAAAATATACGACACAAAGTTGAACAACAAAATGAAACCCTTTATCAAAAAGCGTTAACTAAAATATTTGCCGATTTATTCTGTCCAAAAACACATTACGATGAAAATGGCGAGCCCTTAATCGATGAAACTGGTGACTATTTGAACTATAAAGATGTTTTCCTACAATATATGAAAGGGTAAAATCTAAAGGAAAAAGAAAAAGAAAAAGAAAATGTAAAAAATTGAAATAATGAATAGATAATATATGGTTTGTATATTATATATTACATCGCATTCATATCATGGAAAAACGTTTAAATAAATCGCTCGAAACCTACATATCCACATTGAAAAACAGTGTTCGCGATAAAGTTATCGCTTTAGATTTTGAAAATAAAACAAAAACAAATGAATTAATCGAATTTATATACGAATATGAACGTTTAGTATTCTCCAAAGAGGATTTCATCAAACGTAAACGGGTCAAAAATTCAATTCCTTCTACCAATCGTTGCAATGCTCGCAGGGCAAATGGCGAACAATGCACCCGTCGCCGAAAAGACGATTGTGAATTTTGTGGAACCCATTCCAAAGGTGTTCCACATGGATTCATGGAAGAAGAAAATGCCACCATATCCACCCAAAAATTAGAAGTTTTAGCGGAAGAAATACAGGGTATCGTCTATTATATTGACAAATTTAATAATGTATATAAGACCGAAGATATTATCTCTGGAAAAGATAATCCACAAATTATCGCTAAATGTGTGAAAACAAGTAATGGATACAGTATTCCCGAATTAGGATTATAAATCATCTTCATTGTCTTTCGCAATCCTTCTTACTATACTTTCTTTCACAACTTCTTCCCTATTATCCATTATGAAATTATTGATTTCAATTGCCTTGATTGTGTCTCCGTTACAATATTTAGATAAAATATCCAATAGAGATTTTTTTGTGATTGGTTTTTTTACATTTTTTTTCGTATATGTTATTTGACCGTCTTTTAAATCAAAACAATCAATTTCATTGTCTCTCATTACTTCCATTAGTTTTTTCGATATTTCCTTCTTCTCTTTTTCACGTAACGTCGCCTCTTTTTTAATTGCCCGTATATCATTATCAATTTTTACCCATTCTTTTATTGTTTTTATCAATTGTTCTTTTGTTTTTAATTGGTCTTTGTCCATCTATATTATCCAATTATAAAATATTTAGGATAATATAGTAAAAAACATTTATATATTTTCGCTAATATTATATATTACACTATTTAGATAAATGATATTTTCATATAAAAGTCAACATAATACAAATAATGCAAAACCACGAAATATACCTCCTATGCCGATTGTATTACCACCTACCCGAACAATAAGTAGAAATGTAGTTGAGCAACCCGCCCCTGCAGATACCACCAAACCGAAAAAAATGAAATGGGGCGAACCTACCTGGTATTTATTTCACGCTTTAGCGGAGAAAGTAAAGGAAGACCGTTTTCAGGCGATTCGTGGCGAATTATTGAATACCATCTATGTTATTTGCAAAAATCTGCCTTGTCCATTGTGCGCAAATCACGCTACCCAATATATGAATGCGATTAATTTCAATACGATTCAAACGAAAAAGGATTTGATTGATTTATTATGGAACTTTCATAATGAAGTCAATAAACGCAAGAATTTTGCGGTTTTTCCACATGAACAACTCAGCGAAAAATATGCGAGGGCCAATTTAATCAATATCATTCAAGTATTTATGGTTCATTTTAAAGACAAACATGCCAGTTTACGTATGATTGCAGATGATATGTATCGTCAACAAATTAGCGTAAAAATGCAAGATTGGTTTAGAAAAAATATCCAGAGTTTCAATATGTAAGACCGATTTTCTATATTATATATATTCATTATATAATATGGACATTTACATTTTCATTGCCATTTTCATTTCTTTTTTATGGGGTATTCAACCAATCGTTCATAAACATTTATTGAATAAATATAATTTCATTACGATTATGCTTATATCAACCATTGTAAATTTTTCTCTTATTCTTGCGGTTTCTATTACCAGGAATAAAGAGATTTTGGCCGATATGAATAAACTCACTTTTAGAGATTTATTCATTTTAGTACTAGTTTCATCCTTTACAATATTTTTAGCAAATATGATGTATTATTATATTCTAAAAAATCACGAATCTTCTATCATATCTGCTCTTGTATACTCTTCGCCCGTATTTACACTGATTATTGCCTATATATTTTTGAAGGAACGTTTAGATATATATGGTATTTCTGGTATTTTTTTAATGATTCTTGGTGTGATTCTTGTTTCAAATAATAATAAATTTTCAAAAGAAATGGAATTTTTATCCAATAAGTAACTTGTTCGTGTGTTTATCCATTTTCGGCCTTGACAATATATCCTTTCGTGCTCTTTTTTCGAACAATTTTATTCGATGATTTCGAATGCAATTGGTCATGACATTTTTCACATACCGTCAACAAATTCGCCAGATGATTCTTGTGAAATGAACCAATGAATCCATTTTCGTCCGCGTCTTTCTGTGGACTTAGATGATGCACCTCTTCTCCCATTTCTAGTTTACATATTTCACATATACCCCTTATTTTTTTTGCATTATAGGTCGATGGTCCATGAGCCAATTCTCCCTGATTTACCGGATAATATTTGTTTCGAATACTATATGCATTCTCTAAAAAATCATCCGGCAAATATAGAGATTTACATACCTCTAGACCATACATTTTATTTCCCGGTCCATCTCTTAATTTACGGTCATATATTAAACAATCATGTTCTCTATCAAATTCTACTGCCATGTGTTTTACAGACAGTGTATTGATGGTTCGCAATTCATCATAATGCAGTATTTCATGAAAGTGGGTAGCGAAAATATACGACGAACGCTTTTCGTGTAAATGCATTAAACCCGCCATGAAAATACTTAATGCCGACTCCGTTTCTGTTCCAGAACATAATTCATCCCCTAATATTAAACTATTTTCATCCGCGCTTCTCAATATCATTCGCAATTCCGACATTTCAACCGCGAATGTTGAGAGACCTTTGAATAAATTGTCATTCCCCAATATACGCGAATAAATTGCTGTATATGGTTTATATACAAATTTTGAACATGGAACATATAGGCCACTTTGGGCCATGATGATGGATATACCCAATGCTCGAATTAAACTCGTTTTTCCAACCGCATTTGTTCCATATAATAATACGCCTTTTTTCGTATTGACCGATTCGCCCAATATAATATCGTTCGGCACATAAATCTCATTTTGTTGAATATGCTCGATTAGACAATGGCGTAACTCATATGCTTCTACAAATGAGGAGGAATGGGTGGGGTCATTTACAATAACCGGTCTAGTATATTTATATTCCATTGCAATATATGCTTTGGTTTGTAATATATCCATTTTGGCCACATAGGTCGCCATGTTTTCGAGAGCAAATAACCAATTGCTCTCCAAATCTTTCAAAAAATCGTTATAGGCAATCGCAATCTCTAGATGAATCACTTCCTTGAATATAAAAATATCCTTACATATTTTGTGCAATATGGGTATTTCAATCTCGTCATTGGTGGTTGACGCGTTCTTTAAACTTATATCTTTCGGCGCGATTTGAATTTGTTCGGTGATTTGTATGGGTCCACTTAATTTGGACAATATCGTTTTCAACGTTAAGCCCCGTTTTTTTGTTATTTGAAAAGAAAATCCCGATTTATCCGTTTCGTGTATTTTGATATAATCGGTTTCGGGAGAATTTTCATAATTTCGTATTAATCCGTTCAATTTGTCGCGAATCATATGAAAGGTGTTTAAAGCGGTTTCATATTTCTCTATGATTTCATCCAATTTGAGAGATACACCTTTTTGAATAAAATTTTGGTCAAATGTTTGGACCGATTGAATATCTTTACATACCTCCAATATTATTTTTTGATTTATAAATTCCTGTATTTGAGAGAATTGACTTCCCAAATTACCCTTTTTGAGAGATTTTTCGAAATATTGGTTGAATTCAGGAGATTCTAACAAACATACATACAATTGTTGAATGATTCCTATACTTTGATACAAATGATAAATGGACGATGGATATATCTTGTTTAAGACCAATTGACGGCATATTTTTTCTATATCACGTATTTGGACCAGTTGTTTACGAAAAAGGGGTATGAAATGGACATTCGATTCATTTAGTAAGAGAGCGGTCATTTCATATTCTTGATTCAGCCATTCGCAATCAAAATTTGGATTGGTTAATTGTATTTTGAATTCGCGTTTACCCATAGGGGTGCAACATTTATTCAAAAACGAGAGAACGGATGAATATTTACCGTGTTTTTCACCCGATTCGTTTATAATATTCAATTGTTTCAGGGTATGGTTGGCTAAAATCATACGACTCGATGTATTATTGAAGGTCGGTTGTTCTATTTTACGAACCAAATTTGGATTGTGCTCTTGAATAAAATGCAATAAATAACAGAATGACTGGGTCGCCACTTCATGATTATTGAATTCATTACATACTTGATAACTTTCTTCGCCAAAAAAAGTGGTTAAGATATGTTGTATATACTTTTGTTGAGAGCAATTCTTCAAAATGTCCGCGTTTTTTGAGAGATTTTCACATTCCGGATTCGTATAATATTTGTGAATATGGGTCGTATGCATTCCCGTATATTGAATCACGCGTTCAGTCATTCGTTCATCAAATGGAGATATAAATAGTATTTCACTGGGCCCGTAGGTCGATACGTATCGCTCTAATTCATCGAATGTAGTGGGATTATCGTAAAATGGGATTTGGTATTCGAATATAGTAGATTTGCCAGTAAATATATTGGCGGTTGATATACCACATACAATGTTTTCATTCATGGTTTGGACAAATGGTTTGTATTTTTCTATCCAGATACACATGATGTTGTTGCTCTGTTGAGGAGAGCTGTCATTGTCATATGCAATATATGTGCCGGCCGAATATACCGAATGAAATTTACGGGTAACATTTTTACCGTCTTTTTCTTGGACATATACAACTGCTGTATATCCATTTTCCGATAATTTTTGAATATATTTTTCTAAGGTATAATCGCGGAAACCTGCCATCACAATGACGTCGCCATTCACGTATGCCTTTTTTTCGGATACATTTAATTGACACACTTGAGAAAAATCCACGATTTCGCTTCCTTTTACTTCTCCCGTTTGCACATTTTTAAGTCCATACACTTCAAAAAATGCTCCCACTTGCATTAATAGTATGGTGTTTTTGCCATATTTTTTTTGATACTCTTTGGTGATTTGAAAATATTCAGCGGTAATTGATTGATTTGACTCCATTCTATATCATATAGTATAATACCTTTAGATATTTTTAATTTAATATTTTGCTCATAAGGAACGAGTGCGAAAAATTGAAACATTTATCTAAAATATTTTATATCTATATAATAAACTTACCAATATATTCAAAATGAACGACGATAATGGCTATGGATTCTATTGCGATTTAGATGTAAGCCCTCAACATCATGTATTTAGCAAAAAATCAAATGCGACCAAAAAAACCAATTCCTTTGCTAAAACCTCACCAGTTTCATCATGTTTTAATCATTATTTGAGACCATTCAATGACCCCGAATATTATTATGATGATACGTATTTGTATGAAGAAGCAACTGTGATTCATATCAAAAAATTTGATGAAAAGGATATAAATAAACAAAATTATTTAACTGCCGGAAAACAATATGTGAGCAATGTATATTTTAATTTAACTTGCATTGCCACGATGTGCCTTGGTGCAGTTTTCATATTCAAAAAAGTATAAAAATCATCTCCCTAAAAATATTTACGCAAAGATATGTGTAAATATTTTTTACTGTTTTTTATGTTTATGTATTATATTCTTTATTCACTGCCAAAAAATCCGCCCTTTCCAATATTGAAATCGGTTAGACGAGTAATCATTTCTTGCTTGTCCTTCATAACATCATAGATAACATCTTTCATCGAAATCATACCAATAAATTTTGGATTGGTGTCGTCCAATATTAATAAATGGTGAATATTCTTGAACAACATTTTGTTCATACATGACTCTAATGAATCATCTTTCTTGGCCACAATTATGTTTGAACCGTATGTGCAAATATCCTTTACTTTTAATCCATCATGGGTTTTGTTATGGGCGGCGATTTTATCAATATAATCACGCTTCGATAATACGCCGACCAAAGCCGATTCTTTGTCTACTACTGCCAAACATCCTACGTTAAATACTTTGAATCGGGCGATGGCTTCACCCAATGGTTTGTCTTCGTTTATTTTGAAATCCAATTTATAATAACACGATTTCTTAAATACACTCATAGCAGTTGAACCTGCTGGTTTCACTGTTGAAAATCCTCGTAATCCTAGTTTAGTAAACATGCGAATATAGAATATCTTATGTATCTCCCTTTATGTTTATATCGTTTTACAAAAAATTGAAAATATATTTTTGTTTGTTTATCATTTAAACAACAAACAAATAACAAAATAACAAACCAAATCAAAAATGTATTATCAATCGTATGATGGCCATCGTTTCAAACCGGCCGTAAACGCGGCATTATCACAATATGAAATTACGGTATCGAGTGATTTTGTTGTAGGTGAACCATATCTAATCGAATACAAAATTCAAGATACGTATACAAATGAAATGATATATGGTCGAACGAAAGGGGTTTTTGTAAAAATATTCCAAGGTTCTAATATTACACATATCATTTGCAGAGATACGAGGGGACGTTCATTTCCCTCTCCAGTAGAAGAATCTCGCTTCTATAAATCGCCGAATCATATTATAAACAATCGTCTTCGACAACAATGTGTTGTATACGCCATAAACAATTTGACTACATCGGTAATCAATCATAGATATATGCAAAATAGTATTGGTTATGAATTGGGTAAAGGTTGGATTTGGAACGATTCTTTCATTGAAAAATGGTATAAGGATGAAGAAAAGAATAACAAAAATGAAGAATTACAGATGATAACAAATTCATAAAATATGCAAATGTATAAAATTGAACTACATTTTTGTTTTTTCTATTATAAACATTTGGACATTTAAGTTCGCACAAAAATAAATAATATGATAAATTACATAAAAATATTTATCATACTATACTAACTATGAATGTTGATGAAATTATAAGAAAAAATAAATTATTAGAAGAAGAGAATAAAAAATTACAAGAAGAATTAAATCAAACCAGACAGCATCTTAATATTTATACAATGAAAAATAAAAAATATTATGAAAATAATAAAGAAGAACATAAGCAACGGGTTAAAGAATATAAAGAAAAAACAAATTATTCTGCTAATCTATCTAGTGAAAAGAAGAAGGAATACGCACGACGAGCATATTTGAATAAAAAGGAGAAATTAAAGAAACTTGAAGAAAAAAATGAAAATGAAGAAATTTAGGAATTTATATAATTAAGAATTAACTATATAAATAAATATCTTTAGTAAATATATAGAATGGTGAAAAAGAAGAAGTTGAAAGACGAATTCAAACAGTTTAGGAATAATGATAAATCTGCTTACAAAACGCTCAAAATACCACTCAAATCTATTTTACTCAATCGGGAATTGGTTCAACCCGTCATAAATAATTTAATTTTTGAAATGAATGATTTAATGATACATTCTTACCAGTTTATACGTTTGTATGTATTGAATTGTTATTCAAATAAAACCGCCTTACCAGATATTGATAACACTTTTATTTTGTATTGTATCAAAACATTAGGAACTCGAAGCAATCAAGGTGTGAAAAGTAAAAATACGGAACTACTTGACAAGTTAGAGAAATTTTATTTGGAAGAATACCAACCTACAATAAATCACAACAAAACGAATTTAAAAAATACTACTTTTTTATTGCCATATTTAGCAACACAAATCCATACTTCTTTATCTAATAACGCACAAGAACATTTCATTCAACACTTTTTGAGATTTATCAATAAAACAACATCACAAATAACTGAAGATAAATCCATTTTATTCAATTTGAAACATCAATTGATGAGCTTGAATAATGAAACTGATGAGATTTTCAATGAATGGAAAACCATTCATTTATCTAATATTTTACCAACCAACATTACCAAGTCAGTTTATTATGATGTAAAAGTTAGACCATTTGAATATTTGAAAGGAATGTTGTATATGAATGAAGTTTTGGAAAAACAAGAAAGTAAATTATTCCAACCATTACCACTGCGAAACAATATTGTTCCCAAGCATATTATTTTGGATACAGCAAGTTTGGTGAGTTTATTCTGTCCAGCCAATAAAACAGATGGAATAAAAAAGGGTGAATTACATAAAAACCTCAAAGAAAATCAACACGATATTTGGAATGCCTTTTTGAATTTGAACCATAAAATATTTAGAAACCAACATTACCAATTTCACCATCAAATACAAACTGACGGAATATCTTGTTGCTTATTGTTTATTAGAAAAGATTTGAAAGATAAGAAATGGGGTTCAAGAGTTCCAAGCATTCAAGAACAAGATTTTTACAATATCGAGGATTTATCCAAACAACAATTGGATACAATCAAAGATATGAATATCGTTGGATGCGACCCCGGAAAACATTCGTTGGTTTATATGATGGATAAAAATGGTAAGAAATTACAATATACCGCATCCCAACGAAAAATAGAAAGTTATGGAAAAAGAAACCAACGAATACTATTACAAGAAAAGAAAAAGCATAAAATTACAGAAAAAGAAACTCATTTATCGTTTCAAAATAGCAAAACAGTTGATTATAATAAATTTAAAAAATATTTGGTAGAAAAGGATAAACTAAATAAAGAAGTTAGTGAATTTTACAAGAAAGAAACTTGGAGGAAAATGAATTTTAGACAATATAGTTATGGTAAGAAAAGTATTGATAATTTCCTTAATAAAATCCATGAAACCTTTGGTTCAAACATTCTAATTGGTTATGGAAATTGGAGTAGAGATACACAAATGAAACATTTTATGCCTACGATGAATAAAGGGTTAAGAAAGCAAATCCATAAAAGATATGATACAATAACAATCAATGAATTCAATACCAGTAAGAAATGTTGCGATTGTTATAATGAAATGAAACATTACAGAGATAAAGAGAATAAGGAAGTATATCGTCTTTTCGTGTGTTCTAATTGCGTGAGTTGCCAAAACAAACAAACCGTATTTAGAACCCGAGATGCGAATTCCGCGGTAAATATAATGAACTTGACTACTTGTTGGATAAATAATCAAACAAGACCAGAAGAGTTTAGTCGGGCATCGTCTTTCACTTGTTTAGGATGAGAAACAAGAAAAAGTAAGACAATCGTTGTTAAAGCCGTAGAGAAGCGGTAAGCACAACTATTGATTTTACACTTTTGAACAAAATTGATTCGTATTTTGTGCGAACTTAAATGTCCAAAGGTGTAAAAACAAAATAAACAACCATCAATTGCTAATTACGTAAAATGTCACAAATCAAATACTCTTCGATTCAAAATGAATACTATCTAGGTGACTTGCCTGGAACGTTGCAATATACCATTGACCCTAATGATATATTGGATATTGATAACATTGAAAGAACACCTGTACATACAACAGTAGAAGATCGTTGTGGGTTTGAATTCGTCGAACATAGCTATGAATATTATTCGGCTGTTATACCGAATACTACTACCGGAATAAATAATGAATGGAATATGTTTCTACTCATGAAAAAAGAGGTAGACGGCGAAATATGGTTAAAGGCCGCCCTACGAAATAAAAAAACTGGAAAAATTGCTCTAATGACGAGCACCAATAATATTAACAATTTATTAAATCATAATCATCGTGCAATTAAATCTCTCAATGATAAATGGTTTATTGGGCATTATCGAATGTCCGCTCCAATGTTCTTTTGGAGAGAATTGCAAAACAGATTGAAATATTAATTTATATAGTGAAATGTAAAATAAAAAAAATAAGAAATAAAATATGTATTTTATTTTTTACAAATGGATAAATAATAGCTGGTAGGGCGTGGGTAACCGGTCGGTATTATTTTTGTAAAACGATTCCCAAAATCCGTTGGTATAAAAGCAATCCTGCATCTTGAATTGGAAGAATATACGCATAGGAATCGCCTTCATTGTTATGTGAATGCCACAACCCGGGAGGTGTAATGAACATAGACCCCTCTTTCCAATATACTTTTTTTGCATTTATTATATTTCCGTTTTCATCTAATTCATCCCCGATTAATGTGTAAATATTGGTATTATCACTACATTTTATACAAAAATCTAAGGCAACCGAATTATGCTTGTGTGGCATTTGGATGGTTTTTGGTGGAAGTTCATTATACAATGCCCATAATACCGGCGTAATTGTATTTACACCCAAAGCGTCGGTATCTTTATTACTCAACAATATTCCTTTTCTATTATTATTCGGGTTCGATAATTCATTCAGCTTTTCCAAAAGAAAATCATTTCGATAAATCGCGGTTTTAAATATTTTTTTTTCAGCTTTGCTACCTAGATAATTTACTAACGGACTATCGTTTATGTAATATATTTGCAATTCGTCCTCGCATAGATTCTTTATTTTGATTGAATGAAAACATGGACTAATTAGAATATCGCCGGAATGAACGATTTGTTCTGGTTCATTGTCATCATCCATATGTATAGAACAATTACCTTTTATTACATAAAACATATGAGATGTTGCATTAAATTCAATACAATCACTATTGTTCAATTCTATAACATCTTGATTTATTACTCTGATAAACGAAGCCAATAAATTTGGAGTCGTTGATTTATGTGATACATTGAATATATTTGAAAAATCTATCATATGAATCCCGTAATCACAATCACTTATGTCTTTTTCATAAAAAGGAATATGATTCAAATAAGGATTTACATTTTTTTCATATTCATAAACGGATATATATTCTTCTTCCATACTAATAATTTGTATATTACATTATTTTTAAGTATTTTTCGATTGAATCATATATTTCTTTCCTATTATAAGCATCTTCCAAAATGTTCTTATAATATTCATTCGGTATAATTGCTTTATTATATTTTCTTTCAAGTTTTCGTGTTTCAACCCATTAAGCTTTTGTAATTTTGATTTTAACATTCTAAAATAATTTTCAATGGTATTTACGCTTCATGAGCGAGCAGGTGGTTTGATGGATGATTGGTAACTTTACCCACCGTATTTGAAAATATATAATATATATATATAATTATGAAAAGTAGGAAACAGCGAATTCATAAAAGAAAAACATTTAGGAATCGCGGATTAAATCGAAAAACCCGCTCAAAAACTCAATTAAGAAAACGGAATAAGAGTAGAAAAATGAAAGGAAGTGGGCTTTTTAGCGGACGTAATAAACCAACAAATGAATTATTTAAAAGTATCTCTACCAATACCCTTACTAATGATAAACTTGTCGAGCTTATCGGTAAAGGAGCGGATATCGATGCGAAGGATAGATATAATAATACACCTTTATTATGGGCCACTTATAATAATAATACTGAAATAAGTAAATTGTTGATCGAGCGTGGAGCGATGGTTAATGTGTATGGTGAGATATTTAATAAACGTGTTACACCTTTAATATGGGCCGTTATGAATAATAATCTTGAAATTTGTAAATTGTTGATCGATAAAAAAGCGGATGTTACTGCGAAGGTTTATCATGATTATACAGCTTTATTATTTGCCGTTAAGAATAAGAATCTTGAAATTTGTAGATTGTTGATCAATGCAGGAGCTGATATTCATGCGAAAACTAAATCCGGGTTATTACCACCTTATTCATATTCCACTACTATGCAGAATTTATTACAAACTACACCTTTATCATATGCAAATAGTATGAAGAAATTATTACAAACTCCACCTTTATCATATGCTACTAGTAAGACCGCTCTTAAGTATGCTGCTATAATTGATTTGTTTGAAAAAGCGGAGATTGCGGGTATAAATAATAAAATTGTCATAAATCCAATTCATGATGAAGAATTACATGAAGATAAAGAATTACATGAAGATAAAGAATTACATGAAGATAAAGAATTACATGAAGATAAAGAATTACATGAAG
>Ga0114975_10000150_pt1 | contig 51182 bp, 45 predicted proteins | sample S_130626_EF_Meta_FD_87031 | JGI IMG/M metagenome (GOLD analysis project Ga0114975, IMG submission 87031) | Freshwater microbial communities from Lake Simoncouche, Canada to study carbon cycling - S_130626_EF_MetaG | ecosystem: Environmental > Aquatic > Freshwater > Lake | place: Lake...
ATCGCTTGTAAAAGAAGACAATACAAGTAATGAATATTTGTCTTACAAAAACGGGCTGTTGCATCGTGTTAATGAAGAAACCTATTTATTTGATTATGTTCATAATAAAATATACAAATCAAAAAATCCCGCCTTAAATCAGTTTTTAATTAGACGATCCCAGGTTTTAGACATGTTTATTTATGAAAATGATATTTATAGTTATAATGCCTCAACAAAATCATTTGTTGTATTTCCCTTTAAAATCAATGACTTTGAGCTATTACGATCAAGCATATGGGGATCAGAAACTCAATTATTTTATTTAATCTTGATCTTACTATTTATCATACTAGTGATTGTTACTTCCATTTGGATATTTAATAGAAGTGTAAAAAGAAAATTAGAAGTAGCGCAGTTGGCCATTCTAAAAAATAAATCTATTTCACAAGCATTTACCCCAATTGAGGTTGGGCTCATCAAAATATTGCTCTCAAGTAGTTTACAAAATAAGGTGGTTGAAATCCATCAGGTCAATCATGCATTAGGTTTGAAAGATAAAAATGTTGGCCTGCAAAAAAAGGTAAGAAGTGATGTGGTAAAATCTATCAATGAAAAATACGAATTCATCACACAATCGTCCCATTTATTAATTGGCAGTAGTAGAAAAAGTGACGACAAACGATATTTTGAATACTTTATAACCCCTTCGGAGATGAATAGAATTCAGCGGCTACTTACAAAAAATTAAATGACCTTCAATTGTCATAATTGTGTCAAAATATGACCACATTTCTATAATTATATTGCATCGTTTAGGATTCCTAATATAGGAGTATTGACCTTTGCGGTCGAATGAAAAAAGTAGCACTTTTTACTCTGTTAATTTCCCCATTAGCTTTGTTTTCACAAATTTCTATTGTGAAGGATACTATGCAAATGCAAGGTGACAGTGTCGTAATTACGGCAAATAGAACCGAGCGTAAACTTAGCAACATAACAGTGCCTGTTACCATTATCAATGCAAAACAACTTCAACAAACGGGATCCCTTCGATTAACCGATATTTTAAAAGAACAACCAGGACTTACTATATCAAGTGGATTTGGTGCAGGTGTGCAATTGCAGGGCTTAAATCCTGACTACACTATTATTCTTATCAACGGGGAACCATTGGTGGGTCGCACCGCTGGCGTGCTAGATTTAAATAGAATTGCTTTAGGAAACATTAAAAAAATTGAAATTGTAAAAGGTCCTTCCTCAAGTTTATATGGAAGTGAAGCGATGGCGGGTGTTATCAATATCATTACGGATGCCACCACAACTATTCCACTTCAAGCATCCTTACGTTATGGAACATATGAAACATTGGATGCTGGAATAAATAATGCCTTTTCATCGAAGCGTGTTTATTACCAAGGGTTTTATAATTATTTTAATACCAATGGGTATAGTATCAGACCCAACAGCAGTAGTAGGGTAACAACACCCATTACTAGGTTTACCATGAACCAGCAATTAAAAGTAAACTTAACTGACAATACGAATTTGTCAGTTGGACTAAGGTTCACTAATGAAAAAATAAAAAATGATATATCGGTTGATAATGGTGGTGCTACTATCAATTCTAATGGCAAGGAAAATAATACAGATCAAAATGTAAACCTGACTTTAAATCATCGTTTTTCAAATGTGTTGAAAACTAGTTTCAGAGGCTATTTTACCGAGTATAATGCAAAGCAAGATTTAGTAACGCTTTCGGGTGATCCATATTATGATTTACTAAATCATTCCTTTCAACGAATTGAAAATCAAACGGACTGGAATTTCAAAAAAAAATTGAATGTACTTTTCGGAGCAGGTGCGGTATGGGAAGGTGTTAAGAGTACAAGATATGATAGTGAAAATGTAAGGAAGAACAATTCAATCCAATACGGATTTACCCAATTAGAGTGGACGCCAAATGATAAGTTTATTTTAATTGGTGGTTTTAGATTCGATAAAAACGAAGCATACGCATCAGCGTTTAGTCCCAAAATGTCAGCCTTATATAAAATCAATGCAAAGCATAAAATAAAATTAAGTGTTGGTCAAGGATTTAAGGCGCCCGATTTTAGACAAATTTATTTAGACTTCACAAATGCTGCAGCAGGAGGCTATAGTGTATTTGGAACAGCTCAAGCGCAACAAGTGATATCAACTTTAATGACTTTGGGACAAATTGGTACCCTATATGATAATTATTATCAATTAAAATCCTTGAAGCCAGAATATTCAAATGGGGTGCATTTAACTTGGGATTTCGAACCTAATAGTAAAAACTTTTTTAGCCTACAATTTTTCAGAAATGATATTCGAAATTTAATTCAGGTTCAACAAGTAGGAGCTTATACAACGGGCGCTCAAATATTTAGTTATTTAAATATTGGACGTGCATTTACACAGGGAATTGAACTAGAAGCTAAACATAAAGTAAACAATAATTTATTTGTGAGTGGTGCATATCAATATTTGGTAACAGGTGATAAAGATCAAATTGAACAAATAAAATCAGGAAAAGTATATAAAAGAGATGTGAATGGGTATAGTAAAATATTAAGTTTAAATGACTATTTAGGTTTACCAAATAATAGCACACATAAGGTTCAACTTAAATTAAACTATACGAATACCGATGGATTTTTTGCAAATTTTAGAGCCATGTATCGCAGTAGTTGGGCAGTAAATAATACAAATGGAAATGAAGTATTTGATAACGGCGATGAATTAGCAAAAGGATTTATTTCCTTACACACTTCAATTGGGAAAGATTATCGTAACGGTATTTCATTACAATTAGGATGTGATAATATTTTAAATTATGTGGATGCTTTAAACTTACCAAACCTCCCTGGTAGAACCTATTTCGGCACTTTTAAATATCAAATTTTTAAAAATAAATAACATGAAAAAAACAGTTCAAACAATTGGCTTATTCATTATGGTAGCAACTAGTATGGTGGCATGTACAAAGTCAGAAACAGCGGCTCCAACAGTAGTAACGCCATTAACTATTTACACAGTGAAAGATATCCCAGCTGATACCGCTACAGGTAAAACAGCACAAGGACAGCCCGTCTCAAATGGCATTTATACTTTTTACAGTTTAGAAAAAAATGGGTTAGTACCCAATACTGATAGTGCAAGTACTAAATGGGATATAGCATTTTTAGCTACTAGAATATTAACAAATGGTGGAACAAGTGGTAAAGGATTAGGCGGAGCTTTTGTTTATACTGGATTATTTGACGATTTAAAAATAATTTCTCCAGACTCGGTTTTCAAAACTGACAATGCACCAACTTCTTATGCCATCACAACTGGAAGTGGAAAAGGATGGTATTCCTATGATGGATTAAACAATTTAATCACTCCATTAGCAGGAAGGGTATTGGTGATTAGAACAGCGTCAGGTAAATATGCAAAAGTAGAAATAACAAGTTATTATAAAGGTGGCGTAACACTACCTACTACGGCTAGCGAAGATGATAAATTATACAAGCAACGTTATTATAATTTCAGATTTGCTTATCAACCTAATGGAACTAAAACTTTTTAAAGTTTAAGTTACTTCCCCCAAATGAAAAGGGCTTCCAACTGGAAGCCCTTTTCATTTATGTATATTTTTATTTTTTTGCTTTAAAGCTCCAAGTGAAATTAAATTCGGCGACTATTTCATTATTTTCATTTTTACCTTCTGACTTGCAAATGAGGGTGACGCCCTCTCCTGTTTTAATTGTTTCCGCAATTGCATTTTTAATAAGTGATCCATCGGGACAAGTAAATGACAGTATTCCTGTTCCTTTTTTAAAATAACTAGCTTCCATTTTTATAACTAGCATACTTACTTTAGCGTCTAATTTGTATAAATGACCAAATGCCAATAATCCAGTACTCATTTCAGCAGCCATAGCTTCGGCCGCAAAATACATGGATTTAAAGGGGTTTTTACTAAACCAGGAATGTCGGACACGAATGGTACATGTATTTTCATCGACATGCTTTAATCGAAGGCCAACAAAAAATGCTGCAGGTAATTTAGTGGCAAGAAAAAAACCAAAGCTAATCGGGGAGCTTATTTTATTTACAAAACTACTAAAATGGGTATTCATAAGTTTGTATTCGTATTTCCATATAAATGTACTTCAATTTTAGTTGATAAACCTTAAATTTACTTAGTATAAAATAAATGATAATTTATTATTAGTAATAGCTAAAGTAAGTATATGAATAAAAAAGTAACCTATATTATATTAACTACCTTTTTTTTCGCGCAATTAAGTTTACATGCACAAAAAAAAGTTGTAGGCAATGCTTCTTCAACAACACTCATTTCCAATGTAGTAATTGTTGATGGAACCGGAACTGCTCCTAAAAAAGGTGCTATAAGATTTAAGGGCGATGCGATTATTGAAATAGGCGAACTAACAACTAAAAATGTAGAAAAAGTAATTGACGGGAAAGGCATGGTATTAGCACCTGGCTTTATTGACGCACATAGTCATCATTTAAGTGACCTGCAACGTAAACCTGCAGGATTGTCAACATCAAATCAAGGTATTACAACTATTGTAATTGGTCAGGATGGAGGCAGTTATCCTATGGATTCTTTGGAAAAAGACATGGTCGAAAAGCCAGTTGTAGCAAACGTTGCAAGCTATACTGGGCATTCAAGTTTAAGAGAAGAAGTGATGGGTGAAAAAAATGTATTAAGACAAGCAAGCCAAGAGGAAGTGGATAAAATGAAATCAATTTTGTCAGCTGAATTAGCAAAAGGTTCATTAGGATTATCAACCGGATTAGAATATGAACAAGCATTTTATTCAAGCCGAGATGAAGTATTACAATTAGCTAAAGTTGCAGCAAGTGCTCAAACAAGATACATAAGTCATATTCGTAGTGAAGACGTAACATTAGCTGATGCATTGGATGAAATTATTCAAATTGGTAAAATCACCAACATGCCGGTGCAAATTTCTCATATTAAATTAGCAAAGAAATCAGATTGGGGTAATGCTTCAAAGGTATTAGCTCAATTAGAAAGTGCTCGTGCTGAAGGCGTAAAAATTACTGCCGATGTTTATCCGTATACTTTTTGGAATTCCACTTTGCGTGTATTATTTCCTGCACGCGATTATACCAATATGGCTAGCGCTGAACTTGCCGTTACTCAATTATTTGATCCAAAGGAATCCTATATCGTACAATATGCGCCTAATAAAAATTATGTAGGAAAAACCCTTTCTGCAATTGCTCAACTAAGAAACGAAACGGAGGCGCAAGCTTTAATAAGTTTAGTGGATATAGCAGCAAAGTTTAAAGAAGCAAACCCCAAATACAATGGAAGTATTGAAGCCATTGCAGCAAAATCAATGAGTGAATCGGATGTTGCTAAATTTATAGCATGGCCTTATGCTGTTATATGTTCCGACGGTAATGGTGGAGGACACCCAAGAGGGTATGGTTCTTTTACAAGAGTATTAGGTAAGTATGTAAGAAACGAAAACATCATGTCTCTATCAACGGCTATTCACAAAATGACAGGTCAAACTGCGGAATATTTGGGTATTAAAAATCGCGGCTTAATTGAGGTTGGGAAAAAAGCCGATCTGGTATTATTAGATCCTAATACGGTGATAGATCATGCAGCTATCGGTAATAGTAATGCATTATCAACCGGCATTGCAATGGTATGGGTAAATGGGCAATTGGTGTATGAAAATCAAAAAGCGACTGGTAAAAAGCCAGGTGTTTTAATAAAAAGATAGTTTAACAATAATCCTTTTAACATATTTCGTAATGGTGTTACGATAAAATAAAAAAATGCAGCAAAAATTTAATTAGAAAAATATTGATCTAAAAATTGAAAAAAGGAATGATACAAACAAATAACAATGCCATTGTGTTAACCAATGGCTTACTAACTTCTCCCGATGCTAAAACAGCACATGGTTTAATTAGAGGAACGGAACGCTTCACCATTATTGGAATTGTAGACAGTAAAGAAACTGCAGGGAAAGATGCAGGTGAATTATTAGATGGGAAAAATAGGAACATTCCTGTTTTTGATAATTTAGAAAGTGCCATAAGTAACTTAAGTAATATTCATTATTTAGTAATTGGTGTTGCTACGGTTGGAGGGAAACTACCAGGTAATATGCTAGAGGTTGTGATTAAAGCAATCAACGCTGGTATATCTATTGTGAATGGCTTACATGAATATTTAAATGAAAAGCCTGATGTGGTTGCATTGGCAAAATCGAAAGGGGTTACCTTAACCGATGTTAGAAAACCAAAATCAAGAGAAGATTTGCATTTTTGGACGGGCGAAATATTCAAAGTGAAAGCACCCATTATTGCCGTGATAGGAATGGATTGTGCAATGGGAAAACGTACAACTGCTAGAATGTTAAGACAAGCTTGTGAGGCCAATGGATTAAATGGTCAAATGATTTATACGGGACAAACAGGTTGGTTGCAAGGGGGTAAATATGGTTTTGTATTTGATTCGACATTGAATGATTTTGTTTCAGGTGAATTGGAAAATGCAATTGTAACTTGTTGGAAAGAGACCCATGCGGATATCTTATTTTTAGAAGGCCAGTCGTCTTTAAGAAATCCAAGTGGTCCCTGTGGCATTGAATTATTAATTTCAGGTAATGCAAAACATGTAGTTTTATTGTTTGCACCAAAGCGAAAATATTTTGATAATGACGAACATTGGGGAAGTATACCGTCGGTTGAATCAGAAATTGAAATCATTGAAAAGTTAGGATCAAAAGTAATTGCAGTCGCTGTGAATACCGAAGACTGCAGCACCGAGGAAGCTTTTGCTTATCAAAAAGAGTACGAACAAAAATTACAAATTCCAGTTTTGTTACCAATACAGGAAGGTGTTCAAAAAATAATTCCAGTTTTAAAAAGTTTAATTAAATAATAATCGGCGTAAGCTAAATAAAAGTATTCAAATGAAAATAGTTGCAGTAAGATCTTATTTAACAAGTATGGCTTTAACAAAACCATACACCATCGCATACAATACCTTTTCGGATGTGAGCTTGGCTTTTTTTGAAGTAGAGTTAGAAAACGGTATGGTAGGTTATGGTTCAGGAAGTCCAGCAAAAGAAGTAGTTGGGGAATCAACTGCACAAACAGCTGCTAATTTACAAACTGAATTTGTACAAAATTTTGTCGGAAAAGATATTCGTCAATTTCAACAAATTATATTTGATACTATTAAGCATTTTCCACATTTACCTGGAACACAAGCTGCCATTGATATTGCGTTGCATGATGCCTTTTGTAAATTCATTGGTATTTCGGTTGCTAATTTTTATGGTCGAAAAATAAAGGCGTTGCCAACATCAGTAACCATTGGTATTAAAAATGTGCAAGAAACCTTATTAGAAGCGAAGGATTATCAAACACATGGTTTTAAAGTATTAAAAGTAAAAACAGGAATAGATGTAAATGAGGATATCGAAAAAGTTTTAAAGCTCAAGGAAAATTTTGGAAATCATTTTTCAATTAGGGTTGATGCGAATCAGGGGTATAAGCTTGATGATTTGAAAAAGTTTATTACAGCAACAAAACACCAAGGCTTAGAATTAATTGAGCAACCTATGCCAGTTGGAACTGAAACTGAATTATTAAATTTAAGTTTGGAGGAGCGTAAATTATTAGCAGCCGATGAAAGTTTAAAGGACCCACAAGCAGCATTAAAATTAGCAGCCAATGAAAAACCATTTGGCATTTATAATATCAAATTAATGAAGTGCGGTGGTATATATGGTGCCTTAGGCATTAGCAATATTGCTAATAATTCGGATATTGATTTATTCTGGGGCTGTAATGATGAGAGTATTATTAGTATTACCGCTGCCTTACATGTAGCTTATGCATGCCCTAATACAAAGTATATTGATTTAGATGGCAGTTTTGATTTAGCCGAGGACTTAGTGAAGGGAGGTTTCGAAATTGAGGAGGGTGTCATGAAAATTAATGATGCACCAGGTTTTGGATTCACTTTATTATAAAACACATTCACTAAATAGACACCTATGGAAATGCTAAAACCAAAAATTGGATTACGTGCGGCAACATTTTTAGTAGTGAGCGTAATTATTGGTTCGGGCGTTTTTAAAAAAATTGCGCCTATGGCGCAAGAATTAGGTAGCCCATGGTTAATTGTTTTATGTTGGATATTAGCCGGCTTAATTAGTTTAGCCGGCGCTTTATCAACGGCCGAAATGGTAAGCATGTTTCCAAATTCAGGCGGCGAGTATTTTTATTTTCAAAAAGTGTATGGTCGTTTCTTCTCCTTTTTATATGGATGGTCAAGTTTTACTGTTATCAAAACGGCAGCCATCTCAGCACTCGCCTATATTTTTGCCCAGTCTTTTAATAGTTTATTTCCCTTACCTGAAATGGGCAATCAAGAAAGCTTTTTAGGCATTGCACTATTTCAAAATCTTTCCATAAAAATATTAGCCTCCGTTTTAATTATTTTATTAACCTTATTAAATTATAGAGGTGTACAATTTGCCGAAAAACTAAGTAGCATATTAACCTATTTAATGTTAGCAGGTATTTTAGCATTTATTATCATTGGGTTTGCTTCAGAAAAAGGTTCAACACAACATTTAACGCAAACCAGTCAATTAAATAATTATTTAGCACCACAGGGTTGGAATTTAATTAAAGCTTTATTTGTTGCCAGTTTAGGCGCCTTTTGGGGCTATGAAGGCTGGAATAATATTGCTTATGTAGGAGAAGAAGTAAAAAATCCAAAAAAGAATTTACCACTAGCCTTGGGTGTTGGAACCATTATAGTAATTGTTACCTATGTATTATTAAACATTTTGTTTGTTTACGTATTACCAATTGATTATTTCATTGGATTAAATGCGACTCCTAATAAAATTGCAGCAGTAGAAGTAGCTGGTCAAATTAGTGGAAGTATTGGAATGATATTAATTGCTTCTTTAATTGTAGTGACTACATTGAACTCTACAAACAGTAGTATTCTCATGTCGGCAAGAATTTTATATGCTATGGCAAGAGATAATATGTTCTTTAAAAAAGCTTCATCGGTTCATCCAAAATACAATACACCCGATATTGCTTTATTTATTCAAGCGTTTTGGGCTATTGTACTTGTTTTTTCTGGAACATTTGATCAATTAACCGATATGCTTGTTTTTGCCTCCTTTATGTTTTATGGTAGTACGGCTTTAGGTGTTATTATTTTAAGAGTAAAACATCCTGAATTAGAAAGAAAGTATAAAGTAATTGGCTATCCTTTTGTACCAGCTATATTTTGTTTGTTTTGCGTAAGTTTATTTATCAGCACTATCATCAACCAGCCTTATTCTGCAATTTGGGGATTAAGTTTGATGGCAACCGGGGTACCTGTATATTTTCTTCTAAATAAAAATGCCAAGTCATAAACCTGGCATTTGAAATATATTTAGGAATTTAATTTATGCTAAAATATTTTTAGCATACTCCATACATTTTCGAGTTTCTTTAACTGCATCAGATCCTGCAGGTATATCATATTCTAATTCAATGGTTGCAGGTATACTAAATTTATTTTCCTTAAGTAAAGTCAAAATTTCTTTTATCGGTGTATTGCCTTGGCCCCATGGTCTGTTTTCGCCACCATTTTCTTTGTTTAATCTGTCTTTAATATGCATACTGGTAATGCGATCGTGTTTAGTTTTAATAAGTGCCAAAAGTGTTTCTTTTGTATTCGCACCTCCTGCAGCAATATAGTGACCGCAATCAAGATTCATTGAATTAAAAGGTGATTGGCTTAAAGCTACATCCCAAGCAGTATCTGTTGCTTGTAAGTGCGCATGATAACCAATGTAAATTCCATGCTTTTCACCTAAGTCACCTAATCGTTTTGAATGTTTAGAATCCTCTGGAATTTCAACTGTAACTGATTTTGCACCTAATGCTTTAGCTGCTTTTAAGGCATACTCAATTTCTCCATCTGTATTGGTAGGATTTAATGCATTGGGTTTAAATGCATAAACAGTAACACCTGCCTTATTATACATTTTTTTAATTTCCTTGAACTTATCCATACTAACTGTTTCTCTCCATTTTACAAGTTCAGTTTGATATGTTTTCATTTTAGCCTTTAATTCATCAGTCCAATCAATTTTCATACCTGGCACCCATTGCACAGGACTTGCTGGTGCACCTGCATACTGCTCAATGGCATCTCCCATTAACTCAATAGCACTAATATTTGCGTCAATGCAATATTGTAATATTTGTGTAGCACTTCCAGGCAAGCTTCTAAATGAGTAAGTTATAGCACCCACCTGTACTCCATTAATTAAAGAAGTTGGGCTAGATAGACCAAGTACATTTTCAGCGAAAGCTGATTTACTTGCAACCAACAAACCTAAGCTGGCTAAAGAGCTTTGAAAAAGAAATGCACGACGACTGTGCATTGAATTTGATTTTTTTGAAATAGACATAGTGGCGTTAATTTAATAGTAATACAATCGTTTATTAAATTTAATACATCCAATGTACAATGAAAAAATAAAAAGGAAGAGTGGTAATTACCTCAATTCAAAAACAACTCCTTGTTCAGGATAAATAAGGGGTAGCCCCAATTTATTAGCTTCCAAAATTTGTTTTTTAATTGACGTTTCGCAATTGCCACAAGGTTTGATATGTGTAACGATGATATTGACTGATTTTAAATTTTGACCCGCTAAATTGTTTAAAGAATTTAATTCTTGCATTAATAGCTTTGGAGTCAAATGTCCAAACAACGCTTTGTCAGGCATGCTATTATCGAAAGAAACTTCAATGAAAATACCCTTTAATTTATTTTCTTTAATCATTGGCGCAATAGCTTTCCAAAGTAAATTAAGCTTATTGGATTTTTCAACCGTATCGGCACCTGTATCACCCAAGTATAATAAGTAGTCTTGATTTTGTCTTACTAAAAAGGCGCTACTTTCATAAGGATTAACATGACTTAATGAAAATGGGGTAACATATAATTCAGTATTTGGAATTAATATTTCTTTACCCTCAACAAGTGTTTGATAGGTGTATTTATTTAAAATAGGTTTGTCACCTTCATTGGCAAAATTGGCCCAACTTTTCCATGTAAAATAATTATTTTTTAAAACCTCAATAACCGAACTAAATCCATAAATAGGTTTTGGAATATCGTTAGGTGCATTTAAAACTAAACCTGCTAAATGATCTAAGTGGCCATGTGAAATAAAATAGGCGCTAATGTGTTTTTTTTGAATCTCTTCAGCACTCGACTCTGTAAATAGTGATTTTTTTTGTGCTACTTGAAGCCCAGTATTAATGGTACCTGCGTCTAAACAAATGAATTGATCAGATCCATTCTTGGCAACTAAGTATGCTGATAAATTTGATTCATCCAAACCACCCTTTACACCTAATGGAATAATTTTAAATCCATTCTTATTTGTATTTGATTGGATATTTACTTGTGCAAATGTTGAACAGTAAAATATACATAAAAGAATAATGAATAGATTTCTCAATTGCATGATTTTTAACATAATAAGTAAAATTAATTTAAATTACCTTTAGCGAGATAATATGAGAGTAATTTTTATAATAATAGCGTCCTTTTTGCTTTTAGCAAATACAAAAGGCATTGCACAGGTTAATTCAACATCCAACCCAATGCTATTTATAGGACATCCTAATCGTATAAATACATTAGACAGCTTAATAAATGTAGCTGCTAGCTTGGCTTTGAATTCGAAAGACTATCATTATGAGCTTAAAATAGGAGTGGACAAGGATAGTCTACGACCTGATACAGTCGACTATCAATACAAGAATGATTCCATCATTATTAGTGTAGCTAATCATTTTTTCAATGATTTAGCTATTGGAAATCGTATGCCTAAATTAGATCACAATGGTGTTAAGTTTAAAATGAATGAAATTGAAGTTCCGTTGATGGTTAAAAAATATGCAGAAAAAGAGTCTCTAAGCGAACTCGTTAAGTATTATATAAAAAACGCGAGGGAGGTAAGCATCATTTTAGATACCCTTGCTTATTATCAAGCAAGCAGCATACCCAATCCCGATAAAATAAAAATTTTACAAAATGCGGCCAATGATTTTAGGTGGCTAAATGCAATCAAAAAAACGAATAAGTTTATTTTAGTCAATATTCCTTCTGCAATTTTGAAAGCTTATGATAGCAATAAAATGATTATGGCTATGCGCGTGATTGTTGGCAAACCGACTACGCCAACAAATACTTTGGCGTCGCAAATTAACAGGGTTGTTTTAAATCCATATTGGATGGTTCCTAAAAGTATAATCAAAAATGAAATGTTTGATAAGTATAAAGCTGACAGGGACTATTTTTTTAAAAATGGTTTTACTTTAATTAACGCAGCCTATAAGACAGTCGATCCATGTACTTTAGACCTCACTAAATATAGTAAGGACAATTTTCCATTTATGGTACGTCAGGGAACTGGTTTGGATAACTCATTAGGCTTATTAAAAATTGAATTTGAAAGTCCCTCCTCTATTTACTTGCACGATACGCCTCAAAAGGGATTGTTTAAAAATACTAAACGATTTTATAGCCATGGATGTATAAGAATGGAAAGGCCTGTAGATATTGGAAATTGGTTGCTTCAAAATAATAGAATTGCTATTGATACTTTTGATTTTAAACAGCCCTCTAAATATACCATTCCACGTCCCATACCCGTTACCATTCCAACACAAGTGATTATATGGTATTGTCAAATTGATTTTGACTATAAAGGAGCTTTAAAATTTTATCAAAACGTTTACAATAAAGAATAATTGAATTTTCTAGGAAAAAAAATTCCTGTATATCATTCAAATTATTCGTTGCTGGTGTAGGTGTCAAAAAATATGTCTATAAAAACTATTTCAGTAAGGTGACTAGATTTATACAACTCACTATTCCTTATTTTTTCTATTGTTTCAAAAAGTGATTTTTGTTCTTCTATCCAAGTTGCAGCTATGTCATGAAATGGAAAATCAATTAAAGCATTTTCACAATCTTGATTCAAACTAAAAATTGTTTTCATTTTATCAATCAAGTGTATTTATAATATCTGAAGAAGATATTTCTAAAGCGGCAGCTATTTTATGTATTTGAAAAATACTGGTGTTTATTTTGCCAAGTTCAATTCTGCTTAACTGCGTATAATCCATATCGGCATTGAAGGCTAATGTCTCTAATGTAAGATGGTTTTCCATTCTTAATTGACGAATACGCATTCCGATCAGTTTGGCGACCGTATCTTTATTATGAGGCATTTGCAAATTTGTAATAATAACCCCGTCAATTCAATGGCAAATATGCCATCATTAAAATGTGGCAAATATGCCATATTTTGTGTTCTTAATAAATCAGAAGCGTGTTGTAATAAATAGGAGCATAAAACGCTGGAGTGGATTAAAAGCTTACTTAAAGTTAAACCTATTCATTAATTATTTTTTACTTTTGGCTAAACAATAACATATGACGAATCAATTATATCCATGTTTATGGTTTGATGGCAAAATCGCCGAAGCCACCCACTTTTATTGTTCTTTATTTTCAAATTCAAAAAAAATTGCCGAGAATAATATCATCACCAAATTCGAAATCGAAGGAATGGATATTAAATTATTAAATGGCGGAGCACTTTTTAAAGTAAATCCATCGGTTTCCTTTTTTGTAAAATGTGAAACTAAAAATGAAATAGACAATATATGGAAAGGCTTATTAGACGGTGGTAAAGTCATGATGAATTTGGAGCAATACCCTTGGAGCGAATATTATGGTTGGATTGAAGATAAATATGGAGTTACGTGGCAATTGTTTTTAGGCACATTAACTCCTGGTGAACAAAAAATTATTCCATGTATGTTATTTACCAATAACGAGTTTGGGCGAGCGGAAGAGGCTATGAAATGGTATACACACATTTTCAAGGAAAATAAAGTATTGAATACCGATTATTATACCGAAGCGGAAGTTCCTTTTACAGGCAAACTTAAGCATGGAACATTTCAAATAAACAATCAACAATTTGCAGCAATGGATGGTCCTGGTGATCATCAATTTGAATTCAATGAAGGTGTATCTTTTGTTGTTGAATGTAATGACCAAGAGGAGGTTGATTATTATTGGGATAAACTTTCTGAAGGAGGATATGAAGGACAATGTGGTTGGTTAAAAGATAAATTTGGTGTATCCTGGCAAATAGTACCCATTGAGCTTAATAAATTAATGAGTGATCCCATTACGGCCAATAAGGCTAGATCGGCCTTTATGAAGATGAAAAAGTTTATTATTAAAGATTTATATTAAACTATTTTTCACCTGGTTTTCAATTCATTATCTGTTTTGTAAATTCAAAACGGTTGCTTTTAACATTTAGGGAAATTTTCTTGTGTTACCTTTGCAGTCCTTTAAATGAAAAAGCGTTTAATCATATTATCATTATTACTATTTATAAACCTTGGTTTATTTAGTAAGAACCAAGCAGAAGTGCATACTACTGAAACTTCATTAAATGTCAATGAAGATAGGATTGCTTATTTGTCTCAAAAACTTAATATTAATAAAGCAGCTATTAGTTTGGCTATTAAAGGATACGAAAAACTTAGAGAACTTGGACAAATAAGTAATAGCATGTATTTGACTATAGTGGATTTTAGTAAGCCAAGTAATACCGAACGTTTTTATGTTATTGACATGCTCAAGGAGCAAATAGTTATAAAAACATTAGTTGCGCATGGCAAAAATTCGGGCACTTTAATACCAAGTGAATTTTCAAATAAAATTTCGTCTTTAAAAAGTAGCTTAGGGTTTTATGTAACAGGAAATACTTATAGTGGTAAACATGGAACATCGCTGATTTTAGATGGTGTTGAAAAAGGTATTAATGACCAAGCAAAAAACCGAGCAATCGTATTACATGGCGCCAACTATGTTAGCAGTAATATGATTAGTGATGGTCATACACCTATTGGCCGAAGCTTTGGTTGCCCAGCAGTACCCAATAATAAAGTTAAAAGTATCATTGCTACCATTAAAGGAGGTACTTGTATGTTTGTATATGCGCCCAATTCGGAGTATGCGCAAAAATCAATGCTGGCTAAATAATGTATTTAGCTTCCCCATGTTTTTCATAATTTTGCGGTACTAATTCATTTAAAACATAGCTATGACTAAGTATGTAATTGTATGTCTATTTGCGGTTTCACCCATTTTAGTATCCGCTCAGAAAAAAGGAGCCAAAAAACCTGTCTCTAAATTAACTACAACAGCTGTAGCTAGCAATATCAGTTCTATTCAAGCTCCTATGAAGTTATGGTATGAAAATCCCGCAAATCATTTTGAAGAAGCTTTATTATTAGGCAATGGAATGCAAGGTGCTACCGTTTTTGGTGGCATTTCAATTGATAAAATATATTTAAACGATTTAACACTTTGGTCAGGTGAACCAGTGAATGCAAATATGAATCCACAAGCCTACAAGTATTTGCCTGATGTTCGTAAAGCATTAAAAGAAAATAATTATAAAAAAGCCGATCAACTCATTAAAAAATTACAAGGAAAGTATTCGGCTTCTTATGCGCCATTAGGCACTTTGTTATTAGAAATGAATGACGACCCTTATATCACGGATTATAATAGGACATTAGATATCGATCAAGCAATTGCTAAAGTAAAAACAACTTCTAATTCAAATGTAATTGAGAGAGAATATTTGGCATCTAATCCTGATAAAATTGTCGCGATACATTTAACGAGTAAAAAAGCGGGTGCTTTAGGATTTACGATTCGTTTTCAATCTTTATTAAAATATGAAAAAACTATCGGTAACAATACTATTGCTATTCAAGGAATAGCGCCGATTAAAGCCGATCCACCTTATTTACAAAAAAATAAAAATGCAGTTGTTTTTGAGCAAAAAAAAGGAACACGTTTTTCTACCATCATCAAAATACAAAACACGAATGGTAAAATAACCAAAACGGATTCAAGCTTAACCTTGTCCGATGCAACTGAAGCAACCTTGTATATTTCAATGGCCACTAGCTTTAATGGTTTTGATAAGGATCCAGCTACAAAGGGTTTGAACAATGTATCCATCGCAAATACACAATTGAACAATGCTACTAATTTAGGATGGACAGAAATCAGAAAAAAGCATGTTAAAGATTATCAAAGTTTTTATAATCGTGTACAACTAAAATTAAGCAATAAGGATACGGTCAATTTGCCAACTGATCAAAGGCTTATCAGATATGCATCAGGCGCACCTGACCCCTATTTAGAAACTTTGTATTTTCAGTACGGTCGATATTTATTAATATCAAGTTCACGTACACCATATGTTCCAGCTAATTTACAAGGATTATGGAATCCATATATACAACCACCATGGTCAAGTAACTATACTATGAATATTAATGCCGAAGAAAATTATTGGCTTGCAGAGAGTACTAATTTATCTGAAATGCATTTACCATTTTTACAATTCATAGATAACTTAGCTACAACAGGTAAAATAACTGCTAAAACATTTTACAATATGCCAGGTTGGGTAACGCACCACAATTCTGACATTTGGGCGATGTCCAATCCTGTTGGTGATTTTGGAAATGGCGATCCTTCATGGGCAAATTGGCCAATGGGAGGAACTTGGGCTTCCACACATTTATGGCAGCACTATTTATATACAGGTGATAAATTGTTTTTAGAAAAGCAAGCATATCCATTAATGAAAGGAGCTGCTGAGTTTTGTTTAGCATGGCTAATTCAGGATAATAATGGAAAGTATATTACTTCACCATCTACCTCGCCAGAAAATAAATTTATAACACCTACAGGTTACGAAGGTGCAACGTCATTTGGTAGTACGGCTGACTTAGCTATGATTCGTGAATTGTTTTTAAACATTATTGCCGCTCAAAAAATTTTAAATACGGATCCAACGTTTGTTGATAAAATCAATACCACTTTAAATAATTTATATCCTTATCAAATTGGCAAAGCAGGTAACCTTCAAGAATGGTATTATGATTGGGAGGATGCCGATCCTAAACACCGTCACCAAAGTCACTTGTATGGATTATTTCCTGGAACACATATCACTAAGGAGGCCACTCCTGCAATTGCTGACGCAGCCAAAAAAACGCTTGAAATAAAAGGGGATGAGACCACAGGCTGGTCAAAAGGTTGGAGAATAAATTTATGGGCAAGATTAAAAGACGGAGAACATGCTTATAAAATGTATAGAGAGCTATTAAAATATGTAGAGCCTGATGCCATAAGAGATACTAAAAATAATAGTGGAGGCACTTATCCTAATTTATTAGACGCGCATCCTCCATTTCAAATTGATGGAAATTTTGGTGGAGCAGCCGCAGTTGCTGAAATGCTTATGCAGTCAAATAACGACTATATTGAATTATTGCCAGCTTCACCTAAGGCTTGGTCAAGTGGCGAAGTAAAAGGTTTAAAAGCGAGAGGAAATTTTGAAGTTGATTTTATTTGGTCTGAGGGTAAGGTAAAATCAGTTAAAATAAAATCAGCTACGCAGCCCTTTGTCAATGTTTTAATGAATGGTAGAATGGAAAAGATTAAAACCGACAAATAGCTTAAACAATTGTTAAAAATAATTTTTTCTTAATCAGTAAAATGGTTGTTTTCATATAATTAAATGGTATTTTCAGCAGAGAACATTAATTCGGTTAAACCTTTTATTTTAAACTAGGTCAAATTATAAAATATCATCGTATGAAAATATTTAACATTGCATTTTGTGCTAGTCTGCTTTTTTTACAATCATGTTCAAAGGATGCAGCAACTACAACGACAACACCAACAACAGGTGGGACTAATAATACCGTTGCGAGCACAACCGTTCCAGATGTTTACAAAAAAATATATGGAGCAACAAGTATTACATCGGATGGCACTTATATAACCATAAAATCAACAGGACTTCCTGATCATAAAAGTCCCTACTATGCATCCACCAATGCATTATATGAAGCCTATTCAGGAACCACTTTCGGTGGAAATGTTTTTCAAAAAAACCCAAATTCAATTGCTGAGAAAGCATATGTTTTTAAAATTCCAATTGATCCAAAAGTTTCATCAACGCATGCAGCAACTCCATTAGGTGCGATAGGTGTTTCCCTAAACGGGGTTCCTTTTTACAATCAATATGCAGGACCTAATCAACCTTTAACAGGCGAGGTTGTTTCATTTGATAAATATTGGGGCCATCCTGCTCCTTCAAGCGCTTATCATTATCATGTTGAGCCACTTTACTTAACAACGGTTAAGGCTACAAAGTCATCTCTAATGGGATTTTTATTAGACGGTTTCCCAGTATATGGTCCTGAAGAAAATGGTGTAGCAGTAGATAATAGTAAACTAGATGTTTACCATGGTCATACTTCGGTAACAACCGAATATCCAAATGGCATTTATCATTATCATATAACTAGTACCGACCCGTATATTAATGGAAATGGTTATTACGGTACACCAGGTACAATTTCACAATAAATGAAAAACATAATTATCATAAAGTGCTTTTTGTTAAGTGCTTTGTTTTATGCATGTGATTCAGCTAGTAACAAAGGGTTAAGTGAATTCTTGCCTAAGCATGATAGTACCAATAATAATATAGTAGTTCCTGGAGTTTTTACAAATGCAAACGATAAGGGTTTCAACTTTCATGCAGATACACTTTACTTAAATAAAACTCATTATAGCGGATGGGTTTATAAGCTTAATGAAATTAAGGACACTATATTTATGGGAGGTTACTTTAATGGAATTGAGGAAGGCATACAAAAAAAATGGTATTACAATAAGCAAATTGCAGAAGAACGATTATTTCATTTAGGTAAAAAAATAGGGAAACATATTGGCTTTTGGGAAAACGGCAATCCTAAGTTTGAATATTATTTTTTGAATGGCGAGCATCAGGGAATTGCAAAGGAATGGTATAACAATGGCAAGCCATACAGATCCTTTCATTATGAAAATGGTTATGAAGAAGGAAGTCAAAGAATGTGGTGGGAAAATGGAACTGTCAGGGCTAATTATGTTGTGAAAAATGGCAGACGGTATGGGCTCATTGGTTTAAAGCTATGTATGAATCAAAACGATAGTTTAAAAAAGTAGAAAGCTATTACACGATAATTTTTTAACAAGCTGATAAATACAAAAGACTGCTAAAAACATCTCCTATAAATAACAAAAAGTATGTTGTATAAATCATTGCTTTATTTAAGCTTCATTTTTTTATTGTTTTCTTGTTCAACAAAAAAGGTGAAGCAGGATAATAATAGTTTGATAAAGGAATCACTTCCCTTTTTCAATACACCCGATTGGACACCTGAGTGGATTGAACAAGATAGCAGTGCCTATCAAACCATACATCGTATACCAGTCTTTACATTCATAGACCAAGAAGGTGATACCATTTCGAATAAAAATGTTGTGGGTAAAATTTATGTGGCTAATTTTTTCTTTACCACTTGTCGAGGTATTTGTCCTAAAATGACTTCCAATATGTATTTATTACAAGAAGCCTTTAAACAGGATACCAATATTTTATTTTTATCACATAGCGTAACTCCCGAAACTGATTCAGTAGGAGTACTAAAAAAATATGCTATTGAAAATAAAGTCAACAGTAAACAGTGGCATTTATTGACGGGGTCGACAAAAAATATTTATGATCTTGCAAAAAAACAATACTTCGCAGGCGACACGGTTGGTTATTACCAAACGGGGAATGAATTTTTACACACCGAGAATTTCATTTTATTGGATAAGCAACAACGAATAAGAGGTGTTTATAATGGCACATTATTGGTAGAGATAGAAAGAATAAAAGAAGATATTATTATTCTAAAACAAGAAAATTAAGCAGCTACTTGACTAATTTTTAGCAGTGGTATTATTTCTTTTGAAATAATAAAGTTAAAATTCTAGGAATATTTGATTTGTCATCATCATCAAACCACTCCTCCAATAACTTTAGTTCAAAATTATATTTGTTAGCAGCTTTTAAAAAATCTGAAATGTTATGGATGTAACAGGTTACTACTTGCTCACCTTCATCTGTTGTAAATCGAGCTTTGGAGCCAGCGTATTGTTTAAATGGATGTAGTTCACTCATATACACATATGCCTGCTCATTAGATATTTGACCTATTTTTTCAAAAACAGCATCGATATGCTCAATATGTTCAAGTACAAGACTATAGGTAATTAAATCAAATTTTTCTTTTGTAAAATCCCAGGGCTGATTAATATCTGCAATTACAAATTGAGTATTTGTAGACTTTACTTTTTCAGTAGCTATTGCAAGCATAGCCTCGGAAAAATCAACTGCTGTAATTTGCTTCGCATGATGCTGAAGCCATACTGTATTTTTACCCGTGCCACAGCCAAATTCAAGTACTTTGTCAAATTGGATATTTGACAAAGTGGCTTGAAGTGCTTTTGCTTCTAAATCTCTTGTTTTATTTTCATTGGTATCATATTGTGCTGACCAAATTTGATACCCATCTTTTACATTCATGACAAGTATTTTAATAAATCAAATTTATCAGTAAATATATTACAAGATTTTAAATCCATTTGGGTGTATTTTAATCATCAATTATATTTGCTTTAAATAATTTACTTCTTAATCATTCATTTATGAACCTCATAACTGTAAAATCAACCATAAATGCACCGCTTTCAAAAGTTTGGGATTATTGGACAACTTTACAAGTTATGTGGAGGGTAGTTAAAAATGTATCATAATAGATATAAAATTTGAACTTATTATTCGCCAGTGTAAAACTATTTTGACTCGGTTTTGTTAAGTAACTAAACAAATAGGTTACTTACATGTCATTAGCAGTTACGCTTATCTTACCTAATCAATTATTTAAGGAGCATCCTGCCATTCAAAATGGTAGACCTACTTATTTAGTGGAAGAGTGGCATTATTTCAATCAGTATCAATTTCACCAACAAAAATTGGTTTTGCATAGAGCTAGTATGAAGTTTTATGCTCAATTTTTAACATCTCAAGGCTTAGCTGTTAATTATATCGATGCGATTGATGTTTTAAATAAGAGTGAAGTACTCATTAAAAATTTTCAAACAAACAATGTGACTCAAATTCATATGGTGGATCCGGTGGATAATTGGGTAGGTCGAAAAATAAAAGCAGCTTGTAAAAAATATAGTATAGAATTAATTATTTATGACAATCCTAATTTTTTAAATACCATTAAAGACGTAGAAAGTTATTTTGATAAAAAGAAAAATTACTTTCAAACTGATTTTTACACCTGGCAAAGAAAATCACGTAATATATTAATTGAAAAGGATGGGAAACCGGTTGGAGGGAAATGGACCTTTGATGCAGAAAATAGAGCTAAGTTTCCTAAAAAAGAAAAAGTACCCACAATACCCTTTAGTTCAAATAAGGAGTTCATTACGGAAGCAATCCGTTATGTTCAGCAGCACTTTGAAAATAATTACGGCGTTATAAATCACAAACCATTATTCGCTATTAATTACAAAGACACAGAAATTTGGTTAGCAGAATTTTTAGAACAACGATTTGAAAAATTTGGAATTTATGAGGACGCTATTGTAGCTAATGAGCCAGTGTTGCATCACTCCTTACTTTCCCCAATGCTTAATATTGGATTAATCAATCCACAACAAGTTATTGATCAGACAATCAAACATGCACAAAAAAATAATATCCCTTTAAATTCTTTAGAAGGTTTTGTAAGACAAATAATGGGATGGAGAGAATTTATTAGAATTGTATATGAACTAGAAGGTTCAAAACAAAGAACAAAAAACTATTGGAAGTTTACTAGAAAAATTCCAAAAAGTTTTTGGACAGGAACTACTGGTATACTACCTATTGATATTACAATAAAAAAAGTGTTGGAAACTGGCTATTGTCACCATATCGAAAGGCTGATGGTACTAGGAAATTTTATGCAGTTATGTGAATTTGATCCAAATGATGTTTATAAATGGTTTATGGAAATGTTTATAGATGCATACGACTGGGTAATGGTTCCTAATGTTTATGGTATGACTCAGTTTGCGGATGGAGGATTAATGACAACTAAACCATATATAAGTGGTAGTAATTATTTAATGAAAATGAGTGATTATGAAAAAGGAGATTGGCAAGTGATATGGGATGGATTGTTTTGGCGATATATGCATGAGCATAGAAGCTTTTTTTTAAGCAATCCAAGAATTGGTATGTTAGTACATACTTTTGATAAAATGAGTTCTGATAAACAACAAGCTCATTTAAATGCGGCTAACAATTTTTTAAAAAATTTAGACAATTAAAAAACTATATGAAAATGCAAATAAGTGCATCCGAATTAATAGATATGGAACAACGCAAAAGAGCTCATTTAATCAATAGTGTAGGAGGTTTTAAAAGCGTATGCCTTATAGGTAGCAGTGATTTAAATGGCAAAACTAATTTAGCTATATTCAGTTCCATTGTTCATATAGGCGCTAACCCACCTTTAATTAGTTTTATTATGCGACCCGATTCGGTTGAACGTCATACCTTATCCAATATAATAGAAACAGGATCCTATACTATTAATCATTTAAATGAATCAATTTATAAACAAGCACATCAAACATCGGCAAGATATCCCAAAGAGGTATCAGAATTTGATGCAACTAAATTAACTGAAGAATATAAAGGCGGGTGTAAGGCACCGTTTGTCAAAGAAAGTAATATCCAACTTGAAATTGAATTCAAACAAAGAATTGATTTAACCATCAATAATACGATTATGATTATTGGCGAAATTAAAAATATTTACTTTCCTGAAAATTGCTTGCAAGAAGATGGGTTTTTATCAATTGAGCAGGCGGGCACTATCACCTGTTCAGGACTTGATAGTTATCATATAACAAACACTATCGAGCGCTTACCTTATGCAAAAGTATAATGAAACTTTATTTCCAACCGATTATTCATTCATCGTAGAAAGGATAAATGCAATACATCCGGAGAAGTATGCGAAAACTAGAAATTTTCTTAATGGAGATATAACCTATTTATCACCTTATATATCAAGAGGTGTGATTACGTTAAAGCAAGTACAAGAAGCTATTATAAATAACGGGTTCAATATAGTACAAAGTGAAAAATTAATACAAGAACTTGCATGGAGAGAATACTATCAGCGAGTATGGCAGGAAAAAGGTGATCATATTTGGGATGATTTAAAACAACCACAAACTAATGTTCAGCATAACCAATTGCCATTAGCGCTGCTACATGCATCAACAGAAATTCAAATAATTGACGATCAGATAAATAGTTTGTTCACTACAGGATATTTGCATAATCATATTAGAATGTATTTAGCATCTATTGTTTGCAATATTGGTAAGGCACACTGGAAAGAGCCTGCAAAATGGATGTACTATCATTTATTTGACGGAGATATGGCAAGCAATAATTGTAGTTGGCAATGGGTAGCAGGTTCGTTTTCGGCTAAGAAATATTATTGTAATCAAGAGAATATAAATAAGTATACGAACTCACAACAAGTAGGAACGTTTTTAGATCATTCATATGAGCAATTAGTTGACTTGAAAGTCCCCAATCAATTATTACCCTCATACAATTTTGCTTTGCATACAAAATTACCGGACACTAAACTACCCATAATTGATACGAACATACCAACCCTATTATATAACTCCTATAATTTAGACCCAAATTGGCGTGCTTATGAAAAAGTGAATAGAGTATTAATTTTGGAGCCATCACACTTTAATAACTACCCTATTAGCGAAAATGTGTTGAATTTTATTTTAGATCTTGCTAATAATATTCAAGGTATTCAAGTGTTTTGTGGAGAGACGCATGAAATTGCAGCAATTTATCATCAAAACGAAATGGATACTAATAAGTTTATCATATCCAAAGAACACCCTGCATTTAAACATTATCCTGGAATTAAAGACGAAAGAACATGGTTGTTTCCAACCGTTACGGGGTATTATCCATCCTTTTTTAATTACTGGAAAAAATGCTTCAGTACTTTACACTAACTGGATGTAATAATTTAGCCACTAACCTAGTAAATGAATTTATGCATATGCTCCTTAGAGGGTATTGCACATTCCTTCTTTTTACCAAAAATGTTATAACGATACTTTGCAATTAAATTGTAAAACCAATTTCTAATATTTATTGGTATAAATTTCCCAGCTTTTAGAATGCTTGGCCAACCTGATAAAAAATTTGCAATTTCAATGATTGCATCTGACTTTACATAAACGGTTTCATTCTTTATAAATATTACAGATGCATTGTTTGAATTAATAGCATACTGATCCATTAATTTAATGCCAGCGTTTGATTGCTGAGCTGCAAAATGCAATTGATTATTTTTATCATATTTGATTAATAGCAATACGGTATTGTCACATAAATTACATACACCATCAAATAATACAATATTCATAAATTATTTTATTTCACCCATTTTCTTTAAAGCTAGCACAAATGCTATACCAAATAGAATAGTGATAAAGCCAGCAAAAAACGGTATTAACTGTATCATTTAATCTTTGTTGATTAATTTAAGCAAAATAGCAAAGCCGAGTATAGAAGGCACCCAAATACCAATAAAAATTCCAGCTTCCTTTTCGCCAGAAAACCAAAGTATTTCTGAAAAAATTAACGACAAAAATGCAGCAACCAGCATTAGAATATCTACGTAAGTAAACTTTTTAAACATATTTTTTATTTACTGTAACTTAAGCTTAATAGTTGATACTGCAACTATAATTGGTGTGTATTTTAGTTCGTCAATTTATTAAGTACTGTTTAATACAATGTTAAAGTAATAAATGGTATTAATGACTTGCAAATACACATGAATTGTTAAACATATGCATGAAATATAAAAGAAGTAACTTATTTTTAAAACCTAAAATTTATGAATGGCTATTTTAACTTTTCTTATTCTTCATTGGTATTTATCGCTATTTGGACAAACCTTTTACTTACACCGTTATTCAGCTCATAAAATGTTTACCATGTCCCCTTTTTGGGAAAAATTTTGGTATTTATTTACATGGATTACACAGGGTTCCTCGTATTTAAATGCACGAGCATATGCTATACTTCATAGAATGCATCATGCTTATAGTGATACGGAGCAAGATCCACATACTCCACATTTTTTTAAGGAAGCATTTACGATGATGATGCATACTCGAAAAATTTATAATGGAGTTTTAACAGGTTCGCTTCAGGTAGAACCAAAGTTTGATAAAAATTTTCCTATTTATCCTACCATTGATAAAATAGCTGATCATAATTTGACAAGATTAATTTTTGCAGGGTTGTACATTACATTTTATATATTTTTTGCAACACATTGGTGGATGTTTTTATTATTGCCAATACATTTTTTGATTGGCCCTATTCAAGGCGCCATTGTAAATTGGGCTGGACATAAATACGGTTACCGAAATTTTCCAGAAGAAAAGGATCAGTCTAGAAATACCTTAATTATAGACTTTTTAATGTTGGGAGAATTGTTTCAAAACAATCATCACCATGCTGGTGCAAGACCTAATTTTGCGGCAAAATGGTGGGAATTTGATCCAGTATATCCGATAATCAAATTTTTTAATAAATTGGGCATGATTAAATTAATCCCATTAGCAAAATAGCTTTTAAAAAGGATCAATATGTGTAAGAAGGTAGTTATAACGGGTAGTACCGGTATGATTGGCAGTAAAATACTCCAGTTATGTTTACATAGTAGTGAAATAAACGAGGTAATATCCTTAGTAAGAAAACCTACTGGTTTAACACATCAAAAATATTCCGAAGTAGTTGTTTCTGATTTTTTAAATTATGAAAACTATGTTCAACAATTTAATAATGTTGATATTGTTTTTTACTGTTTAGGTGTTTACACAGGCGCTGTTCCGCCTATTGAATTCAGGAAAATAAATTTTGATTATCCTTTTAACTTAGCTAAGTCTATTCATTCATATTCACCCCAAGCAACTTTTTGTTTATTGAGTGGACAAGGTGCCGATAGATCAGAAAAAAGTACGATGCAATTTGCAAGAGACAAAGGGGCCATTGAAAACGCTTTATCAGCATTGCATTTTAAATCTTTTTACACATTTAGACCAGGCTATATTTATCCTACTAAAAAAAGAAAGGAACCTAATACCTTTTATAAATTATCACGCGTACTTTACCCTATTTTAAAATTACTTGGCAATAATTTAAGTATTACTGACGAGCAATTAGCTAGTACCATGTTTACTGTTGGATTAAACGGCTATTCAAGTGAAATTTTAGAGAATAAGAATATGCGCTTATTGAATTAAGGCAGCTAATTAATAATTTTTTCCTTTTGTTTCAAGTAACTCAAATGCTTCCTCCCAACTTGGAATCGAATCAGACGCATAACCATAAGTTCGTCCTGTAGCAATTGAATGAAAGGATTTCATTGCTTTTAAGTGTACCCCGTTTTTCATAAACACTAACATGGCTTCACGACTTTCCCATGCAGTTAAAGTACACTGATAACCGTTTATTTTTTTAACTGAACTATATAAATTTCCTTTTGCTGATTTTGCCTCACCAAATGAAGGGATGGCTAAAGTCCAAAATTTTATAAATCCAATAATTCCCTTTGGCTTTAAACCAGTAATTGATATATGCATAATATGATTAAATATTTTTTATAAATTTTGCAGGTACACCGCCTACAATCGTATTATTAGGTACATCCTTTGTAACTACTGAACCTGCTGCAACAACAGCGTTTTCACCAATGGTTACACCAGGTAAAATGGTGGCTGCCGCACCAATCCATGCGTTTCTTTTTATCAAAATAGGTTTACAAAGTAAGGACTTTCTTTTTGTGGGGTCTATTGGATGATTCTCTGTAACCAAATTTACCCTTGGGCCTATCAACACATCATCTTCAATAGTGATTCCACCTAAGTCTAAAAATGAACAAGCATGATTTATAAAAACGTTTTTTCCAATGGTTGTGTGTTTCCCAAAATTGATATGGAATGGAACAAAAATCCCTGTACTGTTGTCAATGGTTGAGCCAATAATTTCACTTAGTTTTTCTCTTACCTCATTTCCATCCACTGCATTATTTAGTGCAACATTTAACTTTAAGGTGGTTGCTACTATGTGCATGAACTCGGCATACTGTGGATGATCCTGACGAACCTCCTCGCCAGACTTCATGATATTGAATATGTTTTTATGATTAGACATGATTCAAAAATAGGTAACTTCTTTATTTATACAATACATATTGATAATCAATAAGTTATAATTATAATTATAGTGTAGTTTAAAATAATAATAGTAATACTATCATTATTAATTGTAAATATATTATTTTTGTCCTCGACACATAAAATTGAAGCTATGAATATGCAATTAGCAGTACAAATTAAAATGAATGAAACGCTGTATTTGAGAAACCCCGAAGAATCGAAATTGGGAAAAAACATCATTAAATACAGTATTGAGCTAATTCATAAAAACGGGTTTGAATCATTTACGTTTAAAAAATTAGCCGAAGAAATTGGAACGACAGAAGCGAGTATGTATCGTTATTTTGAAAATAAGCATAAGCTATTGGTTTACATCATATCGTCGTATTGGGGTTGGCTGGCATTTAAAATTAGTTACCATACAAACAATATTCAGGATCCGACATTAAAATTACAAAAGGTTATAAGTTTATTAGGCACTACTGTTGAGGACGATTTAATGACAAGTCATATTGATGAAGCCTTATTACATCAAATAATTATTTCAGAGGGATCAAAATCCTATTTAACAAAACATGTTGAAGAAGATAATAAGCAACATTATTTCAAGCCTTATAAGGATTTATGTAAAACATTGGGGGATATGATTTTAGCATGTAATGAAAAATATAAATATCCGCACTCGCTTGCATCAACGATAATTGAAGTAGCTCATTTACAAAACTTTTTCATGCATCATTTGCCATCTTTAACCGATTTTGATAATACAAAAAATGATGAACAAATAATTAACTATTTAAATGATTTAGTTTTTTCTAGTATTAATAAGTAAATACAAATAAAGAAATGAAAAAAAATTATAGCGACATATCATTCGTAAGTTCCTTGAATAAGTTTTTCAAAGTCATTAGACTTGAGAAAAAAGAAGTAACAGCTATTTACTTTTATGCCATATTAAGTGGCGTCATTCAACTAACACTACCGCTGGGAATTCAAACTATTATTAACTTTTCACAGGCAGCTGCAGGTATTGGAAAGTTACCAGTATCTATTGTATTACTTATTGCCATTGTATTAGTTGGCATATTAGTATCCGGTATATTACAAGTTAATCAAATGAAAATTGTTGAAAAAATTGAACAAAGCATATTCGTTCGGTTTTCATTAGACTTTGCATATCGCATACCAAAAATTGAGAGTAAGGAGTTAAACTACAATCATTTACCAGAGTTAATGAATAGATTTTTTGAAATTATTACTTTGCAAAAAGGCTTATCAAAAATTTTATTAGATATTCCTTTAGCGGTCATTCAAATCATTTTTGGATTAGTATTGCTTTCCTTTTATAATTCAACATTTATTGTTTTGGGTTTATTACTCATTTTAGTATTGTTTTTTATTCTTAAATACACTACCAAAAAAGGATTAGTAGCTTCTTACATTGAAAGTGAAAATAAATATGAAGTGGCAAGCTGGTTGGAAGAGGTTGCGAGATCGTATAAAACTTTTAAAATCTCAAGTCAAAATAATTTCCACTTAAAAAAGACAGACAAATTTGTAAAGGATTATTTAACATCGAAAACAGCTCAATTTGATATATTAAAAGTTCAATATTGGAGTTTGATCGTGTTTAAGCTACTAATTTCAGCCTTAATGTTGATTATAGGTGCTGTATTATTAATAAAACAACAATTGAATATTGGACAGTTCATTGCTGCTGAAATTGTGATTTTACTTATTTTATCAGCAGTTGAAAAACTGATTTTGAATTTAGAAGTTATTTATAATATTTTAACAGGTATTGAAAAATTAAATAAAATTACTGATAAAAAATTAGAAGCTGAGGGTAGTATGTCATTTGCATCCACTGGAAATGGAATTGAAATAGAAGTAAAGAATTTAAATTTCAAATTCGAAAATAATAGACCATTATTACAAGACCTGAATTTTGATATACAACCAGGCTCCAAAATTTGCATTATGGGAGATGGCGGTTCAGGTAAATCAATTTTATTAGAACTTATTGGCGGGACCTTAAAAAATTATGATGGAATCATAAACATTAATAATATTCCATTACATAATTTAAATCAAAACGAATACCGACAAAATATTGGTATATTTTATAATGAGCAAGAAATTTTCGATGGTACTGTGCTTGAAAATATTTGTTTAGGTAACGAAAAAATTACACCTAGTGAAATTATGAACTTAGCTGAAATGGTAGAAATTAAAGAGTTCATTAGTTTATTGCCAGAAGGACTTCACACACAACTTCAGCCAACAGGAAAAGGATTGAGCACTATTATTGCTAAAAAGATTTTATTGCTTAGAGCAATTACCAATTATCCTGAACTTTTAATATTGGACGAGCCATTCGAATTAGCGGGCGCTGAATCAAGTAGAAAGATTGCCAATTATTTACTTGAACTTAAAAATACCACTTGTATGGTGGTAAGTGGATATGTGCCTTTTGCTCGAAAAGCTGATTTGATTATTTGGTTAGAGAAAGGAAAAATAAAGCATATTGGTCAACCTGATAAAATTTTACCATTAGTAAATATCATATGAGAAAAACATTAGAAAATATAAATGTCGATGCTGAATTCAAGCCAAATTCAATCAAATCGATATATAGATACGGTAAAAACAGCAATATCAAATATTGGCTACTTGGCATATTTGTATTTTTGTTGATTGTACTTTTTTTACCTTGGACACAAAACATATCCAGTTATGGGCATGTAACAACTTTGTATCAGGATCAACGACCTCAACAAATTAATACAGTGATTCCTGGTAAAATTGTAAAGTGGTATATCAAAGAAGGTGATATCATTAATAAGGGAGATACGATTGTTGAATTAGCTGATACCAAGGATGACTATTTAGATTCTAACTTAGTGGATAGAACTAAAGATCAGTTGGTTTCAAAGGAACAGAAATTATTGTTTTATAGTGAGAAAATTCAAGCCATTGAAAGTCAAATCAATGCTATTGAAAATAACCGTGAGCTTAAAATAAATTCATACGAAAATAAAATTGAGCAATACAAACGAAAATTAATAAGTGACAGTTCGGAGGTAATTTCAGCTGAAGTGGATTATAAGATTGCTGCTGAACAATTAACACGCGGTAAGCAATTGTATAACCAAGGGGTTATTGCTTTGGTAGAGTATGAACGAAGAACGGCTCAAAACAATAAAGCTTTGGCGGTATTAACGGATAAACAACAAAAACTATTAAATACAAAGCAAGAAATTAATATTGTAAAGATTGATATTAATTCCATAAGACAAGAAGCTGACGACAAAATATTTAAAGCTAGAAGTGAAATAGCTTCCTCAAGAGGAGAAATTGCTGGAACAAGTGGTGATTTAGCAAAAAACAAAAACGTTTTAGCAAATTATATAAGCAGGGGTAATCAAAAGTGGCTAATCGCACCACAGGATGGACAAATTATCAAAGCTAAAAAATCAGGAATTAATGAAATAGTGAAAGAAGGTGAAATGATTGTTGAAATGGTACCTACTAAAATTGATCATGCTATTGAATTATTTATAGATCCTATGGATTTAATTTTGATTCAACCTGGTCAAAAATTAAGAATGATATTTGACGGATTCCCAGCCATTGTATTTTCTGGATGGCCAGATAATACCTATGGAACTTTTGCTGGCGAAATTTCAATGGTAGAAAACAACCGTAATGAAAATGGAAAATTCAGAATACTTGTAATACCAGATCCTCAACAAAAAGCATGGCCTAAGGAATTAAAAACAGGTACCGGTGCAAAAGGTTTTGCACTATTAAACACAGTGCCCGTTTGGTATGAACTATGGCGTCAAATTAATGGTTTCCCTCCTGATTATTACAAAACAAAAACAGTTGTAAAAAATGCAAAATAATTTTTACTTTAAATTATTCATAGCTATTATATTATTCACAGGCGTTACAAGTAATGTCATTGGACAGGAAAAGTTACTAAGCATTGACAATACCTTGGATATTGTAAGAAAATTTCATCCTGTTATAAAACAATCATTTTTACAAAATGAAATTTCTAAAAATGAATTAGTTGCGGCTAAGGGTATATTTGATCCATCGATACAATTAAGTAATCAAGAAAAAACCTTTGATAATAAGTTATACTATAAATATAATACTATGGAATTAAAAGTTCCATTGTGGTATGGTATTGATATAAAGGCGGGTACGGAAAATAACGTAGGAGATAAAATTGACCCTTCGCTTACAAAAAACAATAGTGTTTTTGTTGGTGTAAGCATTGATCCATTTAGAGGTATCATTGTTGATAAAAGAAATAATATAGTAAAGCAAGCAAAGAATATTGTAGAGCTGACTAAAAATGAACAATTATTAGTTATCAATGATTTGTTGTTAGACGCCGCAACAGCTTATTGGAATTGGGTGAATGCATATAATGTGAATTCAATTTTAATTAAGACAATAAAAAATAATAAGGAAAGGTATGAGGTTGTCAAAAAGTCGTTTGTATCAGGTGACAGAGCGCCAGTGGATACCACGGAAGCCCTAGCACAACTTCAATCCTTTGAAATTATGCAAACGCAATCCGAAGTTGAATTACAAAAGGCTAGGCTAGAATTAAGTAACTTTTTTTGGCAAGAAAATGGAGCTCCCTATGAAATGGACGAAGTTATATCGCCAGCTAATAGTTTTGATTTAGCTAAAATAAACGCAACAGATATTGGTAAGTTGGATGAACTTGTTGAACAAGCCCTAAAGTTCCATCCTAAAATAAAAATGCTCAATAATAAATCAACCATATTAGATATTGAGAAAAGATTAAAGACGGTTGAGTTGTTCCCTTCCTTAAAATTAAATTACAACGCTTTAGATAATAATTTAAATAGCTTCAATTGGAATGTAAATACGACAAATAATTACAAATATGGCGTCTCCTTAAGTATGCCTTTATTCCAAAGACAAGCTAGAGGTGACATTGCTAAAACAAAAAATAAAATTGAAGATCTGAATTGGGACAAAAAGTATATAGGCTATGAAATTGAAAATAAAGTAAAAAGTAGTTTTGCAGAATTTCATGCTTATAAACAACAAATCAAGACAAACGATGCTGTAGTAGCAGCAAATAAATTGCTGCTTGATACCGAAAATATAAAGTTCCAAATGGGAGAAAGTAGCCTTTTCCTAATTAACAGTAGAGAGCTAAAACTTATTGAAACCGAATTAAAACAAATTACACTTAAAGTGAAGTTTTATAATAGTATCTATAAAAACTTGTGGTCCATTGGCTCGCTTAATTAATGCTTTCAAATTCCTTTATTAATACTCAGCATTAAATTTATTTTCAAGCATTTTATCTTTCAATGCTGATTTAAAGGAGTAGGCAAGTGTTATCATAAATGCTCTTGTGTCAGACTTTGCTGATCGATAAACTGAAAAATCGCTTGTTTGGTTATTAGAACCACTTTTTAGCGTATTGAAAACGTCAACAATAATAAAATTTAACTTAAAATTCGACTTCCCAATTTTTTCTTGAAATCCTAAGTCAACATTATACATTGAAAAGCTTTCCCCTTGTGGTGTCGTTTTAGGAGAAATATAATTGGCTATAATTTGCAATTTACTGGCACTGTTTAAATTAAAGTTGTTAATTAATTTTCCGCTCCAATTTACTCCATTAACCACACCATCGGATATAATATTGGAAGCATTTATTTTTTGTTCAAAAACGGTAGCACTTAAATTATAATCATAAAACCTAAATGGTTTTCCAATGATCATTGATTCAATGCCATAGTTATCGGCACTCCCAATATTCATTGGCATATTTAAAATAGCTCCATTTTGTTGTTGCGTATAAAATGAACGAATTGCGTTTATGGAGTGCCTATAAAATATGCTGGTAGTAAAATTTAATTTAGCTGTTCCATTATTAAATGCAATTTCATAAGCATCTATTATTTCAGGCTTTAAATTTGGATTACCACTATGAGGACTTAAAATGTCTGTAATGTCAACAAATGGATTTAACTGACCTAAACCAGGTCTGTTTATTCTTTTACCATAACTCAATTTGATGCTCTCTTTCTGATTCAAATTATAAGAAAGGCTAGCTGTTGGAAATAATTTCAAATAACTATTTTTGAATTTAGTGCTTTGCGTATTTGTTTCTTCATTATTTGAAACCTGCTCAGCCCTTATTCCTGTTGCATAGTCCCAGCCCGATTCGTTATTTTTTGATTTTTGGGAATTATGAAATTGAAAATATAATGCTTGAACCTGTTCATTAAAATTAAAAATATTACTGGATGCAGTGTTTGTAATATAAATACCATTTATTTTATCGGCTGTTAAGAAGTCAGTTTTGATATTTCTGAATAAACCTTTGTAACCAGTCTCAATTGTTCCTATACCGGAAACGGGTATGGAATAGTCTAATGTTGCATTGGTAATAATGCCATCTTCATAGTTATGTGTAAGCTGAGTTTGTGTATTTCCAATTTGTTTTTCATTAATATCTAATCCATTAGTAAATATGTCGGTATTTTGACGTCCTTTTTCAATGGATGTACTAAGACTAGCATTTAATGATTTTTCAGAATTTTTGTAAGTTTTTAAGTAGTTCAAAGCAAATTCCCCTTCCTTTACTTTTTCATATTCGAAGGAGTGTCTATCATTGCTACTTGTGAAACCAGTGTTTTTATTAAATAGTTTACTTATTAGGTCCTCATTATTGTCTTGACTTTCCATATTGCCAATGGCTTCAAAGGATATAGTATTATATTGGTTAGGTGTATAATCAATATTCATTTTTAAATTTTGAAGCTTTTCTACTCTTTTATCATTTCTGTTTTGACCAATAAAATAATTATCAATTAAATTATAGTTAGTTCGATTACTTTCAATTGTTCTAGTTCTGCCAGCAAATCGGTTATCATACCCAATACCAACATTAAACTTACCTACTTTATTATTTAGTATGAACGAACTATTTGCCCGACCTTTTGCTCCTATACCCGCTCCTAATGCAATTGCACCATTTGTTCCAGCTTGTTTATTTTTTTTGAGTTTAATATTAATTATACCACTTTCAGCATTTGCATCATATTTAGAGGAGGCATTATTTATAATTTCAATGCTTTCAATACTAGTTGCTGCAATTTGATCCATATTTGATATCCCTGAATTTCTGCCATTAATTAAAATCAAGGGTGTTTTACCTCTTAAAGTAATTGCACCATCATTGTCAACAGTTACGGTTGGGGTGGATTTAAGTATATCGGTTGCAGTACCTCCTATTTGTGTGATATTATTAGCTGTATTAATGATAAATCCTCCACTGGTTTTTTCAATCATTTTTTTCTGCGCAACTACCGTTACTTTATTTAATTCGGTATTGTCCTCTAATAAATTAAGGTCTTTTAAATAAACCTCTTTTAATTCAGCATTAAGCTTTACATTTTTAATAATTGGCACATAACCTACCAATTTCATTTTTATTAAATAATTTCCGTATTCAAGATTGGTAAAATGAAACATACCTGCACTATCGGAAGCCTCGTAAAAAAGTACTTTAGTTGAATCCTTTACGTTTGAAATAGTTACAGTTACAAATTCTAAAGCCTTGCCATTGTTTACTATAGCACCTTTAATCGTTCCTTGAGCTGCTAATGAAATATTAATCACTAATAAGACTACTAAAATGCTTAAATATTTTTTCATTCTTTAATTTAATGGCATAAAATTATAACATTAATTGTAATAATAATTTTATTTATTTGAACGGCACTATTGAGGATAGTTACTGTTTTAAAATATTACTTAGCTTTATGATTAATAATTAAAATCAGGTTAATAATGAGTGGCGAAAAAAATTTAGCAGTTTTACTTAAAAACATGAAACCAAAATTAAATCCTGGCAATTATGTTTTTTGCACAGTTTTAAATTTTAATAATATAGACCTGAATAAAGTTATAGGATCCTTCAATGAAAAGGAAGGTATTACACTCATATTAAACGAAGACTATGCAAAAGAGCTTGGATATAATATGCTAAACATTATGTCCTGGATTACCTTACAGGTTCATTCTTCCTTGGAAGCAGTGGGGCTTACAGCGGCTTTTTCAAATGTGTTAGCTAAAAATAAAATTAGTTGCAATGTGATTGCAGGGTATTATCACGACCATATATTTGTTCCAAAAGAGGATGCTGATAAAGCCATGGATTTACTTTGTAGCTTTTAATTAAACCTAAACAATTAATTAGCTATTCAATTAATTATTTTTGTTTAGGTGCTTATTTTCCTTTCCAACCATCACTTAGTCCTTTTCTAAAATCACTTGCAGCATTTCCAACCTCATAACCAAATAAGCCGGCAACCACTGCTAAGTGAATAATGAGGACAACTTTTTGCCAAGTAGGTCTTTGTTTCCATGGTTGTGTTTGATCGAATGGGTCAAAAGCTAATGCAATACCCATAAAGGTGGCAGCTTCTCCAGCAGAATGCCTAAATGCAAGTTCGTAAATCCCAAAAAGTATAAATCCTATGTATATAAACTTGTTAAATGAACTATTCATAAATATATTTTTTAGTTAGCTTATTATATTCTTTTTCGATTATATGCTTTGTTTTAACAAATGTAGTAAAATTTTAAATTTTGATACTTTTTATAGAAAGATAATTCAAATAAAAAGGGTTTATGAATTTTACTTCATAAACCCTTTTTTTAAAAGCTCATCTTTAATGAACTTTTAAATTTTATTAATTCCAACCTCCGCCAAGTACACGATATATATTTACTTTAGCTTGTAATTGCTTTAATTTAGTTTCAATTAATTCAATTCTTGAATCAAGTGCTTCACGCTGTGTTAACAATACTTCGATATAATCTGCTTTACTTGAAATAAACAGTTTATTAGATATATCCACGGACTGATTTAAAATTTCAACTTCCTTAGACTTTGTCTCATAACTGTTTTTATAATTATTTATAAATGATAATTGATTGGCTACCTCAATGAAAGCACCTAAAATAGTGCGTTCATATTGATATGCAGAAATGATTTGTTTTTCATTCGCATTTTTATAGGCAGCAATAATCCCATTTTTATTAATCAATGGTCCTACGGCATCTCCGGCGAAATTATATAGCAATGCTTCTGGTTTGAATATATAACTTGGATTGAATGCAGTAAATCCTGAACCTGCGCTTAAACTAAAGGAAGGGTAAAAATTGGCTCTTGCTACTTGAACATCTAATTTAGCCGCAGCCAATGCTAATTCAGCTTGTCTAATATCGGGGCGATTTAATAATAACTGCGTTGGGATACCACTTTGAATCATTTCAATTTGAATATCATTCAACGAAGTGTTTGTTCTTGCAACATGCTGGGTGAATCGACCTGCTAAAAAATTTATTTTATTTTCTGTCTCTATAATTTGCTGTTGAATATCATACTGTAAATTCTGAGTATGTAATAATTGTGCATCAAATCGGTTTACTGCAAGCTGTGATACCTTAGCAGCATCCTTTTCAAGCTTAACCATTTGCAATGCATTTTTTTGCAATTCAATATTTTGTTGCACAATTGACATCATATTATCCAGCGATAAAAGTTCGTAATAGGAACTTGATATCTCTGCAATCAAATTGGTTACAATAAAATTTCGACCCTCAATAGTTGCAAAGTATTTTATGGCTGCTGATTTTTTTGCATTCCTCAATTTTTTCCAAACATCCAATTCCCAAGAAGCATAAATACCAGCTCTAAAATCTCCAATATACTTTGGTCCCTTTTCTGGATTTGCTTTTAAGTCTTCTTCTGAAAGACCATCCCAGGTATACTTCCCTGTTTTATCAATTGCTGCAACACCTGCTATATTTACAAAAGGTAAATACTCGCCTTTTCGTGCTTGAATTTCATTTTTATCCATTTCAATTTCACGAAGTGCAATATTCAGTTCCTGATTGTTTTTTAAAGCAGAATCAATGATTGCAATTAAATATGGATCCGTAAAGTACTGGCGCCATTTCATAGATGCAATATTGGTTGAATCTTGCGCTGCATTATAATAGGCAGGCACTGATTTATTTTCTTGTTTGCTAACTAATGCAGGTATTTTACATGCGGTCAAAAAAACGATAGCAAATACTATTATTATTTTATTGTTCATTTTTATTCCTCCTTAGTCTTTTAATAATGTTTTTAATGAGTTTAATGAGGGTTGATTCTTCACTACTTTCTACCATATGTTCAGTTAGTGGGTTTAAATCCTCATTTTTAATAAGTGATCGACCATCCTGAATTTTTGCAAAAACGTAATAAAGACCTGGGATAACAATGACTCCAAAAATTGTCCCAAATAACATGCCTCCTAAAGCAGACGCACCAATTGTATGATTTCCAACTGCTCCTGGTCCTTTTGCCAAAACCAATGGAATTAGGCCCGCAATAAATGCAAAGGAAGTCATTAGGATTGGACGGAATCTTGCTTTAGCCCCTTCAATTGCTGACTCTAAAACTGTTGCGCCCTGGTTCTTTTTTTGTACCGCAAACTCAACAATCAATACAGCATTTTTGCCCAATAATCCTACCAGCATAATGAGTCCTACTTGCGCATACACATCATTAGATAAATTCATTGCTTTTAATAAGAAGAAGGAACCAAAAATTCCAGGGAATATTGAAAGCAATACAGCAAATGGTAAAATAAAGCTCTCGTACTGAGCTGATAAAATGAGGTATACAAAGAATATTACTACGATAAAAATATACAAAGCCTCATTTCCTCTTTTTGATTCATCATAGGAAATACCTTCCCAAGCAATATCATATCCTCTTGGTAATGACGTTTTTGCTACTTCTTTAATAGCTTGAATGGCATCACCTGATGAATATCCTTTTGCGGGAACACCATTGATTAAAGAAGATATATAAAGGTTATACCTGGAAATTTCATTCGGCCCTTGTGTTTTTTTAATCGTCATGAAAGCAGAGTAAGGAACCATTTCTCCTTTATCATTTTTAATAAACATACTTAAAATGTCAGACGGCTGCTTTCTAAATTCGGGTGAAGCTTGGGTATATACTTTATAGTAATTATTAAAACGAATAAATCCTTGCTCATAAGTACTACCTACCATAATGTTTAAGTTTTCCATGGCCTCGCCAATAGATACTCCTTTTTGCATGGCTAAATTATTATCAATAAAAAGCTCGTACTGGGGATATTTTGCAGAATAAAATGCAAACAACCCGCTGAGTTCTTTTCGTTTTTTTAGTGCTTCCACAAATTGGGTATTCACTTTATCAAACTCTTGATAATCTACATCACTTCCTTTGTCTAACATGCGCAATGAAAAACCATCCGATGTTCCATAACCAGGAACTGCTGGCGGTTCAAAGTATTCAATGTTAGCTGGAAGGTCTTTGGCTTTTTCTTCTAGCTCATGTATTACTTCCTTCACGGAGTGTTTTCTTTCAGACCAGTCCTTTAAGTTAATTAAACAAGTTCCAGCATTGGAACCACGACCTTCCGTAAGAATTTCATAACCAGCAAGCGAAGTCACTGAAGCAACACCTTCAACCTCTTTAGCGATTAATTGAAGTTTTCTGGATATTTCATTAGTTCGCTCCAACGTAGTTCCAGGAGGCGTTTGAATAATAGCGTAAACCTGTCCTTGATCCTCATTTGGAATAAATCCAGCAGGAAGTACTTTATTAACTCCCATAATTGCAAACCCAAAAATGATTAATATTCCAAATGTTATAATTTGTCTGTTGACAATTAAACGAAGGAATTTTTCGTATTTACCAGTAACACGATCAAAGGTTTTATTAAACCAGTTTAAGAAAAGATTAATAGGTGATTTTTTCTTTTGCTGTCCATGTGTATTTTTAAGTAAAATAGCACATAATACAGGCGTAAGTGTTAAGGCCACAAATCCTGAAATCACAATGGAACTTGCCATAGTAAGTGAAAACTGACGATATAATACACCTACCGGTCCGGTCATAAAGCTAACAGGAATAAATACAGAAGCCATTACTAAAGTGATTGCAATAATGGCACCACTTATTTCTTTCACTACTTTTTGCACTGCAGGATAAGCTGTAATATTTTCTTCTTCCATTTTTACGTGAACTGCTTCCACCACAACAATGGCGTTATCCACTACAATACCAATGGCTAAAACAAGTGCAAATAAAGTAATTAGGTTAATGCTTATACCAAATGCATTCATAAATACAAATGCACCAATTAACGAAACAGGTACCGCTAAAATAGGAATGATGGTTGAGCGCCAGTCTCCTAAAAATATAAATACAACTAATGCTACTAGTAAAAATGCTTCTAATAAAGTATGTAATACTTTTTCGATTGATGCATCCACAAATTTGGAGACGTCGTAATTAATTTCAAAATCAATGCCGGGAGGGAAGTCTTTTTTTAGTTCTTTCAATTTTTCTTTTACATCCTCAATAACAATTTTTGCATTACTACCTGGATTTTGTTTTAATACCAATGAAGCAGAAGGGTGTCCGTCTTTATTGGAATAAATATCTACAAATTCAGAACCTACTTCTACTTTTGCAACGTCTTTTAGTTTTAATATCTCACCATCGGCATTTGCTCTTAAAACGATGTCTTCATATTGCTCAGGGGTATTGTACCAACCTTTATAAGTGAAAACGTATTCCTGTGATTGTGCTGTTTTACCTGAACTCAAACCAACACGACCTGGTCGCGCTAATACACTTTGCTCGTCAATAGATTTCAATACATCCTGTGCCGAAATATTATAAGCCCTCATGCGTTCAGGATTTAACCAAACACGAATGGCAAAGGATCGGCTACCAATTGCTTGCGCAAAGCCCATTCCATTAATACGTTGTAGCTCGGGGAGGATAAAAGTATTGGCGTAGTTAAATAAGAATTTTTCATCCACTTTATTGTCCTTACTATACAAGTTAAGGTACATTAACATACTAGGTTGTAAAGGTGAAATGATCACACCCTCACGTTGAACTAAAGGAGGTAGGTTGGTCATTACCTGGTCAACTCTTGATTTCACCCTTACCGCTGCCAGGGTTGGATCTGTTCCTGGTTCAAAAACAATATCGATACTTGCTTCACTCGCACTAGTTGCATCCGAAAGCATATACTGCATTCCTTGTACACCATTAATAGCGCGCTCTAAAATAGTTAAGGTTGATTTTACCAATAAATCAGCGTTCGACCCAGGGAATTCAATAAACACAGTTACCCTAGGAGGAGCAATTTCTGGAAATTGTGCAATCGGAGATTTGCTAATTGCGATGATACCCATAAATACAATTGCTAAAGAAAGTGCAATGGCAAGTACGGGCCTTTTTATAAAATTTTTAAACATGTTTGTTTATTTTCTTGCCATTATTCGGCGTGAATATTTTTGATTCCTGCCAATTCTTTTTCAAGTGAAACGAATTTGAACTTAATTGTTTCGTTATTCTTTACTTTACCCAAACCTTCCAACAAAATTTTATCGGTTGATTTTAATCCAGATGCAACAATATATAAATGAGGAATTTCTTGTGCAATTGTTATTTCTTTAGAAGTAATTAAACCTTTTTCATCAACTATATACACATACTTTTTATCAAGCACATCAAAGGTTGATTTTTGTGGAATAATGATAGCGTCTTTTAATTTAACGGGCATCACGATATTTCCTGTTTCACCATGGCGAAGTATTCCTTTTGGATTTTGGAACACTGCTCTAAATGCAATGTTTCCTGTTTCATTATTAAAATCGGCTTCAATAGTTTCAACATAACCACTTGATGCAAATAACTCCTTATTGGCCATTTGTAACATAACTTTTTGCTTTTCCTTTGATTTCACTTTTTGAATAAAATCCAAGTATTCCGATTCTGCCACATTAAAGTACACCCACATTTTACTATTATCAGAAAGGCTAGTAAGTAACTCGCCTTCGTCAATTAAACTACCAAGTCGTGTATGAAACTTATCCATGATACCATCAAAGGGTGCACGAATTTCTGTGAAATCAAGATGCGCTTGAGCCAACTGTAATTCAGCTTTAGCCTTATCAAGCTTGGCTTTGGTCATTGCTAATTCACTTGGAGAAACAACATTATTGTCTGCTAATCCTTTAGTGTTTTTATATTCTATTTCGGCAAAGTTGAGTTCTGCTTTCGCTTTACTTACTTCCGCTTCATAAATTGCAGGCATCAATTTGAACATAATTTGTCCTTTTTTTACAAACTGTCCTTCGTCTACAAATATTTTTTGTAGATAGCCTTTTTCCTGTGACCTAAGTTCAATATGGTTGGCTGAATGAATCTGCGCTACATATTCCTTATAAATAGTTGTGTCCGTTTCAATAGGACTTGTTACTGAAAACGTTGCTTCTTTTTCTTTTTCTACAACTTGTTCTGAACAAGATGCAAAAAGCATGATGGTTGCCAAATAGGCAATGGTTAAGAGTCGGTTCATTAAATTTATTTTGACTGTTTGATGAATACAAGAATAGAAAGGTACAGGCATGCAATGCCTGCAAGCTATTACGCAATAATGCAGCGTAATATTAAAATAAGATTATACTAATTCGCTCTTCCAGGAATGGTAGAGAATAAAGAAAGGCAATTCAACTTTATGTTGATTTGCGGATGCTAATTTTAAGTATAGCGTATTAACAACGTCGGTATAGCATTCCGGATTAAAAATTTGATTTAAAGAAATCAAATCATTTGAAACATTCTGTTCATTATGAATATCGTCTTCGTCTTCAGACTCAACTTCTTCAAAAACATTTATATCCAGGTTTGGAATTTCGGAGGCAGCCTTTTCAACATAAATATTTACTTTGGCTTCAGACCTTATAGTATTTAATGTAAAATTGTTTTGTAAAGTAGCGTATGAGAAATGCTGTAAAAAAAATGCAACACAAAGCAGACCAATAAAACGAGCATTGATCCATTTATTAATTTTAATCCTTTCCATTAGACCCATATTTAAAAAAACCTTGTTTTTGTGCATTGATACACAAATTTAAGCCAAAACACTTATTCACCCTAATCATTCATGGTATCTTAACATTTCATATAAAATTACCTAAATGGGTATATTTTTAGCAATTAGACGTATGTTTTCAATAAATTATATGAACAGTCATTTGTATTTAATGACTAATGCATTTCTGCGCGCAACATTTTTAATAGCATGTCATTTCTTTCCTTTGCTCTATAAATGTTAACACGGTAGTAAAATATAAAGTTGTAATATTTTTGTACCTCGTAAATAAATTCATCTGACTGTAAAATATTTTTAGTCTTATCTAAGTTTAGTAAAAAGTTTTCATATCCCTTCTCATCATTTAATACATAATCCTTTGAAAATTTTTGGCTCTTTCTAATTAATTTACCTAATCCAACTGGGAAGTAGTTATTAAAAACAATACCTTCTTGATCAAAAAAATCATTTGCAGCTTCAACTGCTTTAAAGTCAACTTCATAGTAGGTAGCTAATGCATCCTTTAATGAGCCTTCTTCTAAATAACTTAGTAAACCACTTGATTGCATATTTTTAAAGGAACTATTATTAACATATAAAGTAGTGGACAACGCAATTAAATTTGGAGTCACTTTAATGGAATCAATTAATTGAGCCTGACTTATTTTATTATTTTTTGCTAAGTATAATAAATTATTGAGTCTATTAAAAGTATTGATACAACTATCTTCTACTCTCAGCACTCTAGCTATTTCACTTGAGTCTGCTTGAACGTCCTTGTATATAGCAATTTTATTTTGCTCAATACGATGATTAATAATTTGGTGCTCTCTTACATTTTCCGCAAAAAAACCTAACGTAACCGCCGCAAATAACATTACAAATTCAGTAATATATTCTTTCCAATTTTTTGGTTTGTGTGCGTGATGATGTACTTCCATGTATATTAATTATGATTGAAAATAAGACAATGTTACCAATAAAACATGTTCAGCAATAAAAAACCCCCTTATAGCATTATAAGGGGGTTTGATAGAAAAGCTAATTTGTATTTACCATTGTTATTTTACCCAAACAGCACCAACACCCGCTTCCCATAATTGCTTATTTAAAGCAGGAAGTATGTTGTTTTTTAAATCCAGGCCTCTTGCTTTTAATGCCTCCCAAATTGGCGTATATTCTTTTAACAAGTCAAGAACGGGTTGATTTACTCTAGGTATTTCACTTTCGGCTTGATTAACCATAAACATATAATTCGCAGTGAATTTATTTGGGAAATTTTCAACATCATCATAAGCTGTTGACTTACGTTGAATCATATCCTCATCCCACGCCTTTAACAATTTAACTACTGAATCGCCTTTAGCTTTTACAGCGGTGTATTTATCCTCAGCTGGTAAATTCTTTAATACCCCTTCTAATTGATTTTTGCTTTCATATAAATCTAAAATCATACTATGCATGGTAATTAATTCACCCTCCATTTGTTTCATTAGAGCGTCGAATTCTTTGTAATCATTTTCACCCATTTGATATAATGGGTTGGCTAATATACTTGCAGTGGTACTGCTTGTTTGCTCTCCTGCCTTCACTGTAATAGTATAGTTACCAGGAATGGCTTTGTGCCCTCTAAAACTACTTTCAATAAATACACCAGGGATGCTAGGAACACTTGGATAGCGCATGTCCCAAACAAAACGATTTAATCCTTTATTGGATGATAATTTTGGATCTTTTGAACTACGACGTCCTCCTGTTTTGTTATCATCTGCTGCTTTAGAACTAAATTTTCTAACTACATTACCTGCAGCGTCTTTTATTTCCAAGGTTACCGCTTCACTTTCTTTTAAAGTAGGAAGTTGATAATATATAACAACGCCATTAGCAGGATTAACACCCTCGAAAGTACTACTACCTTTAAAGTCATCGCTGTTTTGGTTTAACTCGCTATAACCATTTACTAAATACGCGTTAGTAGGTTGATACAATTTTACAACACTCGTATCTTTTTTGAATTGTCTAAATAAACTCAAGTCATCTAAAATCCAAAATGATCGACCTGATGTACTTGCAATTAAATTGTCTTGATGAATACGTAAATCAGTGATGGGTGTATTTGGTAAATTTAATTGAAACGGCATCCAGTTTTTTCCGCCATTTTGTGACATGTAAACACCAAACTCAGTACCTGCAAATAATAAATCTTTTACTTTAGTGTCTTCTCTTACTACTCTTGTAAATGCGTTAGGAGCGATTCCATTATTAATTTTAGTCCAAGTTTTTCCATAGTCAGTTGTTTTATATAAACCTGGAGTATGGTCATCAAACTTGTAACGTGTAGTTGCAATGTATGCAGTTGCATTATCAAAAGGCGATACTTCAATCGCATTAATCAAACACTCTGCAAGTCCTGCAGGTGTTACATTTTTCCATGTTTTACCACTGTCTCTTGTTAAATAAACATAACCATCATCGCTTCCTGTATAAATTACTCCTTTTTCATTAGGTGACTCCATGATATAACTTAATGTACCATAGTTTTCCGCACCTACTGCTTCGTTGGTGAAAGGCCCACCTGGTTTTCCTTGTTTGCTTTTTTCATTTCTTGTTAAATCAGGAGATGCTTCAGTCCAAGTTTTACCCATGTCAGTTGTGCGCAATAATAATTGCCCACCATGATAAAAAGTATTGGGCTCATGCTTACTCCAAATAATAGGAGCGTTCCAGTTAAATCTATATTTATCATCTTTTGCATCCTTTCCTAAATATTGAATTGGTGCAGCCATGATATTGGTGCTTGCTTTTGATTTAGTATCCAATACCTCAATCGTACCTTGGTAGCTACCACCTAAAACATAACGTGGGTTATTAGGATCAAATGCTAAAAACGCACTTTCACCACCTGCTGATGAAGTCCAGTTGGTAACATTTATACCACCACGGAATGATCGGCTTGCAATTTTCACCGAACTATTATCTTGTTGACCTCCGTAAATATTATAAGGGAATTCATTGTCAACATTAATACGATAAAATTGTGCAGTTGCATAAACGTTCTGACTGCTCCATGTTTTACCACCATTAAAAGTAATTGCAGCACCACCATCATCAGCAATAATCATATTATTACTATTAGTTGGATTGATCCATAAGTTATGATAGTCGCCATGTGTAGACGAAACGTTTTCCCAAGTTTTACCACCGTCAGTTGATTTTAATGCTGGCGCATTCATCACATACAAAGTGTTCTCAACAATTGGATCAGCGAATACTTCAATATAATACCAAGCACGACCAATAATGCGGTGATCGCCGGTTGCTTGACTCCATGTTTTTCCTGCATCTTCAGACACATACATACCACCTGCTTCTTTTGTAAAATCACTTTCAATCAATGCATAAACTTTTTCTGAATTCGCACGACTCACCGTGATAGCCATTTTACCCATTTCTTTTGGTAAGCCTTCTTGCATTTTATTCCAAGTAATACCACCGTCGGTTGATTTATATAAACCACTGCCAGGCCCACCACTTGTTACTTTCCAAGGAGTGCGACCATGCTCCCACATAGCTGCATATAAAATGGTAGGGTTGTTCATATCCATTGATAATTCAGCACATCCTGTTTTATCATCTACAAACAAAACTTTATTCCAAGTAGTACCACCATCAATTGATTTATAAATACCACGATCGTTTGAAGAACTATACAATGAACCTTGTGCTGCTACAAAAACAATGTTTGGATTTTTTGGATCCACTACAACGCGTGCGATATGATGTGTTGCATCTAAGCCAATTTTTTTCCAAGTTTTTCCAGCGTCAGTACTTTTATACATACCATCACCATGATGTGTCATCACACCACGAACTGCATGCTCGCCCATACCCACATAAACAATGTTAGGATCGCTTTCAGCAACTGCAATTCCACCCACTGTACTTGTCTTGAAAAATCCGTCGGAAATATTATTCCAACTAAGTCCCATGTCCTCGGTTTTCCAAAGTCCACCACCTGTGGTACCCATATAATAAACCATTGGATTTGTAGGAACACCTACTGCGATATTGGAACGACCTCCTCGGAAGGGTCCAATGCTTCTCCATTTAACTTGCTTAAATGTTTTATTTAAATCGGAAGTATCAATTGTACTTTGTGCATTCGAAACAGTAGTGAATGCTAATAATAAAAACAAACTACGGATGAATAGTTTTATCATAATGGAAGTATTTAAAATGTAATATTTATTTGGTATGCTAATATCACGCTTTTCGCTTTATTTTAAGCATAAAGCCTGGTAGCTTCCGATAAATACAAACATTCTTATACTTCCCTAAAAGTGAACTTTACTCAAATTCAAGCTCGTTGGTAAATACTTCCCAGTCTTTCATAATTGTTTTTTTATACCCATAATAACAAACAATGATTACTTTTTGTTCAACAATATTGTAAAATAATTAAACAAAATATACAATAAGGCCCAAATTTTCTCCTTTTCATTCGTTTTAAAATAGATACATATATATAATTATATAATATAAAAGCGAACAATCTATTGTCAGATTTGTTTTTGAACAGGTAATATATAATAACAGTACTTAAAATGGAGGATATAAGGGAAGATATTGTGGTGGTTTGGTTTAAACGCGATTTGCGTTTAATAGATCATGCACCTATATTGAATGCTCAAAAGGAAAATTTACCCATTCTCTTTATTTATTGTTTTGAACCTTCCATCATACAGTATGACGATAGTGATGTTCGACACTGGCGCTTTGTATATGAATCACTGCAGGATGTTCAAAAGCAACTTTCAAATTTTAATGTACAAATTGCCATTTTTCATCAGGAAGCGAATTTTGTATTTGAAAGTTTGCAATTAAAATACAATATCAAAGCTGTTTTTTCACATGAGGAAGTGGGTAATCACTTAACTTATCAAAGAGATATTAATCTCAAAAAATATTTTGAGCAAAACCAAATTAAGTGGAATGAGTTTCAACACAATGGGGTTATTAGAAAATTAAAGTCAAGAAAAAATTGGGCTGCCTTATGGAAACAAAAAATGCAGTCTGCCCCTGAATTAGTGAATTTAAATAGTTCAAAATTTTTAAATGTAGATGAACATTTTTATGCGAAAATAAAAGGGCCTACACTTTCAACGGACATAACAATACATCACTCCTCCTTTCAACATGGTGGAGAGGGGTTTGCTTGGAAGTATTTAGAAAGTTTTTTAAAAAATAGATATCAAAATTATTCATATCACATTTCAAAGCCATTACAAAGTCGAACAGGTTGTAGTCGCATTTCACCCTACCTAGCATATGGAAATATTAGTATGCGCATGTTGTATCAACAAACCATGCAATATTATCCGGAAGCAAAAAATAAAAGAGCACTATCCAATTTTATGTCTCGTTTACATTGGCATTGTCATTTCATGCAAAAATTTGAAGACGAGTGTCGAATCGAATTTGAAAATATTAATCGTGCTTATGATGCAATCGTAAAACCTAAAAATGAATTTTATATTCAGGCTTGGCAAACTGGACAAACAGGTGTTCCTATTGTTGATGCCTGTATGCGATGTGTGGTAAGTACAGGCTATTTAAATTTTAGAATGCGCGCTTTAGTAGTATCTTTTTTTGTTTTTAATTTATGGCAGGACTGGCGCTCCTTACATTTTTTAGCGAAACAATTTTTAGATTATGAACCTGGTATACATTATCCTCAATTACAAATGCAATCGGGTGTAACGGGTATTAATACTATTCGAATTTACAATCCTATTAAAAACTCATTACAGCATGATCCTGATGGAGCGTTTATAAAGCAATGGATACCCGAACTAAAATCGGTCCCTGCTGGTTTAATACATGAGCCATGGAAAATGAGCTTGATGGAACAAAATTTGTATGGTGTAAATATTGGCGTTGATTATCCTGCTCCTATTGTTGATGTTGAACTAACACGTAAGTTGGCTAGTGAAAAAGTATGGGGTCTCAAAAAAACCACTAAGGTAAAAGTGGAGGCTAAGCGTATTTTAAAGAAACATGTGAATGCGTAACTTTGATTCGATTACTAGTCTTCTACCTCAACAATCATTTCAATTTCTACAGCCATATTCATAGGGAGTGCAGCCATTCCAACTGCCGACCTAGCATGCTTGCCCTTTTCTCCAAACACGGCCACCATTATGCCGTAGAAATAATGGCTTCTTTTTTAAAATTTAAAACTAAAACGATATATTTAAGTATCATTTCAAAACCAAAAACATTAAAAAATGAAAAAAATTGTTTTATTATTTTTAGCAGCAACTACATTATTTGCATGCCAGACAAATGAAATTAAAACTGAAACAGCTGCTGCAGCAGGTGGAACAGTTACTACAACTGGACCTGATGTTGATTTAATTAAAAAAAGCATTACAGCTTGGGCTGATGGCGATTGGGCTACTTATGCTTCTACTTATGCAGATACAGCAAAATCTACACACAATGCTTGGCCTTCAGCTACTGATTCTACAGTGACTGTAAAAATTCCAGTGCTTATCGAAGGATTTAAAAAACAAAGAGCATTAATGGATGGCAATGTTACTATGGGAAATAGCATAATTGAAGTAGTGACTATGCCTGACGGAAATAAGTATGGTCATGTTTGGGTAGAGTTATCATGGAAAAGCAAAAAAACAGGTGTAGTAGGAAAATCAGTTTTGTTTGATTCTTATGGTATTAATAAAGACGGTAAAATTTCATATGAGTGGCCTATTTATGATACAAAAGACGTTGCATTATTGGGTAAATAATTGGTTACATTAAGTTTAGTTGAAAATACAGAAATGGCCTCTAGCAATAGGGGCCATTTTTTTGTATTTGCCGTGAATACCTATTTTTAGTTTAAAACTCAATCATAAATACCCTTTCAATCTATCCACATATTTTCTCTGTAAGGAATAAGATACTATTCTGCTATCTGTTTCGCTTTTTAATCTAAGAATTAGATCTTCTTCAATATTTAATATTTCCCTTGATTTAATATTTATTGAGGCAATCATTTGACTTCTTTGCTTTCTTTGAACGTCAGTTGATTTTTTTGTTACTCCTAAAATTGCATTTAATGATTCTACATTTAATTTTTCTCCATCTTCCAATTGGCTGAGTAATAATTGAATCAATTCGATCTCAATATTGCTAAATTGATTTGTTGCTGTTTCTTTAGTTAAAGGAGTTGCTATTGATATAGCTTCTTTCTCATTTCCTTTTAAAATTAATTGATTGTTTCTTTGTTTAAAAATAATGTAAATTAAAATTGTAATTAACACAATAATTATAATAATATATATGATTTGACCATCTAATTTTTCTTTGAAAATAAATCTATTCTCATTTGTATAAATTGAGCCAATAACTTTCATTTTATTTAGTGGGATCACTAAAGAATCTAGGCTTGTGTTGTTGAAAAAATATATAATTGAATCATTTTGAATCATTGGTCTGAAGCTTCCTAGTCCAGATAAAAACAAGTCTCCTATTTTGATATTTTCCCATTTTTTTATTTCATTTTTTTCAAAATCTAATAAAATCAATGCCTGACTGCTAATCAATAAAGCTCCATAGTTGCTAAATAAACTTATAGGCATTTTAGGTATTTGCTTAAACTGTTCGGTAGCTTTGCCAATTTTTTTTACTTCACCATTAACAATATTCAAAGCGTAAATTGAATCTATAAGCTTTTCTTTTTGTTGCTTTAAGCCTTCTGCATCCATCTTTTTAAGGTACGTATATACAATCCCTCTCCTCATTCTTATATCAACTATATCATCTGATGTAATTGGCAGAAATTGATCAATGGGTTTTAACTCCCATTCGGCTTTTTTAGTATTAAAATACCTTAATTGACCGTTGGAATGCCATAGTCCATAGCCTCCAAGTGAGTAAATAGTGTCCTTGTAAATGAAATTAAGGGCATTGTTATTGTATCCATGAAATAAGGTAGCATCAAAACGCTCAAATGTGTTGGGTTGCGTTTTACTTAATTTATAAACTGCACCGGTCCCATTTGGAACTGCAAATTGTTCATTTGAAGAGTTTAAAAAGTTCAATTTGGCATACTTATTAGGGTAAAATTCGAATTTAACCAGTTTCTCATTAGGGTCAAGTAATTGATATCCAGGATGAGTGTTTAGAAAACTTAAGTAACGTTCATCTTCAATTTTAAAGCTTAAGTGTTGGGAAAATGAACTTGAATGTCCAAAAACTAATAAAAAAACAAAAATTAATCGGTTCATAAGTATGTGATTTCACATTTATTGAATTGCTAATCTAATTTATTAATAATTCTGATTAATTCAAGATAAGTGTGATATATGTTATGTTAAAATAATTAATAGTATAAGTTATTGATTAATAATAAATATATGATGATACTTGAATAAATTTTCATCACATAGATTTTCACAAATTTGATATAATGTTCCTAGTTTCTAATTTAATTTTAAAAGTAAATAATTTAAAAATTGCAGCATGAGTAAAACACTGACCTTAAGAGGTTTAATTACCATAACCATCTTTCTTTTAATTACATCTTGCGGTAATGATAAAGAAATAAATGCCCAATTAAAAGAGTTGATAAAACTTGAAGAAATTACCAAAGAAACTTCAGATCAAGGTATGAAAGATAATACTGAACTAGTAAGTGATTTTGGGGGCAATGAATCGGGGCAAAATGCAAGTGGGAATACAAGAAT
>Ga0114975_10000151_pt1 | contig 51068 bp, 48 predicted proteins | sample S_130626_EF_Meta_FD_87031 | JGI IMG/M metagenome (GOLD analysis project Ga0114975, IMG submission 87031) | Freshwater microbial communities from Lake Simoncouche, Canada to study carbon cycling - S_130626_EF_MetaG | ecosystem: Environmental > Aquatic > Freshwater > Lake | place: Lake...
TACCTTACGCGCCCTCTTCCAAACAGATTTCTAAAAAATCTTTTATCGCGGGGTAGAGCAGCCCGGTAGCTTGTCAGGCTCATAACCTGAAGGTCGTTGGTTCAAATCCAGCCCCCGCAACCATCTCACACAAGGCTTCAGCCAATTTCAATATTGCATAGAATATCCATACGGCCTCTCCACATCACTATGAAAAATACAAAAATAATTTGGACAATTTTAATAAGCGCAATCCTAATTATTACGCTTTATTCACCAGCAATCAAAAACCCTATCAATAGCAAAATTAACGACAACTCGCACGAAGAATCTGGCCATATTTATAAGTGGAAAATAAAGCGAGTAGTTGATGGAGACACTGTTGAAATTTCCGAGAATTTTCTTCCTTCAGAATTAAAACTATTTGTTCGTTTAAAAAATATCGACACACCAGAAAAGTCACCGCGAGCCAAATGCGAGAAGGAAGATAAACTTGCTCAAAGAGCTTCAGAATTTACAAAAAATGCCATTGAACTGGCCGAAAAGAATGGACAAGAAATTACATTTTCTGAATTGAAATGGGACAAATATGGCGGCCGAATTCTTGCTGTGGTAAAAATAAATAACAGAGTTCTAGCTGAGGATCTTATGGAAAATGGCTTAGCAAGAGAATATCACGGCGAGAAAAAACGAAGCTGGTGTAATTAGAAGTTATAAACTGTGCTTAATAAAAAAATAAAGGGGTCAAATACCAACACTAAATAAAAATTTTAAATCAGTATCTGGTGTCGGGACTTGACCCCTTTGTTTTTTATTCTGTATTTAAACAAACATTCTAAATCATCTTTTTCATGCTATCTCTTATTTACGCACCTAACACAATTTTTAAACAAATCGCCAAACCAGTCGCAAAAATAGATGATCAGGTGAGAAGAAATATCGATGAAATGTTTGAGGTTATGGCGAAAGAAAAAGGAATTGGAATGGGGGCCAATATGGTGGGTTTGTTAGACAGAATTATAGTATTAGATTGGCCAGAAGGTAACATAAAGCTATCTATGATTAATCCCGAAATAACATGGCTTTCTAAAGAAACTCAACAATTTGAAGAAGCGTCACTTTCATACCCCTCAATCAGCGCCATTATCACCCGTCCTAATAAAATAAAATTATCTTATTTAGACCTCGACAACAAGAAACACGAAATGGAAGCAGAAGGGTTTTTATCTACCCTGATTCAACATGAGATAGATTATTTAAATGGCATAACATTTCTAGATCACCTATCAAAACTAAAGCGCGAAGTTCTCTTAAAAAAAATGCATAAGTTTAAAATTTTAAACCAAGAAAATTAGCGCCACTTTTGAACAAAATCCCTTTCTATGCTGCAACTGTATTTGTTAGTGTGGAAGTGTCTGGACTTGACACCTTTCCGTAGATCATAGGCGGAGTAAAACCTCAAACCGCCGGTTGAGCGGAGTCGAAACCAGCGGAAGCTTCCTGCCACAAACTTCATAAGCCGCACGACAAATAAAAAAGATCAGATCAATGACATAACAAAAAGATTATTTCTTATGTCATATAATCAACCTGACCCCTTTTCTAATTTTTAATAGATGACTGAGATGTTAAATAATATTGAAGCAATATCATAACCTCGTTCATAATCAGCAAAGATTCAGAAGAGGATAAAGGAATCTGATTTTCTACAGTTGGCTTTGCACTACCTTGATTTGATCTTGCATCAGAAATAAAGCTCGAAATATGACTTAAAAACCTTTTTACAGATTCTGTTTGATCAATAGAATTTGATGCCTCTTTAAATAGGGCAGCAAACTCACCCTTAGAATTTCCGCCATCTATTTTATTTACTACTTTCAGAAAGGCATATACCGAATTGTAAGCCTCTGAAGCAATATCATCATAATTTTTATCTCGATAATCGTTAAACATTTTTACCAAATGAGTATTGACTGATTTCCACTTTGGATCTGACAAAACTTTTAAAGTTGGCTGGTAAATTTCTTCAATAATTTTTTGATCTTGCCTCGGAAATAATCCCTCTCTTGAAAAAACTTGATTTACAGCAAATTTCTCAAATATGTGATTGAGAGACTTTATGTGTATATCCGCGGAGTAAAATACTTGATCAAGTCTGCGATTAAATTCATCCCGGCCAATATCCCGCCCCTCTAATAGATTCAATTCGTCATGATTTATAAAATAATCTACAAATTTCGCTAGCATAGCAAAGACCAGATCCTGATTCTCGTTTAAAAATATTCTCTGAAAATCTTGTGAAGCCGCCCCCAATTCATCTCTGCGATAGTATACTGCATCTAGTAAATTTGCGCCAGGGGCAACAGACAAATATTCTGTGTTTAAGTATTTAATTGTAGCTTGAGCAGGCCTTTGAAAATGATGATTCCAAAAGAATTTGTAAGCAGTTTGCTTTTCATCTTTAGTGAGTTGATTCCACTCTCTTAGCTCTAACTTTGGATTAATTTTCTCTTGAATTTCTTTAGATCCCTCACCGTAAATTCTGAATTTTGGTATTTTAAACATGTTTTATCAATTCTTATAAAAATTTTACTCATTAAGGAAAAGGGTTCAATCCCGACACCCCAACACTGATTAAAAAATTTAATTTAGTGTCTGGTGTTTGGATTCATCGGGTGTCGGAATTTGACCATTTGTCATTTCTAGCAAAGATTTATCTTTAGACAAGGGTCAAGAAAAAAATAATTACAGCTTTATATAACCTTAAAAAAGTTTCTTAATTTTTTCTCCACAAATTCTTTCAACCACTTCTTTTAAGCATTAGGTATTCTAGTTGCTCTTTGGTGATCTTATAATACTTGTTGTAACGAGAAAAAATGGTTCAAATCCAGACACCCAACACTAGAAAATTTAAGTGTCGAATGTTGGCACTTGAACCCTTTTTCGTAAATTTTCTGTAAAAATTCAAACAAGCCAAAAAACTTTCCAATCAATATCTCAAATTCATCTTTACATAAAGATCGAAAAACTTAAACCAAGTTTTTTTCTAGAAATATTGTGTTTGTAAATACTATTGTCTAGCCATGCCAATAGCATCTTCAGAAACCTCGGGCAACAAATTAGGATTTTAAAAATATGAACTTCGAAATCTCTCTACCAAGCATCAATAACCCAGTTGCCAATTATATTGCTTACAAAAAAGTTGGTAATTTGGTTTTTGTTTCGGGGCAAACTTGTAGGGAAAATGGTGCTATGAAATTTGTTGGTCGTGTTGGTAAAGATTTAAATGTTGAAGAAGGCAAACTTGCGGCGCGCTTATGTGGATTGAACATTTTGTCGCAGATTAAATTGGCCTGCGAGGGCAATCTTCGCCAAGTAAAATCTTGCGTCAGATTAAATGTTTTTGTTAGCAGCGCTGAAGATTTTTTTGACCATGCTTTAATCGCCAATGGCGCTTCTGATTTGATGGTTGAAGTTTTTGGCGAAGCTGGAAAACCAACTCGAACTTCCGTTGGAGTTTACAGCCTGCCCTCTAACAGCGCGGTTGAAATAGATGCTATTTTTGAAATTTTTTAATTATTTTCGGTCTTGAACAAAATCAAAAACCGTCGTTTTAGCGAAGGTGAAGTAGATCCAAGACATAGATGGTAAACCCGCACTAGTTGCGGGGTCCACTTTTTCACAACTTTAAAATCTTTTTTGCGTCACTCAATTAGCTATCCAACCACCACACTCGTCATCCCAATAGATCCTAATTCAATTTCATCATTAAAAATCTCAACCTTCTCACCCTCTTCACGCAAAGCCAGAATGTAAAGCAGAGGCAAAAAATGCTCTGCACTTGGTACCGATTCTTTCGCGCCTTCCAATCCATAAAAATTAATTATTGTCTGATGATCATTTTCTAAAATTGCTTTTATAATTAATCGATTAAATTTCTCAGCCCATGAATATGGCTTGCCACCTTTCCAATTCAGCAATCCTAAATTATGCACAATGTTTCCACTTCCAATAATCAACACTCCCTCGCCTCTTAAAATCTTAAGTTTTTTGGCTAATTCATAATGCTCTTTCGCAGTTTTATTTTTATCTAAACTTAACTGAATTGTAGGAATGTCTGCTTTTCTGTGAGTGTGAATTAATACCGACCAAGCGCCATGATCAAGTCCCTAAGAATCATCAAGCTTAGATTCAGGAATTAATTTTTGAATTATTTTGGCAAGTTCCAAATCGCCTTTGGGCTGATATTTCACATTAAAAAGTTCTGCCGGAAATCCATAAAAATCATGAATGGTTTTTTGTATTTCATTAGCTGTGATTTTTGTTCCAGCAGTTTCGTAATGAGCCGATATCACTAAAATAGATTTTGGAGGCGAGATATTTTTTACCAGCTCTCTCCAAGTTTCAGTGTAAGAATTATTTTCAATAGCATTCATCGGACTGCCATGACCAAAGAAAATTGCTGGAAGATTTTTAGAAGAATTGGCCATGAATATTTTTATTATTTTTTAAAAACCCTCTCTGTTTTGAGAAGCCTAGATGTCATTTTAAAAACCTTAGATTTCATTTTAAAAACCCTAACTGTTATTTCGAAGGCAGCGAGAAATCTCATAAATCTTAGACCCCTAATCACTATGCAGGACGGGGTTTGCAACCCCTTTCTAACTTTCATCAAAAGCTTTGGATAGAATGGAACTGAAACTTTGAACGGAGTTACAAACCTCTTACATCTTAAAGTAAGAATTTGCGAATAACCACCCCCAGCCCCTCCTTGAAAAGGAGGGGAGTGACTGAAGATTCCCTCCTTGAAAAGGAGGGGAGTGACTGAAGATTCCCTCCTTGAAAAGGAGGGGAGTGACTGAAGATTCCCTCCTTGAAAAGGAGGGGAGTGACTGAAGACTCCCTCCTTGAAAAGGAGGGGGGTGACTGAAGATTCCCTCCTTGAAAAGGAGGGAATCTTTATTAGCTCCCCTCCTTTTCAAGGAGGGGCTTGGGGGTGGTTATTCGCAGACTCGCTTAACTTTCTGCGATGGGATAATCACCTTAAATTATTTTCAGATTCCTTTCGCCTTCAACGCCACTTGATAAGACTTCTCCACAAATTCCATCAACCTCTCCTCATCTTCCAAAATATCAATCGGCAAAAGCCAATTAGACATTGTAATCATCCTACCCTTCTTCTCATAGGTAAAAGGCCTGCTATTCAAGGCTTTATAGTCATCAATATTGCTTTCATTAACTTTGAAATAAATCTCATCTTGAAAAATCAAAGCAATAGTCAGTCCAAATTTACGAATCGCATAACCACCAAACATACGCGATTTGCTAATTCCACCACTCGCTTCCAAAAGCTCTAAAACATATTCCGAAAATTCACTGCTCATTAATTCTTCATCTTTAAAAATTATTTAGATCACAGCTTTTTTTGCTTCAGTGATATTGATAAAGGGGGAAACCTCTAATCGCTCCCTAGCAGCACTGGGTTTGCAACGCAGTCTTCATTTTTACTAAAAGCTAAAGAAAGAACTTAACATTAAGAGGGGTTTACAACCACTTCATCGGGAATCTTTATTACCTCCCCTCCTTTTACTCACAAAATATTTTTTTGTTTGAGTGAGTTGTAATTGCTAAAGCAATTATCAAGGAGGGAATCTTTATTAGCTCCCCTCCTTTTCAAGGAGGGGATGGGGGTGGTTATTCGCGAACTCGGAAAAAAGTTCTAACGCAGAAAATATAAGAATTATCTCAAATCTTTACCGCGAGAATAAGCACCCAAACCCCTCCTTAAAAAGGAGGGGCTTGTAGATCCGAGTCTTTTTTTTCAAATATCTTACGCAACTTACTTAAACCTGAAACTATTTACCATTGCCGCCATTTCGACAGTGAGCGAGAAATCTGGCAGAGATTAAGCTCCAAACTCAAAATAAGAGATTTCTCGCTCACAGTCGAAATGACAAGGCAAGTAACAGCTTTAGAATTGAATAACTTAGAGCTAATCTAGTTATTCCACATTCCCATTTCAACCTTCTCACCAGTAATTTGTTCAAAATAACTAGTAGCAATCGCAATTCCCACAGATGTTAAAGACAATCTATTCAAGGCGGTTCTACAAGCTTCTACCAAATCTTTACCAATATCAGTTTCTTTCATAATTTTACTTTCCACCTCATCACTATCTTTAATGTGAGCTTCATAAATTGACAAAAGTCTTTCTACCAAAGCTTGAGAAAGGTTTTTGTCTTTCAAAAAATTTTCCAGCTCAATTTTATTTCTGGCTTTGAAGATATATTTATCTTCCTTCTCATCCAAATGACAAAGCTGTTGCTTCACGCCATAAGGAATATTCAAACTATCAATTTCCCATTTATTGACGCAGTTTAAAAACAAGAATGAGTAATTTGTTCTACAACTATCAGCATAGCTTTTACCTTCAGCCTCAAGGATTCCACAGCTTGAAAATTCTACTCTCTGAAATTCGGCATCACTATTTTTAAAATCTAAAAATGGTTTAATGCGAGTGTTTAGATAAATTTTAAAGGTGTCCCAAGATTGCACCATGCTGTGAGAAGTGTGGCGCAGCAAATAGCACAAAGTGATTATTTTTAACTGATTAATCGTCAGCTTTTTAATAGTTAAAATCGCCTGTTTATAAAGTGCATTTTGCAATTCTTCTCCATTAGCACTAGCTTCAATTTTGCTTAAAATTAAGTTAGAAAGCAGACCCCTAAGTTCACTATCTTTCTTTCCGCCACCAAAACTCACCGCATCAAAAAGCGCCATTTGTGCATTAACCTTAGATTCTTCCAAAACAGCTTTCGATTTTTTAGGCTCACTTTTTCTCACTGCATTAATCAGTGTCATTTCATTTTTAAGATCTTTCACTTCTTGCTCAAAAAGTATTTGAAACAAATCTTTAATCTGCTGCGGCGCTACATTATTTTTAACAAAAATATTACGACCCTTGTTCTTTAAAAAGAACTTTCCACCAAAAATAAAATAAATTTTCGGCATAATTTCATTGCTGATTTTTCTCAAAAAATTCATTTCCATAACCCTTCCTGACTTTATATTTATTCAATATTAGATGTTTTATTGACTTTAATTTCGAGCTATTAAATATTGATCAATAATTTTCGTTCTAGTATTTCTAGAACAGACTTTTTAATAAAACAACAAGAAATTTAAATGACCTCTTCACGCCTTCATCCAATTCAAGATAAGCTTATTGAAATTCTCTCTAAGAATATTGACGAGCCTTTAACTATAAGGGAAATGCAAGATTTAGTCGGTGCTTCTTCAACTAGTCTTATTGTGCATCACATGGCGCAACTTGAGAAAAAAGGCTATTTAAAAAAGAATCCGCAAAACCCCCGCGATTACCAAATTTTAAAAAAACCTGATGAAGCAATTGCCTATTTAAATTTATACGGGCTGGCCACCTGCGGCCCTGAAGGATCGGTTTTAGACGGCAATCCAATTGATCGCGTTCCACTTTCAAGCAAATTTCTCAGCTTTCCAGCAAGTAAAGCCTTTATGGTAAAAGCTAAAGGAGATTCAATGTTGCCTAAAATTAATAATGGAGATTTTGTGATAGTTGAAAAAACCAACAATGCCGATGACGGCCAAATCATTGTCTGCGTAAATAAAGGCCAAGCCTTAATCAAAAAAATCAAACATGGCAGCAAAAAAGATGGCGCCATTTTAATCTCTCTAAACAGCGAATATGAACCATTCATGGCCGCTGAAGATTTCCGAATTGAAGGCGTGGTAAAAGGCGTTATATCTAGCAGAATGTTCTAATTTTTCTTAATACATGTTATTGATTTTCCAAACCTAAACCTAAATTATTTAAAATTTTGATCAATAAAAAATAACTAAAAGAATAGTTTTAAAGTTGCTTTTATCACCACTAACAACCAACTCACCAAAATATGAAACACCGCATACAACAATCTCCAAAAGAAGAACTTTGCCAAATCATTTCTAAAGTTTTTAACATCTCAGAACTAGAAGCCGCACAACATTATTTTCTATTTGAAAAAATCAGTCCCACTATTAAAAACTGTTTATATTATCTCTCGAAAATTGAGGATAAAGAATTACAACTCAGCGCTTCTCTTAGCTTAGAATTCTTAGTTAACTTTAGAAAATCTCCCTTTGAATAAATCTATGAAAAATAAAAAAACTGCCAAAAACTCTAATCTGAATCTTGGCCAAAAAACCAATTATCAGCTAGATAAAATTGACAATAAAATTCTGCAATCTGTTGATAATCCTCACACTGATGTATCTTACTCAATCAGATTTTCTTGCCCAGAATTCACTTCAATTTGCCCAATCACAGGACAGCCCGACTTCGCTCATTTGGTTATTGATTATGTGCCAAATAAAAAAATCATCGAAAGCAAAGCGCTAAAACTTTATCTATTTTCTTTCCGCAATCACGGCGCTTTTCACGAAGATTGCACCGTGCAAATTGCCAAAGACATCATTGCTTGCATCAAACCAAAATGGCTGAGAATTGGCGGCTATTGGTATCCAAGAGGCGGTATTCCGATTGATATTTTCTTTCAAACTTCTTTGCCGCCGAAAGATTTGTGGATTGCGGATCAAGGCGTGCCAGCTTATCGAGGTAGGTAAAATTTAGTAATACTGAACTATTCACTGTTATTTTGAGTGAGTTGTAATTGCTAAAGCAATTATCAAGGAGGGAATTTTAAGTAGCTCCCCTCCTTTTCAAGGAGGGGCTGGGGGGGTGGTTATTCGAGAACTCAGATTATAATTTTAAAGGACTAATTCTTAGACTAACTCAAATCTTTACCGTGGGAATAACCACCCCAACCCCTCCTTAAAAAGGAGGGGCTTTAGATTGAGATATCCTTAAAAAGGAGGGGCTTTAGATTGAGATATCCTTAAAAGGGAGGGGCTTTAGATTGAGATATCCTTAAAAGGAGGGGCTTTAGATTGAGATATCCTTGAAAAGGAGGGGCTTTAGATTGACATCCTTGAAAAGGAGCTGCTTAGACTGAGAAATTATCTACTTTCTGAAGAAGACTAGAAAAATCGCTCTACTACTTAATAAAGAAGATATTTAGACTGAAAAATAATAAAAATAAAAAACAAAAATGTTCAACTTCCCCATCATCCTTCCTCCAATAGACCCAGTCGCCATAGCCTTTGGGCCCATCGCAATTCGTTGGTATTCTCTGGCCTATATCATGGGCATTTTATTCACTCTCTTCTGGCTTAAAAAAACTAACGACAAGCAAAAGTTTTTATCTGAAAAAGCTTATGATGATTGGTTGATGTGGGCAGTATTTTCGATTATGCTGGGCGGGCGTTTTGGTTATGTCTTTTTTTACAACCCACAATATTTCCTCTCTCACCCTCTAGAAATTCTCGCTTTCTGGAATGGGGGCATGTCATTTCATGGCGGGCTTTTAGGCTCAATTCTGGGCATGTGGATTTTTGCCAAAAAATATAAAATCAATTTTCTGCAACTTACCGACGCTATTGCAATCTCAGCACCTGTCGGATTGTTCTTCGGACGCCTCGCCAATTTCGTAAATATGGAACTTTATGGTCGAGTTTCTGGCTCAAATTTCGGCGTGGTTTTTCCAGGTGCTGGCGATTTACCAAGACATCCTAGCCAACTTTATGAAGCAGCTTTAGAAGGAATTTTGCTTTTCATCATTCTCTTTTCTTTAAACAGATTAACCAAAATCAACCAAAAGCTTGGCACTTTAAGTGGCTTATTTTTAATCTTTTACGGTAGCTTCAGAATCTTAATCGAAAATTTCCGCGAGCCTGATGCCCAACTCGGATTTTTATTTTACGAGATCACAATGGGTCAGCTATTATCTTTACCAATAATTTTACTCGGGCTGTTTGTTATATTCTTTCCTCAAAAATCCCCAAAAAATTCAAAATAAATTCTTAAAAATCTAACTAAAAATTCTCAAAAATATTTCTTTACACTGATATTCGTCTCAAAAAAAATATTTAGATTTTTTGAAAAAATACCTTGTGTAGAATTAGCCTCCTACACCTCTAACACTCACACCTAGTGACATAGTCCGAAGTCTTGAAAACACTGGCCATACATGAATGACATTAGATAGTTTTTAGGCCCGCCCACTGTCAAGGAGATTATTTCCATTAATTAAAAATAATCTTCTTTACAAAGTCGAATTTCTCCAAAAAATGCCTTCAATCAAATTTAAAAAGTTTAAAAAAAAGTTGTAAAAAATTTCTAGAAAACTGCACTTCAATTTTACAACAGTTTTTCACAAAGAAGTTCAGTTCTTCACAAAAACGAGAACTGCAAAAATCTCCCAAAATGTAAAAATAATATCGAGAATCAGAGTTTAATGACAGTTAGCCAAATTAGCCCAAAAGAAGCTTATCAACTTCTAATCAATGACAAAAATTCAGTCTTAATAGATGTGAGAACCTTTGAAGAAATTCATTTCGTGGGCTTTGTTGATCCTGAAGCTTTCGATAGCAGAATGGTTTTATTACCTTGGCAAATATTTCCCGACATGCAAATCAACCCAGAATTTGCTGAAGGGCTTGATGAAGGAATGCAAAACTTTTTTGGCGATGTTGCTGCTAAAGAAGTTAAAATCATATTCATCTGCCGCACTGGCGGCAGATCTAACGCTGCTGCAAATCATGCCATCAATCTTGGCTATAAAAATTGCTTTAACTTATCTTCAGGTTTTGAAGGTGATTTAAATAAAGATTCTCACAGAGGAAAAATTAACGGCTGGAAATCTGACCTTCTACCTTGGAGACAAAAGTAATGACATCAGCTGTGGCCTTAGGCCAATTAACACATGATGATATTCATTCTTTAGAAGAAAATTTCCTGAACGCCTTTTTTAACGAATGCCAAAAAGAATTTGGTGAAGAAAGCTTTTCTAAATGGCTTAACAAATTAGAAATCTTCTCGCAGTCAAGCGGCGAAGTAATTTTCAGCGCCCCTTCAAAATTCATCCGCGATTGGATTATCAGAGAATTTGTTGAACCAAAAAACCGCACTAATCTTTTAAGCGTGACTCAAATTTTGCGTCCACAAGTTAAAAAAGTTTCGGTTATCTATGTTGTAAAATCAGAAAAACAAAATGCTGTTTCTGATTCTTCTTCAGACCAAAAAGTTGTTAGCATCTCTAAACATGAAAATGTTTTTGCTTTCGGCACCGAACTAAATCCGCGTTACACTTTCAAAAATTTCGTCAGCGCTAAATATAATAGACTAGCCTGCTCAATGGCAAAAATGGCGGCTGGTGTTGAAGGTCAAATCGATTTATTTAACGAAGCGATTCCTCTTTTTATACATGGCAATATCGGCATGGGTAAAACTCATTTGGCGCAAGCAATTGCTTGGCAAATCAAAGAAAAAGATAAGTCGAAAAAAGTGGTTTATTTGTCTGCCGAAAAATTTATGTATCATTTCGTTCAATCTGTGCGCGGCAATGCCACAATGGATTTCAAAGAAAAAATGCGCACCATTGATGTGCTAATTGTGGATGATGTGCAATTCATCGCTGGCAAAGAAGGCACTCAACAAGAATTTATGAATAGCTTCAACCGCCTAGTTGAGGAAAATAAACAAGTGGTTTTGGTTTGCGATCGCTGCCCCAGTGATTTAGAAAATATCGATGAAAAACTTAAATCGCGCATTTCTGGCGGCATGATTGTAAATTTCAAAAACCCTGATTACCAAGACCGCGTGGCTATTTTGAAAGAAAAAGCCAAAATGCATGAGCAAGAAATTTGCGATAAAGTGATCAGCTTTTTAGCTGAAAAAATCACTACCAATGTTCGCGATCTTGAAGGCGCTTTAAGAAAATTAATCGCTGGCAAAATTTTAAATGGCGATGAAATTACTCTAGAAAATGCTAAGGAAGTTTTAACCGACTATATCAGAGCTTCAAATTCTACAGCACCAACTATTCAAAAAGTTCAAAAAGCTGTAGCTGCTTTTTACGAAATTAAAATTGCCGATTTATCTTCAAGCAACAGAACTAAAGCAATTGTTCGCCCAAGACAAATCGCTATGTATCTTTCAAAAACCCTTACTTCTTTAAGCCTACCAAAAATTGGCCAAGAATTTGGTGGCAAGAATCATGCAACTGTAATTCATTCGGTGAAATTGGTTCAGGAATTGATTAATGCTGATCAAGTGATTTTGCAGGAAGTGAAAAGTTTGGAAGAGAAGATTAGAAATTCTTAAGAAACCATCATCTTTAAACTAACTGTCATTTCGAGCGTAGCGAGAAATCTCACGAGGTTTAAGCTCGGAGTTTAAAATTCATGAAATTTCTAGCTACGCTCGAAATGACAGTCTACTTAAAATAAAACTACGATTTGGCCTTACCAAAATTAAACCCCTTCGACAATTTCATCTCAAATCCATCATGGCTTTTTCTGGCCATCTTCTCAAAAGCATCATCAAGTAAATTCTTCATCAGTGAGTCGCGTTTCTGAAAAGTTGAACAGCCCATCAAAACCGAAATAACTCTTTCATCTTTTTTACCCGCCGAACTTATCAAATTAAATCCTGAAGCCTTAGTAAAGCCCGTCTTCATTCCTTCTGCACCCTTATATTCCATAAGAACATGATTATGACTGTCATATTTTGTGCCCCGATAACTAAAATGCTTTAAGCCAAAAAGGTGATAATATTTAGGAAAATCTTTAGTGATGGCATTGGCCAAACGCGCTAAATCATAGGCCGTGGTATATTGCCCCTCTTCGTGAAGTCCGCTAGCATTTCTGAAACTAGTGTTAATCATTCCAAGTTCTTTAGCTTTAGCATTCATCTTACGCACAAAGTGCCATTCGTCCCCTGCCACTGCTTCAGCCAAAACAACAGCGGCTTCGTTAAAAGATTTTACAATCACGGCGTGAATTGCATCTTTCACCATCAATTTTTCTCCCTCTTTAGCGTGAAAACTATTAACCTTATTCACCTCCGAAACTTCCTCGCCATAAGGCGAAAATACCAACATTTCATCTTCTTTAATCTCGCCTTTTTCCAGCGCCTCAAAAGTTAGATAAAGCGTCATCACCTTTACCAAAGAAGCAGGATATAAAATTTGATCAGCTTTTTTTTCGAACAAAATATTGTCAGTTTTTTCGTCAAAAACTATGTAAGAATAATTTGCGCTACAGGCTTTTTCCTTGCTTTTTTCTTGGCCATAAACACTGCTTGAAAAAAGCAACATGCCCAAAAAAGCAACTTGCACAGCTTTAATTTTTTTAAGCATTTTTTAACATATTTAAAATTTCTTTCGCCGCCTTCGTACTAGACTTCTCAACGCTTTCATAACCCATCATTCTCAAAGCCAATTGGCTTTCATCAATTTGCTTTTGCGCTAAATTTTTATCATTAATCAAATTTTCCAACTTCATAAAAATCTTCTGCCCTTCGCAATTTTTCTGCAACATTTCTGGAATCACTTCCTTGTTCGAAATTAAATTAATCAAATTGGCATATTTAATTTTGATCATCATTTTAACCAAAAAATGAGTGATAAAATTAATCTTATAAGCAATCAACATGGGCAAGCGATAAAGAGAGAATTCTACAGTGTTTGTGCCAGATTTAGCCAAGGCAAAATCGGCCGCAAAAAAGGTCGATTCTTTATCGTCTTTTTCAATCAAAAAATATTCAGATTTTATTTCTTTCGCCATTTCACTAACCAAAGCTCGCGTTTTATCCACCAAAGGAATCACAATTTTTAAATTAGGTTTTTTTTCTAAAAGCAAATTAATGGCAGAAATAAATTCAGGAAAAATTCTCTTCACTTCACCATTTCTACTTCCTGGAGTTACACATAGAACCACATCGCTTGGTGCAATTTTATATTTTGCACGAAACTCTAAATTCACGATTTCTTTTTTAGAAAAATCTGGCGCTTTTTCCACAATCGGATGACCAATAAAAACTGTCTTTAAATTATATTTTTCAAAATAAGGCGGCTCAAAAGGCAAAATTGCCAGCAGCAAATCATAAAGTTTAGCAATTTTCGCCGCTCTGCCTTCGCGATAGGCCCAAACTGACGGTGCAATGAGATGAATTTTTTTAAAATTGGCTTTATAAGGCTTGCCAAAACCTGAACATGGCACGCATAAATCTTCAGAATTAATGCGCGATTTTAATTTTTTCATCACCCGAAAACAAAAATCTGGCGAATCAATTGTGATCACAAAATCTGGATTTATATCAATGATCTTGGATGCTGTTTGATTGATGCGGCGCAGTAATTTTGGAATATGGGGAGCTACTTCTAAAAAGCCCATTATTGATAATTCTTCCATTGGAAAAATACTCGCCAAACCTTGCTCTTGCATAAGCTTGCCGCCAACTCCGACAAATTCTGCCTGACAATTTTTTGCGGCTAATTCTATTTTTAGCTCTTGCATTAACTTCGATCCAAGCAAGTCACCAGAAGCTTCTCCAGCAATTATAAAAAACTTTTTTATCATTTTATAAAACCTAACTTTACTTTTTTAGTGATATTAATATTGTGAGACCCGCTGCTTCATAAGTCCCGAGACTCTTAATCAGAGTGACAATATAAGTGGCAATTATCAATCTCAAAAAAAATCGAAATGTCTAAAAGAAAAATTGCTGTTGCTGGTGCAACAGGAAATGTCGGTCGTGAAATTTTAAATATTTTAGCAGAAAGAAAATTCCCTGCTGATGAAGTTGTTGCCCTTGCTTCGCGCAATTCAGTTGGCATGAAGGTTAGTTACGGCGATAAAGACCTTACAGTTCAAGCATTAGAAGATTTTGATTTTACTGGCACCAAAATCGGTTTATTTTCTCCGGGTGGAGCAGTTTCTGCAATTCATGCACCAAGAGCTGCTGCTCAAGGCTGCGTTGTTATCGACAATACTTCTCATTTCAGAATGGATGAAAATGTTCCACTAGTTGTTCCAGAAGTTAATCCTGAAGCAATATCTGATTACAAAAAATCTGGTATCATCGCCAATCCAAATTGCTCAACTATTCAAATGGTTGTTGCTTTAAAACCTTTGCATGACATTGCAAAAATCAAACGAGTTGTGGTGGCCACTTACCAAGCAGTTTCAGGTGCAGGCAAAGAAGCAATGGATGAACTTTATGATTCAACCAAAAAAATCTATGCTAACCAAATGCCTGCTCCACAAAAATTCAGCAAAAGAATTGCTTTCAATGTGATTCCACAAATTGATGTTTTCATGGAAGATGGTTGCACCAAAGAAGAATGGAAAATGAAAGTTGAAACCAAAAAAATTATGGGTTCAGAAATTGAAGTTGAAGCAACTTGCGTTCGCGTTCCTGTTTTCAACTGCCATTCAGAAGCTGTGAATATTGAATTTGAAAATCCAATTTCAGTTGAACAAGCTCGCAGAGCCTTAGAAAGATCTGACGGAATTTTGGTTTTAGACAGACCAAAAGACATGATTTTTGCCACCCCAGTTGAAACTTCAATGCAAGATCCAGTTTTTGTTTCAAGAATTAGAAAAGACACTTCAGTTAAAAATGGCCTTTCGATTTGGGTTGTTTCTGACAATTTGAGAAAAGGTGCGGCGCTAAATGCTGTGCAAATCGCTGAGATTTTGGTTAAGAAACACGGGTTTTAGTTTTTAAGAAAATCTTTAGTAGCTCCCCTCCTTTTACTCACAAAATATTTTTTTGTTTGAGTGAGTTGTAATTGCTAAAGCAATTATCAAGGAGGGAATCTTTAATTTCTCCCCTCCTTTTCAAGGAGGGAATCTTTATTAGCTCCCCTCCTTTTCAAGGAGGGGCTGGGGGGTGGTTATTCGCAAACTCGGATTGGAAATTTTGGAGTAAGTTCGAAACTTAAGTCAAATCTTTACCATGAGAATAACCACCCCAACCCCTCCTTGAAAAGGAGGGGCTCTAGAAATGAGTCTCTTGAAAAGGAGGGGCTCTAGAAATGAGTCTCTTGAAAAGGAGTGGCTCTAGAAATGAGTTTTCTGAAAAGATAAAAATGAGTCTTTTAAAAAAGAATCTTTAAAACTAAAAATGCCCCAAAACATCACTTCCCTTCCCTACTGAACTACTTTTCACAATCGCGCGGTAAACATATTTATTAGCAGATCTAACCGCATTAACCAAATCCATCTTTTTTGCAACATTACAAGCAATACTCGAAGCCAGTGTACATCCAGTTCCATGAATATTTTTCTTACCAATTTTTTTATTGCTGATAATATGAAATTGATCTGCTTCATCTAAAAAAACGCTAAAAATTCTACCGTTTTTTTCCTTCAAATGTCCGCCTTTCACCAAAACAGATTTACATCCTAAAGCCTTAATAATTATGGCGGCAGACTTCATATCGGCTACATCTTTAATTTCCATTTCTGCCAAAACTTGCGCTTCGTCAATATTTGGAGTTACAATTTTTGCACCTTTAATCAGCTTCAATTTTAAAGCTTCCACTGCATTTTCTTTCAACAGTAAATCTCCCGAAGTTGCCACCATCACCGTATCTAAAATTAGCGGAATGTTTTTAGCTTTTTTTTGTAAAATTTCTGAAACACAGCCTATTATTTCAACTGTCCCCAGCATACCAATTTTTATGGCGTCAAATTTTATATCATCCAAAACCACTTCGATTTGCTGTTTTAGAAAATCGATTGGCGAATTGTGAATTGCGAAAACTTTTTGAGTATTTTGTGCGGTAAGACAAGTAACAACGGCAGATGAATAAACCTTATGCGCTGTCACAGTCTTAATATCAGCCTGAATACCCGCCCCACCACTAGGATCAGAGCCAGCAATGATAAGAATTTTGGGATTATATTTCATAAACTGTCTTCCCAGCCACCACAGTTCTAACCGCTCTGCCTTTCACTTTAAAGCCGTCAAAAGGAGAATTTTTGGATTTGCTCTGGAAGTCTTTAGATTGAATTTCCCATTCATGATTTAAATCGATCAAAACTAAATCTGCTCTAGCGCCTTTTTTGATTACGCCGCCGTCGAAATTGATAATTTTTGCAGCGTTGCAAGTCATTTTAGCCAGCAAATCTCTAAGGCTTAAAACGCCGTCATGAAATAAATTTAAAGAAATTGGCAACATGCTTTCCACACCAACAATTCCAAAACTGGCTTCTTCCAAAGATTTTTCTTTTGAAGGCAAATCATGTGGCGCGTGATCTGTAGCAATCGCATCAATCAAACCAGATCTTAGGCCCTCAATCAAAGCCAAACGATCAGCTTCACTTCTTAAAGGTGGATTCATTTTAGCGTTAGTTCCGCTTTTCAAAACTTGTTCGTCATTTAAAGCAAAATGATGCGGAGAAACTTCCACTGTGGCATTCAAGCCTTTAGCTTTAGCGCGACGAATTGCGTCCAAAGCTTCAGCAGTTGAAACATGCAGCAAGTGATAACGACCACCCACAGCTTCTAAAATTGCAAGATCGCGCTCCACAATCACACTTTCAGAAATATTTGGAATGCCGCGCACACCAAGTTCTAAACTAACGCGGCCTTCATTGATGCAGCCTTTATTGGTAAGATTTAAATCTTCAGCATGTTGCGCCACCACCAAGTTCAAATTTTTAGAATATTCAAAAGCACGACGCATTACATTGGCGTTCATCACTGGCAAGCCATCATCAGTGAAGCCAACAGCCCCAGCTTCTTTCAAACTATTCATGTCGGCAAGTTCTTCACCTTTCATGCCTTTAGTGATGCAGGCATAAGCGCGGATATTGCAATAAGCCACTTCGCGCGATTTAAGGCGCAAATAATCAAAAGTTAAAACTGAATCTAGGGTTGGCGAAGTATTTGGCTGGCACACCACAGTGGTTATTCCACCAACTACCGCTGATTTACTTCCTGAATTTAAATCTTCTTTATGAGATTGACCCGGATCGCGGAAATGAACTTGAATATCAATTAAACCAGGAGCAAGAACTAAGCCTTTGCAATCAATAATTTCAGCATCTGAAGCTGAAACATTTTCACCGAAGTCAAAAATTTTATCACCAATTGTTAATAGCTGACCAACTTTATCATAGCCAGATTCTGGATCGATGATGCGAGCATTTTTATAAAGAACTTTTTTGTCAGCAGAAATTGGCTGAGCGTAAGGTAATTCGAATTTTGACATGGGAAAATTTGTTTGAATTATAAGATCAAAAACTGCCAAACATGTTCGCTAGTTTTTTTTAATATCAAATAGGTAATTAAAGTAAGAATTAAAAACTCCTTTTAAAACAACTTGTCATTTCGAACGAAGTGAGAAATCTCAGGAGTCTTAGACTCCGAGCTTCAACCACCTGAGATTTCTCACTTCGTTCGAAATGACAGTTTATTTTGAAACTAACTTTTAATTTCAATATCACTCGCTGGCAAACCCTCCTGATATTTTTCATACATATCTTCATAAGCTGCTTCGATATGCTTCGCGAAAAGCTTGGTATCAAAAAGCGGAGTTGTCAGTTTGTGTTTCTCCAGCTTCTCTTTCACTTCCTTCAACTTCTGCGAATTAAGCGCCAATTCAATCGCCTTCGCCTCATATTCTTGCTCACTATTTGTGATAAGTTCAGGAAGTCTAATTGCATTTAACAAACTTGCCGCAACTCTACTTGCGAAAGATTTTCCAATTAAAGTAAGAACGGGAAGTCCAGCCCAAAGCGCGTCACTGCAAGTTGTGTGAGCGTTGTAAGGTAAAGTGTCGAGAAATAAATCTGCGCATTTATGGCGCGCTAAATGTTCTTCCATTGGCATTCGTTTAGCAAATATCAACCTGCTAGATTCAACTCCTCTTTTCTGCGCTTCTTTGCGCAAATTTTCTGCGGCCCAAATATTATCTTCAAACAGCCAAATCACACTGCCTTTCACCGCTTTTAAAATCTTCATCCATATATCAAAAGTTTGCGGCGAGATTTTATAATTATTATTAAAGCAGCAAAAAACAAAGCCATCTTCTGGCAAGCCAAGCTCGGCGCGGTTAAAAACCTTATCAGAAATTTTGCGCTTGGCGTCATTCACTTGATAACTGTTTGGCAAATAAACAATTTTTTCTGAATAAAAATGCTTTGACTCCTTAGGAATCAAAACCTTGTCGGCAATTATATAATCCATATAAGGCGCAGCCATTGTGCCGGGATAACCCAAATAATTCACTTGAATTGGAGCGCAGCGATTAGAAAAAATTCCCAGTCTCATATTTTGTGTGAAGCCGTTTAAGTCAACAGCCACATCAATTTCAAGCTCTCTGGAAAGTTTAGTAATTTCCAAATCACTTTTCATTTTCACATCAATAAATTTATCAAAAGATTGAGAAATTCTTTTTCTCATATCGTCATTATCATCTAAACCTAAAGAAAATCCGATCAGTTCAAATTTCGATTTATCATGAGATTCATATAAATTCGCCATCAAATATCCCATGGCGTGAGCATGGAAATCTGTTGAATAATAACCAATACGAATTTTTGCGCTTCGGGCTCTTTTGGCTATAGGAGTAAATAAGTTTGATGTCGCGCTATATTGCGGCGCATATATCTCGGCCGTCGAATTTTGTAATGCTGGAGAATCAATTATTGATAGAAGTATAAACGGCGTTACAGCTGGCTCTTTTTTCTGAATTTTAATTTCAAGATTCGCCTTATCTTCGTGATATCTAGCCCAATCACAAAGCATGTTTTTTGTATAAAAAATCATACCAAAGAGAAATTTAATCTCCGGCTTTAATTGAATTGCCTTGTTATAATTCGTCAAAGCCAAATCCAATTTCTTCAAATCCCTCAAAATATTTCCACGATTATGATAAGCTTCTGGATAATTCGGCTTCAGGCTAATGGCTTTATCATATCTAGCCAAGGCCAAATCTAACTGCTTAGAATCTTTCGCAGCATTGCCGCAATTATAATAGAAATCGGGATTATTAGGATTTATCGCAATTGCTTGAGTGATAAAATTGAGAGCTTGGGAATAGTTTTTTACTTGGTAAAAACTCACTCCAAGTAAGTGAAGAATATCAAAATGCTGCGGACATCTTTTCAAAATATCTAAATAAATTTCTTGCGCTGGCGCTATTTGATTTCTCTGATGAAAGAAAATTGCTTGCTGAAATTTTGCTTGATCTTCTGGTGATAATAAAATTTGCAAGGACATCTCAAAAATTCAAAATTAATTATCACGATATTTCAATATTACTTGGAGCTAAATCATCCTGATATTTTTTATACATTTCTTCATAAGCTGCTTCGATATGTTTCGCGAAAAGCTTGGTATCAAAAAGCGGCGTGGTCAGTCTGTGTTTCTCCAATTTCTCTTTTACTTCCTTCAACTTCTCCGAATTCAGAGCTAACTCAATCGCCTTCTCCTCATATTCTTGCTCACTATTTGTGATAAGTTCAGGAAGTCTAATTGCATTTAACAAACTTGCCGCAACTCTGCTAGCAAAAGATTTTCCAATTAAAGTAAGAACCGGCAAACCAGCCCAAAGCGCGTCGCTGCAAGTTGTGTGAGCATTATAAGGCAAAGTGTCTAAGAATAAATCTGCAGATTTTTGTCGCGCCAAATGATCTTCTAATTTTGTGCGTTTGGCAAATATTAAGCGCCCAGATTCAACTCCTCTTTTTTCGGCTTCTTTGCGTAAATTTTTTGCCGCACTTTCATTATCTTCAAACAGCCAAATTAAACTGTCTGGCACTGCTTTTAAAATTCTCATCCAACTTTCAAATGTTTGCGGCAAAATTTTAAAATTATTATTAAAGCAGCAAAAAACAAAACCGTCTTCTGGCAATCCAAGTTCTTGCCTTGTAAAATTTTTATCCAAAATTTGACGCTTAGAATCATTTGGCTGATAGCTGTTTGGCAAATAAGCAATTTTTTCTGAATAATATTTTTTATTTTCCTCAGGTATCACAATTTTATCAGCAATTATGTAATCCATATAAGGAGCTGCCATAGTGCCCGGATAGCCCAAATAATTCACCTGAATTGGTGCGCATCTAAATGCAAAAATTCCCAGTCTCATATTTTGAGTAAAGCCATTTAGGTCAACAGCCACATCAATTCCCATCTCTCTTGAAAGTGCGGCAATTTCTTCATCATTTTTAAGTCGCACATCAATAAATTTATCAAAAGCTGCAGCAATTCTTTTTCTAGTTTCATCATCTCGGTCTGGGCCAAAAGAAAAAGCGATCAATTCAAATTTCGATTTGTTGTGAAACTCATATAAATTTGCCAGCAAATATCCCATAGCATGAGCATGAAAATCTGCTGAATAATAGCCGATACGGATTTTTTTATTTCTTTCTTTCTTAGATATTTCTTCAGGAGCATATTCTATGTCATATTGCTGCACATATATTTCAGATGCTCTGCGCTGTAATTCTGGAGAATCTACCAATGATAATGAGTGAAATGGAGCAACAACTTTTTTTCCTTCTTTAATCTTTTTTTCTAAAATAGATTTTTCTTCATAATATGAATTCCAATCACAAATTTTGCTTTTAGCAAAAAATATTTCGCCAGCCAAATATTGAAAATCAGGCTTTAGCTGAAGTACTTTATAGTAGCTGGTAATTGCCAAATCTATCTGCTGATTATTAACCAAGGCCGTAGCAAGGTTGTGATAGCCTTCGCTATAATCAGGTTTTAAAAATACCGCTTTTTCATAATGATCAATTGCGGTTTTATTATCTTCCAGATCAACAAAAGCATTTCCAAGATTTGAATAAGCCTCAGCATAATCTGGCTTTAATTGAATTGCTCTTTGATAGCTTGCAATAGCTAAATCAAGCTTCTTCAGCTCTAATAATATATTGGCATAAGCATAATATATTTCATGATCTGGATTCAACTCTATCGCTTTTTCATAGTCTCTAATCGCTAAATCTAACTGCTTATTTTCTTTAAACACATTACCGCGATTATAGTAATATCCTGCATTATTGGGGTTTAACTCAATTGCCCTTTCATAGCTGATAATTGCCAAATCAAGCTTCTTAAGCTCTGCTAATATATTACCGCGATTATAATGAAAATCTGGATTAGTTGAATTTATTGCGATGGCTTTTTCATAACTATCAAGAGCTCGATCTAGATCTTTAAGATCCATCAGTGCCACACCAAGATTAGAATAAAAAGCCGCACTTTTAGGATTTATCGCGATTGCTTGTGTAATTAAATCTACAGCAAGTTGAGGATTTTTTGTTTGATATGCAGCAACACCTAAAAAATGCAAACTATTAGCATGCTGAGGCTGAATTTTTAGAACCTCAGAATAAATAGTTTGCGCCTCAAGCAATTGTCCCGCTTGATGCAAAGACAATGCTTGTTGAAATTTTTTTTGAACTTGTTCTTCCAAAGATTCAGAGGGAATTTCAGCGCTAAATTTATTTATGATTTTAGATAACATGCCTGAACTAGACCTCTATTCCCACTCAATAGTTCCTGGTGGTTTCGAGGTATAATCATAAACCACACGATTAATTCCGCGAACTTCATTAATAATTCTGCTAGTAACTCGGCATAAAAATTCTGCGGTAAATGGATAAATATCAGCGGTCATTCCATCTACAGAATTAACGGCTCTAAGCGCCAAAACATTTTCATAAGTTCTGCCATCGCCCATCACACCAACGGTTTTCACTGGAAGTAAAACTGAAAATGCCTGCCAAATTTTATCATATAAACCAGCCTTTCTGATCTCTTCGATATAAATCGCATCAGCTTCTTGTAAGATTTTTATTTTTTCTAAAGTGATGTCGCCAATAACTCTAATTGCAAGCCCTGGGCCCGGGAATGGATGTCTGCCAACTACAAAACTTGGAAGACCAAGTTCTTTTCCTAAAAGTCTAACTTCATCTTTGAACAACATTCTAACTGGTTCTAGAAGTTTCAATTTCATGTTTTTTGGAAGTCCACCAACATTGTGATGAGATTTAATTGTCTGACTTTTTCCACCACTTGGATGAGAAGACTCAATAACATCAGGATATAAAGTTCCTTGAGCCAAGAAATCTGCATCTTTAATTTTTTTAGATTCGGCATCAAAAACTTCGATGAAAGTTTTGCCAATAATTTTGCGCTTTTTTTCTGGATCAGTAACACCTTTTAGCTTAGACAAGAAAAGGTCAGCCGCATCAACATAAATCAAATTAATTTTGAAATTTTTGGTAAAAACTTCTTTAACTTCTTTGCCTTCATTTTTACGAAGCAAACCGTGATCCACAAAAATACAAGTTAATTGCTTGCCAATCGCTTCATTAATTAAAGCTGCAACTACAGACGAATCCACGCCACCACTTAACCCGCAAATAACTCTTTTTTTGCCAACAATTTTTTTAATCTCAGTAATTTGTTCTAATTTAAAATTCTTCATATCCCAATTCGGCTTACATTTTGCGATTTTGATTACGAAGTTTTCGATAATTTTTTTGCCGTCCAGCGAATGCACAACTTCAGGGTGAAATTGCACGCCGTAAACTTTTCTCTTCTCATCAGAAATCGCCGCAAATGGCGCGCTGTCTGTTTTGGCAATAACTTTAAATGAAGCGGGAATCTCATCCACTCGATCACCATGACTCATCCAAACTTGTTTATTTTTTACTGATTTAAAAAGTGAAACAGAAGAAGTAATATCAATTTCAGCTTTGCCATATTCTCTTTCGTGAGCCTTGCCAACTTTTCCACCAAGCAAATGACAGATTAGCTGTTGACCATAGCAAATACCAAGAATTGGCGCACCTAAATCAAAGATTTTTTTATCAATTGTCGGCGCACCTTTTTCATAAACTGACGACGGGCCGCCAGAAAAAATAATCGCTTTTGGATTAAGTTTTTTAATTTCACTTAATGAAAAATCTGGATTTTTAACTTCGCAGTAAACCCCTAATTCTCTGATTCTACGAGCTATAAGCTGCGTTACCTGACTGCCAAAATCTATAATTAAAACTGTATCTAACATTTTAGTCCAAAATTGCTTTAGTAATTCTCTCTTTAATTTCTACACTTGATAAATCCTTATCCAGAATTTGCTCAATTGCTTCACATAATTTTAGCTGAATCTTTACTTTTTTTGCAAGCTTAACCACTGATTTTACCGATTTCGCCCCTTCAAAAGTTTTGTTCATTTCTTTAGTAATTTGTGCATAACTTTTGCCTTTGCCAATTTCATAACCAAGCAAATTATTGCGAGATTTTGTGGTGGAACAAGTTAAGAAAATATCACCAAAACCCGCAGCATTGTTAAGATCTCCTCGGCCTTTCAATTTTGTACAAAGCATTGAAATTTCTTGAATACCGCGATTCACCAAAGCAGCTTTAGCATTTTGTCCAAGCTTCAAACCATCTACAATTCCACAACCAATCGCCATCACATTTTTTAAAACCGCGCAAATTTCAGTAGTAATCGGATCTTTAGAATACTCCGCTTTAAAATAATTATTTTGCAAAATCTCGATAACTTTTTTAGCTAATTTTTTATCAGCAGAAGCAATTGTAGTAATGGTTGGAACTTGCTGTATAACTTCAATAGCAAAATTTGGTCCTGATAAAATTGCAAATTTTCTACGAGGTAAAATATCTTTAAAAATCTGACTGAAAAATTTTAATTTTTGCTGATCCAAACCTTTCGAACAAATTACAAAAGCAGTTTTTGAACTTAATTTATAAGTGGCAATTTTTTTCAAAATTTTCTCCACCGCTTGCGAAGGTGTAACGATAAAAACTAAATCGACATCTTTTAAATTTTTTTCCGACAAACCCGCAACAGCATTGATTGCAGAATCTAATTTTATTTTCGGTAAATATTTTTGATTTTGATGCTTCTGATTAATTTCCTGCGCAGTTTCTTTGCTATTAGTTATTAAAGAAACCGGAAAAGAGTTTTTAGCAATCAAATTGGCGATAGCAGTTCCCCAAGCACCAGCACCAATCACGGAAATTTTTGCCATAGAAATTTTTGCTATGGAGATTTGTGCCACGGAAATTTGTGCCACGGAAATTTGTGGATTTATTCTTGTTGGCATTCTTTGCTTATATTTTGATATGTATTTAAAATCTCACTTCAAGAAGAAATTGTAACCACCGCAGAAGCCAAATCAGCTTCATCGGTCATAGAAATATGAATGATAAAAATTCTCACTTTAAAATGATCTTTAATGAAATTTTCTTTCTCATTTAAAATTCTGATAAAAGGTTTTCCTAAGTTATCATTGTCAATTTCAATATCTTTAAAATCAACCCCCCTGCCAATTCCAAGGCCTAAAGCCTTTGAAAAAGCTTCTTTCGCAGCAAATCTTTTTGCGTAAAATAAGGCTCTTGGTTTAAAATTATTTTCTGTAATTTTTATATTTTGAGCTTTTATAATTTCGTTTTTAGTAAAAACTTTTTCTTCAAATTTATTACCAAATTTTGAAATTAATTTTTCGATTCTTGTCGTTGAAATTGAGTCAATTCCGATTCCTAACATCATTTTTATTGAATAAGAATTTGCATGTTTGAATATTATTTTTAACTTAAAAAATCTATCAGGCTTTTAAAATAAAAAACCATCAAATTTATTGTTGTACCTAAATGTTATCTAAAAAAAGCTTCGTTATCACAATTGGAGATTCAGGCGCCGTTGTTGCCTTGCACGATGGTAGCGCAATTAAAAATAAAGTTTTCTTAGAAGAATTAACCGAAGAACAAAAGGTTGAATTAAAAAACTTATTTACCCAAAACGATTCCGCTCCAATTTCAGTTCTACTCGACACAATCGATCAAACTTATAAGAAAAAAGTTTATCCAGCTGTTGCTGCGATGAACTTAAAACATATTGCCAAAAGAGATATGGACTCTGACGGCGATAGAGAAAGTTTTAAAAATTACATCATCCTTGATCCAAAAAAATCTTTCGAAGTAAAAAAATCTGAATGTCTTTTTGTTTCACTGTCTTCTTCAGAATCAATCAATAAATGGATCGATTTTTTGGCTGAAATGCCAAATCACCTTATTGGTATCTACACTCTTCCGGTTGAATCCACTAATCTTTTCAACCTTTTAAAAAGCGACATCAAATCTGCTTCAGAAACTCAAGATACTAAAAAACAATATCTCTATTGCTTAATCATCCAAAATAAAGTCAGCGGATTTAGACAACTTGTATTCTCCGAACAAGGCTTGGTTTTTACTCGTATGGTTAATTACTATTTTGCAGAAAGCGATTGGATCGAAAAATATGAGCAAGATATTTATAGCACTTTTGAATATCTGAAACGCTCATTTCACGATATTTCAATTAAAGAATTGCCAGTAGTTAATATTCTTTCTGAAGATCTTTTAAAGAAGATCAAAGAAACCACAAATAATGTAGAGCTTAACTTCGTTAACTACACTCCTTCACAAGCCGCGGCTAGGGCCGGATATAAAAATATTTTACAAGATAACAGCAATTTTTGCGATTTGTTAATTTCTAAAATCTTCTCTAAAAAGAGTATTTTAAGATTCACGATTCCAAGAATGATAGTTTTAGAAAAATTATACACAGGTCTTAAAATTTCTTATTACACCAATATTTTACTGATTTTACTGATTTCAGTTGTTGCGGTTTTCATAACCCTCGCTTCCGAACAAGCTAAATCTGAGGTTGAAACAGCCGAAGCAGAAAAAACTGCCGCCACTGAAGAGCTAAGAGCTGCAAAAGCTGCAACCCTTGGAGATCCAGCTAATCAACTGGCCGAAGAAAAAGACTCTATCAGTATTGACAGAATTATGGATTTTGGAAAAATTGATGAACTCTTAAGCACCGCTGGCAGAGATGTGATTGATATTTATACTCAACTAAAATTCTTAAGAGATTTTGATGTAACTCTGAATAAATTTACTTATTCAATCGATAATTTCGACTCAAAATCTCCGCAAAAAAATTCAGTATATAAAATTGTATTTACTGGTGATTTAAATAATAAAAGTGGCGATATTGATGATCTATTTAAAAGCTTCGACACCGTATCTAGCGCCGCTAAAAAAGCTTTTGACAAACATGATGTAAAATATTCTGAAATGCCTCGTAATATTGATTTTACGAAGAAATTTTATAACTTCCCCATCGACTTTACAGTAACAAAAAAATAATGAAGATCCTCATTTTAAGAAAAAAGATAATTATTCAGCTCTCTATATCTCTAGCTTTAGCAGCTACATTGGGTTTTGGAATATATTATGTATTGTCTCAAAAAAAAGAAATTAAAGCTGAAGTTAGTAAGATTGAATCAGACACAATGGAAATTAAAAGCCAGATCACGGAATTACAAAATGAGGCTTCTGAAACCAAGAAATATAAAGAGATTTGGAAAACAATTTCTAAAAACAAAAAAAGCACTCAAGGTATTAAAGTTGATGATATGAACGATTTGCTGAAAAAAATCGCCGATAAATATAGCGTTTCCAAATCAACAATTCAGGTAATTCTTCCTGAAATTTTAAGTAATGGGGTCTTCAACCGCAAAACGGTTCAAATGAATTATAGTACTGCTACTCTTAACTTTGAATCAGTTAATGATACCAGAGCCTTGCTTTTCCTTTCAGAATTCATCAATGCTTTACCAGGTTATATTATCATCAAATCTCTAGAATTAACAAAGAAGGCTAGCTCTTATTCTTACCAAGATTTAATCGATATTAGTATTGGCAAAAACACCAATAACCTTGTAGTTGGTAAAATTGATTTTTATTGGTATTCTTACAAAGAAAAAGATTCTACTAAAGAAGCTCCAAAAAAAGATCCAGGCGCAACTAAAAGCGACACAGGAGATGTTGACGCAACTAAAAAGAATCCGCAAACACCAATTAAACAATGATAAAATTTTTAACAAAAAATCTGCTTCTAATCACCTCGCTATCTTTCTTTTTTTTGGCTGAAACTTATGCGCAAGATTCTGACAAATCGAAAAATGAAGTCGCCAATCCTGATTTAGCAAACAAACTTCAAGGCGGTTTAGCCAATTTACTACTTAGCAGTAATAAGCTTACAACTTTGATGTTTAATGAAAAAGAAAGTGAAAAAATTGAAAGAGCTTTAGATTCTTTTAAAAATGATCAAGCTTATCTTCCTGAAGAAAGTGATGAGAAAAAAAGCGCCGATTCTGCTCCCACCGAAACCAAAGAAGAAATAAATAAAAAATCTTACATCTATCTCGCGTCAATCATGTATTTGAGCGATAAATATTGGGCAGTTTGGATTAATGGTGAAAAAATCACTTCTGACGATAACGACCCGAATAATGAGCTTTATTTGTCTTCGGTGCAAAGGGATCAGGTTTCAGTTATTTGGAATATCAGCGCTTCTAAATGGAAAATTCTTTTAGGCAAAAAGGCTGAAGGTTTGGAATCAATGATTAACGAAAATAACCAAGTTGTGGTTAAGTTTAAATTAGAACCAAACCAAACTTACATTTTAGGATCTAACACCATAGCAGAAGGAGTTAATGTTATAGCCCCAGCTAAGAAAAAATTAGAAGTAAAAAAAGTTGAAGTAAAAGCTGATTCAACAAAAAAAGATGTTTCAAAATCAGATGTAGTAAAAACCCCAGCATCTACTACGGCAACAGCAACAATGCCCGTTGAAACTTTAGATAGCAATGCCGCAGCTAAATCCAAAGCTGCAGAAAGCGGTGCTAAAACAGAAGCCTCTTCAATAGCTGATACAGTTTCAGCGGCAATTGCCGCAGCAACTGCTTCAAACGGCGCTATAGTAACAACCACTGGCGCAAATGGCGCAGTTACAAGTGGTGGAACACAAACTTCAACAACAAAATAAAAAAGATTAGTTAACCTAGCTGTCTTCTAGGGCTGCATAGAAGGTAATAAGGTCGAGATTAGTTAGGCGCTTTAAAGACCATTATGTAATTAATATCCAGATCATCAGATTTTCTTTTCCATTCTTCGTTCAGCAGATTATAGCTAAATCCCATTATCTCCTTTAGATCGAGATTATATTTGCTTGCGTAAGAATTTATTTCTGAAGGTTTAAGGAATTTTTTCCAATCGTGAGTGTCAATCGGAATCCATCTTAAAACATATTCCACCGCAAATTTAGCCAACAAAAGAGACTTAGCAGTGCGATTTAAAGTAGCGATAAAAACCAAGCCATTTGGATTTACTAAAGCAGCGCAGTTTTTTACAAATTCTTCCACATCAGCCACATGCTCAATAATTTCTAGCGCCAGAACCACATCATATTTTTCATCTTTCTTAATTAATTCTTCCGAAGAAAGCACCTGATAATTAATTTCTAAACCCGATTTTTCTGCATGAATTTTGGCTATTTTAATATTTTTCTCTGAAGCATCAATTCCCGTTACAACAGCTTTCATTCTGGCAAAAGGTTCAGAAACCAACCCTCCTCCACAGCCTACATCAAGAATTTTTAAATCCGAAAATGGCGCCATTAATTTTTCATCAAGATTAAAATGATTTATGATTTTTTCTCTAATGTAAGAAATGCGAATTGGATTGAATTTGTGCAAAGGCTTGAATTTACCAAACTCATCCCACCATTCATCAGCCATGGCAGAAAATTTTTCTACTTCTTTTGGGTCAATTGTTGAGATCATTTTTTACGAATTTTTTGCGGTTTATTTTTATTTGGAATTTTTTCTACATCCATCATCTCATAAGTTTCTACATCGCTCATCCAATCTTTCTTAACTTTAACAAAAAGAAAAAGATGAACTATCGCGCCTGCAATTTCACCAATATCATAGCGTGCTTCGGCGCTTATCTCTCTAATTCTTTCGCCATTTTTCCCTAAAATAATCGCCTTTTGGCTGTCGCGTAAAATGAAAATTGTTTGATGAATTTTAATTTCGCCATTGCGCAAAACTTCATAAGAATCAGTTTTTACAGTCAGGCTGTAAGGAATTTCATTTTCAAGGCGAGTAAAAAGTTTTTCGCGAGTAATTTCACTGGCGATAAATCGCATCGGTGCATCAGTAATTTGATCTTCATCATAAATCCACGGAGATGCTGGGCATTTAGAGCAGAGGAATTTTTTTAACTCAGCAACACCATCAGTAGTTTGTGCTGAAATCATGAAAATATTATTCAATCCAGATCCTGAAACTTGGGCGATGATTTCTAGCAACTTACTTTTTTTAACTAGATCAATTTTATTAATGATCACAGTCACATCTGGATTTTCTTTTTTCAGGCTTTCTAAAATTTGAAAATTTGTTTTATTCAAACCAATGGAAGCATCAATCAAAAAGCAAATATGATGAGCTTCGCGAAGGCCTTGCCAAGCCGATTTAACAATGATGCGTTCTAAAATTTTATCGTCGCGGGGAATAAAAATTCCTGGAGTATCAAGAATGATTAACTGTGTTTCGCCTTCCACAATAACAGCTTTGATGCTATTACGCGTGGTTTGCGGCTTTGATGAAACTATGGTTAATTTTTGGCCCAGAAGTGCATTTGCAAGAGTAGACTTTCCTGCATTTGGTGCGCCAACCAGAGCGATGGTTCCACATCTTTGGTGAACAACAGGCTCTGTTCGATTTAGCATGAGGTAATCTCCTTTTGTAGATCTTGCGCAATCATGAATGCCAATTCCACACTTTGTGAAGAATTTAAACGAGGATCGCAATGAGTGTGATAACGGTCACTCAAATTGATTTCAGAAATTTGCTGATTGCCACCTAAACATTCAGTAACATTTTGGCCTGTCATTTCAAAATGAACGCCTCCTGCATAAGTTCCAGCTGCACGGTGAATTTGGAAGAAGGTTTTAATTTCGCTTAAAATGTCATCAAATTTACGAGTCTTATAACCATTCGAAGATTTGATGGTATTGCCATGCATTGGGTCGCAAGACCATACCACAGTTTTTCCAGATTGTTTCACTGCTTCAACTAAAGATGGCAAATATTGTTCAACTTTTCCCGCACCCATTCTAGCAATTAGAGTAATTCTACCAGCTTCATTGTCTGGATTTAAAACATCTAGAAGTTTCAAAAGATCGTCTTTAGAAATTGATGGCCCAACTTTGAAAGCCATAGGATTGGAAATTCCACGCATGAATTCAACATGAGCTTCTTCTGGGTTGCGAGTTCTATCACCAATCCACAACATGTGAGCGCTTAGATCATAGAATTTTTTGCTATCTTTATTTTGACGAGTTAAAGCCTCTTCATAATTTAAAAGTAGCGCTTCGTGAGAGGTGAAGAAACTAGCGGTGGTAAGTTGTGGAAGTAATTTTGAATCAAGGCCGCAAGCTTTCATGAAATTTAAAATCTCATTAACTTTAGCAATAACTTCTTCGGTATTTTTTTTGCTATTCAAACTATGAGCAAATTCTTCATTCCATTTGTTAACTTTTTGTAAATTACCATAGCCGCCCAAAGCAAGAGATCGTAAGTAATTTAAAGAAGCCGCCGAATAGAAATAAGATTCGATTAATCTTTTTGGATCAGGAACGCGAGAATTTTTTTCAAATTCAATGCCGTTAATTATATCACCGCGATAGCTTGGAAGAGTAACGCCATTGATGGTTTCATTATCATCAGATCTTGGTTTAGCATATTGCCCAGCAATTCTTCCCACTTTCACGATTGGCTTATTTAGGCCATACATCAAAGCGATAGTCATTTGCATGACAGTACGGAAAAAGTTTTTTAAGTTATCATGAGAAAATTCAGTAAAGCTTTCAGCACAATCTCCACCTTGAAGCAAAAATGCTTCACCTTTTGCAACTAAAGCTAATTCAGATTTTAATTTTTCTACTTCATCAAAAGAAACAAGCGCTGGATAAGCAGCCAAAGTTGCTTCAACTTTTTTTAGCTCAGCTAAATTTTCGTAGGCAGGTTGTTGTTTAATAGGGAAATTTCTCCAAGAATTTTCCGTCCAATTTGTCGTCATATTTTAAAAATGATTTTATGATTTGTTGTAAATTGCCAAATTTCGACAACTTCTTTTTTTGCTGAAACTCAAGATAATTTATAAATTTTTAAATGATAAACTTATATTAAAAGATCTCTGCGCGCCTACTAAATTACTTGGGTTACTTTCGGTAACTGAGAAACCAAATATAGTGCAGCAACCACCATATAAAAGGCTGAGACTGCGATTTAAGTTTCTTCCTGTAATCATATTTCTGGAAAGCAATAAACCAGTTGAAAATTTTTCCGATACTTTAACCATCGATGTCACATTGAGCTGCTTAATCTCTTGAGAATTTTGACTATTTCTTCTCAGGAATAAAAAGTTACTACCGAAGGTAAATCTTTCTAAACTAACAGTTGTCATCAACTCATTAATTTCGTTGCGATAGTCTGATTCATTTAAGTGAAATGAGTAAGCTGTGTAAAAATATTTCGAAGCTTTGTAAGAAGTCATACCAACAATGTTCGATTTATTATTATTGTTGAAGCCTCGAATTGTAACATCTTGCGTGTTGTCACTCTTCTTAAAACTTTGTCCTAAAACCAATCCAAATTCTCCGTAAGAATTAAAAAGAGATGATTTGGCACCATAGCTGACGCGCTCTCCACTTTCATTTCTATCAAAACCACTAATTCGATCAGAAACGAATAAGTTGGTAATGGTTAACTCGTTATTATTACTATCTTCATTAGGCAATTTATTGAAGTTTTTACCATTAGAGCTTGATACAAAGTTGATCATCGGCTCTATCACGATGGTGTTTGATTTCATTTTTTTAATTAAAGGCATTCTCCAACTAGCTGAAAATTCCGGCTTATAATTTGTTTGCACTGAATCATATCTTGTGGTGGGAGTGGAGTTTTGGAAATTATTTTCCAACGAATATAAATCGCCCTGCACTTTGGCATTTAAGTTGAATAAATTTCCTTTCATATTAATCGGCAAATTCACTTCTGGTATAGTGGTGATGCGGCGATATTGTAGGCCGCCATCTCTATCAATCACCGTGGTATTTGAAGTTAGGGCGAATTTTTCCTTATAAAAAAATGGCTTGGTTTCAATGTGAGAATCAATGATCGGCAAAATTAAAGGATCAGATTTTTCTAGACCAATATTTTCATATTCCTGAATTCTGACCATTTTAGCCGCGTGATACTGCCTGCCATTAATGTAATCAACATTCACTTTAGAAAGATTATAGCTTCGGAAATCATTATAATAATCGCGCAAATAACCTTTGTCGGAAGTGGTGTTAACGCTGTAATCTAGCCCAGTATTTTTAGTGAAATCGAAAATACCATTACCACTTAAATGCCAGCGATATGGATCTTTAACTTCTTTTCTGGTGGTAACATTTGTGGAAGGAGAAATTTTATTATTCGCCACTTCCAAAGCAGCGCGATATTCACCATAAGCAGCTAATTGATGAAATTCATTATTAAGTAAAATTTGATCAGTGTTGGGATGAATATGTGGAGTGACAGTCAACTCTTTATCTGGCGAAATATTCACATAATAAGGAGTTTTAAAACCAAGCCCCATGCGAGTACTTTTGGTGTAAGAAGGATATAAAAAACCTGACTGTCTTTTCTTAGAAGGAAGTGGAGCTTGCAAGAATGGCGTATAGAAAAATGGCACATCGTAAAATCTCACCACGCCACCTTTAATTTTAAAAACCTGATTGCCGCGATCAATTGTGGTGTCGCGAGATTTGATCGAAAGCATATCTCTTTTTTTACCCGCCAAATTATTATCCTGACTAATTTCTGGATTTGGACAGATTGAATAAATTGATTTTGTTAAATTAGTGATTTCTGGAGTTTTTCTATCAATCTCTGGAGAAGTTAGATAAGAGCCATCTGGAAGCACCATGGTGCTTTTAGAAAACTTACCGCTAGAAAAATCATCTTTAATATCAGCATTCTCAGCTTTGACATTACCAATCTCGATATTTTTTATTCTGACATTACCAATGGCGTGAACCACGCCTTTATTTTTTTCATAAAAAACTTGGTCAGAATAAACAACGCTATCGCCTTTGCTCACTTCAACATTTCCAGTTGCCGTTAAAGTGTTATTTAATTGATCTCCATCCACTTGATCGGCCTTTAAAACTGAAGGCAGAGCAGAGTTTCCTGATTTTTTACCAGCAGCGTGAGATTTGTGAGGAAGAAGAGTTAGTGAGATTAAAAGCGCGGTAAATATATAGCCGAATTGGTGTAAAATTCTTATTTGGCGCAAGGCCATCACCAAACCTTTCGAGAACGAATTAGCGAAGACTTGGTGAAGAAAAATCATCTGTTAAACTAGGCTTAATTTTTTTGGTTTTTTATTTTTAAGACCAGATTTCAGCCAAATAGAGATCATCATTCTAGTTAAAACAATCGCAGTAAACATTGAAGACAAGATACCAATTGAAAGTGTAACTGCGAAACCTTTTATCGAACCATTACCAAAAGCATATAAGAAAAATGCCACAATCAGCGTGGTGATATTAGAATCCATGATCGTGCGATAGGCTTGAGAAAAACCTTGCTCCACTGCAACAAAAGCAGTTTTTTTCTCACGAATTTCTTCTTTAATTCTTTCAAAAATAAGTACATTGGCATCAACCGACATACCCATTGTAAGCACAATACCCGCAATTCCAGGTAAGGTTAAAGTTGCGCCAAGCAAAGATAAAATTGCCAAAATTGCCGCAATATTGATCAACATCGCCACATCGGCAATAAAGCCGAAAAAGCCATAGAAGAAAACCATAAAAAGTGCTACCAAGAAAAGTCCAGCAACTGCTGCAACTGTTCCACTTTTTACTGAATCAGATCCAAGAGATGGACCAACTGTTCTTTCTTCAATAATTTTCAAAGGCGCCGGAAGTGCGCCAGCTCTTAAAAGTAAAGCAACTTCATTAGTTTCTTTAGTTGTAAAACTTCCCGAAATTACACCTGAACCTTGATTTATCACAGTATTGATTCTTGGAGCCGTAACAACTCTACCATCCAAAACAATAGCGAAGAATTTTCCGATATTATCTTTAGTAATTTGAGCGAATTTTTTTGAACCCAAATCATTAAAACGGAAAGCCACCGCAGGCTCGCCTTCATGATAAGTTGGGCTAGCATCAATTAATAAATCGCCACTTAAAACCACTTCTTTGTTAATTAAATAAGAGCGACCCTGATAGTCGAAAAGCCTTTCCAAACTAGGATCTACCGAATTATTTGGAGATTGAGAAAATGCTTGTTCAGAAACAAAATGAAAAGTCATTTTCGCAGTTTTGCCAAGAATAGATTTAATATCTTCAGCATTATCAATTCCAGGAACTTGTAACAAAATTCTATTGTCGCCTTGCGCTTGAATTAAAGGCTCTTTAGTACCACTTTCATCAATTCTTCTTCTCACAATTTCAATTGATTGCTTAACCAAATTTTGCTTCATCAAGACAAGTTCTGCATCAGAAAAATAAACTTCAAAATTCCCCTCACCTTCATCAATATCAACTCTCTTATCCATCTTCTTAATTAGCTTCTTGGCCAATTTCATTTGATCTTTATCATTCAAATAAAATGAAATTTTAGAACCGATAATTTCTGGTATTGCTCTGATTGATTCATCTCTGAAATTAGATTTAATTTCATTTCTCAAATTCACCATTTGCTCTTTCATGTAATAGTCGAAATCAACTTCCATCATCAAATGTGATCCGCCGCGCAAATCCAAACCAAGATTAACTTTTTGGCTTGGCAATATTTTCGCCAATTCATTTAAGGCTCTAGATTCAGTCTTTTTCGGCATGAATGAAGGCGCTGCGTAAAGCAAAGCCAAAACACAAACTGCAATGATAGAGAAAATTTTTGATTTTGAGAAATGTAGCATTGGTTTTTTTAGTTTATTGATCGATCTAGATTGTCTTCACTTATCCACATTGTCATCTCGAACGAAGTGAGAGATCTCTCACTAGCGTTCAAGATGAAAAGCTAGTTATTTAATTTTCTTATCGGCTTTAGCAGTTTTTTTATGAGCAATTTCTTTCACTTCTTTTTTCTTTTTATCCAAAACTTCAGATACAAAATTCTTCAAAACTTTAACGCAGACTCCTTCAGCAATCTCAATTTCAATGATATTTTCTTCATTATGAACTGCCTTCACCACGCCAACAATACCACCAGTTGTAGCCACTTTGGTTCCGCTTTTTAGGCTATTAACCATTTCTTGATGTTCTTTATATTTTTTGCTTTGCGGTCTGATCATTAAAAAATAGAAAATCGCAAATATTAAGAAATATGGGATAAGTCTGATAGGTGAAAAATCTTCAGTAACAGCAGCTGTTTCAGCGGCTTGAGCAAAGGCATCACTAACGAAAAATTGATTGAACATTTTTGAATAATTTAATTTTAATAATATTTTTAAAGCTGCTTTAAAATGCTAATCAGCACTTTTCAGCAAAAGATCTTTCAGTCTCGCGACATCTTCATCCTTTTTTTCTACAGATGGTTTTTCCGGATTTTCTAAATCTGGCATTTCTGCAAAATTTGGCGGTAAGATCAAAGGATCTTCATCTTTCTTACTAGAGCAAGCAAAAGCTATAAGAAGAAAAGCTATATAAAGAATTTTTTTCATTTTTTACCTTTAAAAATAAAGTCTTCTAAAACCAAAATAGACACTCCAAGAAAAACTGCCGAATCAGCTAAATTAAAGGCTGGCCAATGATATGACGCAATGTGGAAATCTAAAAAATCTGCCACCGCACCATATTTAGCGCGATCAACCAAATTACCCAAAGCCCCACCAATAATTAAAGCTAGAGCATAATTTATATGGGTTTTCCCATTGCGAAATAGCCAAAATGAAAGGATTAATAAAATAATCAGCTGTACAAAACAGAAAATTATTTGACTATTTTCAAGATTGTGAAACATGCCAAAACTAACGCCATAATTCCAAACTTGTACCAGATTAAAAAAGCCAGTAACTTCAATTTCAGGATTTTTAGTAAGCTGATCCATCGCAACTCTTTCTAGCTCTGCAAAGATTAATCTCTTGGTTAAGAGGTCAAAAAATGCCACTAAAAAAGCAATAAAAATTGCAAAGAAAAACGCTTTTTTTCTTTTAAAAAATTCAGATAATTTCATTTGATTTTTATTTGGAATGCTTGTGGATATATCAAAACTCTATAGAATTAAAAAAATTTGCTTTGATATATCAGAGATCCCCACAAAGTGGGGCGCGACCCATGTCGCGAAAAAACAAAATTATATACCAAAAGGCCCCTAAGGCTTTTGGGATAGAAGCTGTGATAAGTTAATCTCGGCCACAGCTTAATTCAATAACTAATTAAAAAAACTTAAAGACTGATGAAGATAATTTTCATGGGAACTCCAAGCTTCTCTTGCCCAACGCTTGAAAAATTGATTGCCGATAAAAATTTTGAAGTGGTTGCGGTTTATACCAGAGAGCCTCAAATTGCTGGTCGCGGCCAAAAAATCACCAATTCACCAATTCATGAATTAGCTCTGAAACATCAAATTAAAGTGATAACTCCAAAAACTTTAAAAACCGCTGAAGCCCAAAAAGAATTTATCGATATTAAAGCTGACGCCGCTGTGGTTGTGGCTTATGGCTTAATTTTGCCAACGGCAATTTTAAACGGCACAAAATTTGGCTGCATAAATATTCATCCTTCAATTTTACCAAGATGGCGTGGAGCCTCTCCAATTCAGCGCACTTTGATGGCGGGAGACAAAGAAACAGGAATCACAATTATCAAAATGGATGAAGGAGTTGATAGTGGCGAGATGATTTGCCAAGAAAATTTTACTTTAGAAACACAAGAAAATTACAAAAACCTAGCCGCCAAATTTTCAGAAATGGGTGCAGAAATTTTAGTAAAAACTTTGAAGAAAATTGAAATTGGCGATTTTTCTCTAACCAAACAGGACGATAGTTTAAGCACTTATGCCAAAAAAATTCTTAAAGAAGAATGTTCAGTTGACTGGAATTTAAGCGCACGCGAAATTGACCAAAATATTCGTGGACTTTGCGGATCTATAGAAGCCAATTTTTATTATAATGGCGAAAAAATAAAAATTTTTGCTGCGGAAATTTCAGAAGAAAATTCTGAGAGAAAAATAGCTGGAGAAATTTTAAATGGAGAGCTGTGGATTCAATGTGGAGAAGGAAAAATCAGACCAATGATTATACAAAAACCTGGTAAAAATGCGATAAAAATTGAAGAGTTTTTACGAGGATTTAAACCTGAAGTTGGGAAAATTTTAACCAAAACCGCCGGCCTAAGCGGAGTCAAAACCAGCTGACGCTTCTAACTGTGGAGTAGCAACACAGCAGGAACCTTCCGCTGGTTTCGACTCAGCTTAGGGCCGATGGTTGCGATTATAGGCAGACTTATCAATATTTAAATCTTCGGCACAATCTTCTTAATCTCTTCCTTAACAATTCTTTCCACAATCTCTGCCAAGTTTTCATTAAGCCATTTTTCTAATTTTGGCTCCATCAATTGCACTGCAATTTCACTAAGAACTGGATCTTGTGAGAAGTTCTTCACGCCGCTAATTACATTATTCGCATCCAGCAATTTTCTAATTGAGTTAGAGGCATCTTGCACAGTTTCTTGACTTAGAATTGAAAATGAATTTTCTTTTTTCCTTTCATTAGAAGGCATTATTGAAATACTGCCCGCAGCCTGCGCTGGTTGTTGCGACGCTTCTTGTTTTTGTATTGGTGGCATAACTTGAGATTGCTGAGAAATAAATTGAGCTTGTTGTTGTGGTTGTTGAGGTTTTTCTGACTCTTCATCCAAATCAAATTCAATAAAATCAACTTTTTGATTATTTGCTGAAGCTGCTGCATCTTGCATGGGAATATCTTTTAAGTTAACGCTATTAGCTTGATCTTTCCGCATCATAACTTCTGTGTCATGATCAAGATCAATATCTTCGTCAAATTCTTCCCCCTCCTCTTCTTTAACTTCTTCTTCAGTTGCTTCATGATGCCCTTCTATTTCTTGCGCAACTTCTTCTTCAAATTCAACTTCCTCTTCCTCTTCTTCAATTTCTAATTCTTCTTTTTCATCTAAAACCTTATCAGACAGCGCTTTTTTCGCCTCTTGTTCTTTGCGATCTAACTCTTCAAAATTTAATTCATCATCAAGATCTAAATCATCCGCTTTAGTTGCTGCTGCAACTTCCACAGGGTTTTTAACTTCTTCTTCTTCCTCTTCTTCTTCCTCTTCTTCCTCTTCTTCTTCATCAAAATTCAAAAAATCATCTTCAGCCGCTTTATCATTCACTACTTCTTTTTTTGGTTCTGGTTTTTTCTCTTCTTCCTCTTCTTCATCTTCTTCATCAAAATTTAAAATATCATCCCCTTCCTCTTCTTCATCAATATCCAAATCATCATTACCGCCAGCTTTTTTATCAGCGTTCCGCTTCTCTTCATCTTCATACTCTTCTTCCATATCCACCTCATCTTCGTAATCTTCTAAATCTTCTTCATCAAATTCTTCTTCAAATTCCCCCTCCACATCTTCTTCTGAAGATAATTCTTCTGGTAGTGCAGCAGTTGGATCTGCAGATTTTGGGGCAGACTCTTTTTCCATTTCTGCAATTTCTTCATCAAGATTCAGCTCATCAAAATTTAATTCATTAGAGGCATTTTTTGGCGCTGCAGAAGCTTCTATTTTTTCAAGATTTTGAATCTGAGCTGCTGCTACTTCGGCCTTAACTTCTGCAACCGCCGCATTTTTATTAACAGAGATATATTCAAATTCATCTTTCATATCAAAACTTACTTCTGGTTTTTTCGATTTCTGATCAAATTTTGACATTTTTCTTTTGATACTTTCTAAAATCGAAAGGGTGTTTTTTTCCGCCATGAGTAACCTGATATATTGATTTTGCTTAAGTAAGTCTAGATATTAGACACTGTTAGCTAATTATTTTTAGCACAGATTTTGACATGTTTTTAGAGCTTTTTTGACAAAATTAAGATAAATATCTGGATATATTTTGAGTAATTTTGTCAAAAAATAAGCAAAAACAGGACTAAATATGGGGGAAAATAATTAGCTAAAAGTGTCTATTTATTATTTGTTTTAATATATTTAAATCCAAGTTAATTCCTAAGGAGATTAATATATTTTTTCGCGCAACCTCGGCCAAATCTAAATCAATTAAATTAAAGACTGACAACTTTGCTTTGATTAAAAAAACACAAGGTGGCGATCTTTTTTATCACAAAAAAAAATACAACAAAAATGAAAAAAGATTTTCGTAATTTGCTTGCCTGGATTTTTATTGGAATTATCGGCGCCAGCGCCTTTGGTGCAATTGCTTTAATTCGCGGAGAAAAAATTTCTTCACTTTGGTTCATAATCGCCTGTGTTTGCACGCAGCTAATTGCTTATCGTTTTTATAGCGCATTCATTGCCACCAAAATTTTACATATTGATGGCCGCAACTCAACTCCTGCTAGAAGAATTAATGATGGCAAAGATTTTGTACCAACCAAAAAATGGATTGTATTTGGACATCATTTCGCAGCCATCGCCGGCCCTGGGCCTTTAATTGGACCAACTTTGGCCGCGCAATTTGGATATTTACCAGGAACTTTATGGATTCTAATCGGCTCAGTTTTGGCAGGAGCTGCGCAAGATATGATCATTTTATTTTCTTCCGTAAGGCGCGATGGAAAAAGTTTAGGACAAATAATTAAAGACGAGCTTGGACCAATTGCGGGTTACGCCGCCATGCTTGGAACTTTAGCAATCATTGTCATTCTAATTTCAGTTTTAGGATTAGTGGTTGTGAAAGCTTTGATGCACAGCCCTTGGGGAACTTTCACTGTGGCGCTCACAATTCCCATTGCCATGTTTATTGGAATTTATCTTTCTTACATCAGGCCTAATAAGGTTCTGGAAGCAACTATTCTAGGCATCTCACTTTTTTTACTGGCAGTTTATGGCGGAAAAATAATTCACTATAATCCAGTTCTTGCCCAAATTTTTGATCGCGACGGAAAATTTTTAGCCATTTCAATCATCATTTATGGATTTTTAGCCGCAGCACTTCCAGTGTGGCTTTTACTTGCTCCACGAGATTATCTTTCTTCATTTTTAAAACTCGGAACAATCTTTTTGCTGACAATCGCAATTTTAATTTTCCGCCCCGAAATTCAAATGCCCGCCCTCACCCAGTTCATCGACGGCACTGGACCAATTTTCAGCGGCAAAATTTTTCCATTTCTTTTTATCACAATTGCTTGTGGCGCTATTTCAGGTTTCCACGCTTTAGTTGCTTCTGGAACTACTCCCAAAATTATTTCAAGCGAAAAAGATATTCCTTTAGTTGGTTATGGCAGCATGTTGCTTGAAGGTTCTGTGGCCATGATGGCGATGATTGCGGCCTGTGTTTTAGAACCAGGAATTTTCTTCGCAATCAATTCTCCTGCCGCCGCAGTTGGTGGCACTTCAGCGCAAGTGGCCGTTGATACCATAACCTCTTGGGGCTTTCCCGTGACAGTTGAAACCATGAGCAATCTAGCAAATAAAATGGGCGAAAACACCCTATTCGCCAGAACTGGTGGAGCACCTTCTTTGGCGGTTGGAATGGCCCATATTTTCTCTTCAGCCTTTGGCAATAATCTAATGGCGATGTGGTATCATTTCGCCATTATGTTCGAAGCAATTTTTATTCTAACCACATTAGATGCTGGCACCAGAGTTGCTCGCTTCATGCTTCAAGACATGCTTGGAAATATCTATAAACCTCTGGGCAATAATTCCTCCAATCTCTCAAATATTTTTTCCAGCCTTGTGATTGTTGGTGCTTGGGGATATTTTTTATATGTTGGAGTTTCCGATCCAAATGGTGGCGTGAATATTCTTTGGCCACTTTTCGGCATGTCAAATCAAATGCTTGCAGGAATTGCCATGTGTTTGGCCACAGTTTTAATCATCAAAAGCGGCAAAAAAAACTATGCCTTCGTAACCGCCATTCCACTAATCTTCCTTCTATCCGTAACCACCACCGCCATCTTCCAAAAAACCTTCTCCCCAAATATCAAAATCGGCTTCTTCGCCATGGCCGAACTTTGGCAATATAAAATCGACAGCTTGATGATTTGCGGCGCAGAAAATATCCAAGCGGCAAAAGATTTAATCTTTAATCAGAAGCTTGTGGGATATATCGCGATAAGCTTTGCGCTAATTTTATGGATTGTGGTTTTTGAGGGAGTGAGAAAAACTTTGCCGATTATTTTTGATAGAAAATAGGAGATCAAAATTAGATTTTCACCTTGTGAATAACCACCCCAACCCCTCCTTGAAAAGGAGGGGCTTAAGACTGAGAGCTCCTTAAAAAGGAGGGGTTGGGGTGTTTATTCCCCATCCTCAAACTAATATTTCATTACCCAAAATGCTCTCTAAACTCGACCTCCTAAAAACCCTAAAATCCTCCTTCAAAACCTTCAAAGACTATATCGAAGGAAACTTCGCCTATGAAAACTATCTAAAACACCACACCCAACATCACCAAAACACCACTCCGCTCACCAAAAAAGCCTTCCTAAAACAAGCCCAAAAAGACAAATGGAGCAAAATCAACCGCTGCTGTTAATAAAAATTTTATAGAGTTAGCGTTACTGTCCCGCATGGATTGCTTCTTATCTAAGCTCATCGCAATGACGGAGTCAGAGATACTCTAATAATTGGCCTCATCATTGCGAGGAGCTTAAAAAAGAAGCAATCCAAAAAGTTGAACAGACTAAAATGAATTCCTCTAAAAAAATCCCAAGACCAAACTATCTCACTAAACCGCTGGCGCATTTTTCGATTTAAAGAAATTCTGATGCGATAAATTTAGGATGAATTTCAAACTGACTAAAATTGTAACGCAGCCAATTATTTTGCTGATGGTAACAGTCTCTCCTAAAAAAATTGTACCTAGAATTGTACCAAAAACCGGAATCAATAAAACCAAACTTACCGCCGTTCTTGGGCCTTCATCAAGCATTAATTGGAAATAGAAAATATAAGCAATGCCAGTACAAAATAATCCAAGGCCAAGCAAAGATATGGCCACTTTGAAGTTTATCACAGATAGATCGGCAAAAAATAAACTTGGCGAAAGAAGAATTGCCGAAAATATCACGCTTCCAGCGGCCAGCACCAAAGGTTCAATATTTTTGCATTTAGTTTTAATATATAAATAAGTACCCGCATAGCTGCAGGTTGCTTTTAGAATTAAGAAAGCTGAAAAAATTTGAGATAGCGTGACATCAACTTCAGAAGTGCCGTAAGATGTAACGATAATTCCAACTATTCCGAAAAATACTCCCCAAATTGCATTTTTATCAACGAAGCGTTTTAAGAAAAAAATTAAGATTAAAACTTCAAACATTGGCACTGTGCCATCAAGAATAGCAACAATCGAACTATCCAAGTTTCTGGATGAGTAAGAAAATAAAATGAAAGGCAAAGCAAAATTAAAAAAGCCCACAATGGCGTAATATTTAAAATTCTTCACCACAAAAATATTTTTTCCTCTAAACAAACAAACGCCGTAAATACAGATTCCGCCCAAAAATAATCTTGAAAAAGAGACGAAAAATGGCGATAAAAATTCAGCGGAAATTTTGGTAAAAGCTGAGAAACTTGACCAGATGATTCCTAGAAAAGTTAGGATAAAAGATTACTTCTTTTATTCATGAAAATTACTTTTTTAGTAAAATTTAGACATAAAAAAACCCGCTCCAGCATTTGCTGAAGCGGGTTTTTATTTTAAATTTGAAAGAATTTTATTCTTTCAAAAGGCCAGCTTCTTTAAAATATTTCAAAGCTCCTGGATGAATTGGAGCAGAGTTTCCTTCAGTAACCATAGATTCCTTCTTCAAAGAAGAAAATACTGGGTGAAGAGTTTTTAAGTTATCAAAGTTTTCAAATGTTGCTTTGGTCATGTTATAAACCACTTCATTATCAGCTTTTTCTGAAGTAACTACGCTAGCTTTCACACCAAAAGTTTTGATGCTATTTGGGTTGCCAGCATAGATTCCGCCGGGAATTACAGCTTTTGCATAGAAAGAATTTGTTTTGATTAAAGCATCAATAGTTTCTTTATCGATTTCTAAAATTCTAACTTTGCAAGTTTGAGTAGCTTCTTGAAGAACACCATTTGGGTTACCTGCAGCATAAATCATAACATCAATTTTGCCGTCACATAAAGCTTTTGGCTGTTCAGTTGGTTGTAAGTAAGTAACTGTTGAAAAAGAATCTTTGTTCCATCCTTTAACAGCCATCAATACATCCATTGTAGCGTTCATTCCAGAACCTTGAGGGCCGAAATTAACTTTTTTCCCAACGATGTCGTCTAATTTTTTAATGTCTGATTTTTCTAAAACAGCCATTGTGAAAGTTTCAGTATATAAAGAGAAGACTGATCTTAATTCTTTGAAAGGTTTTTGATCTGAAAAGAATCCAGTTCCTTTGTAAGCGTTATATTGCCAGTCAGATTGCACGATACCGAAATCAATCGAGCCATTTCTGATGGCATTTAAGTTTGAAACTGATCCACCAGTAGACTCAACTGAACATCTAATTCCATGCTCTTTTCTGCCTCTATTTATTAGTCTGCAAATTGCACCTCCGGCTGGATAATAAACACCGGTAATACTTCCGGTTCCAACCGAAATATATTTTGTCGCCGCCATTGATTCATCGGCAAATACCGCAAGAGATATGGCTATTAAAGCCTTTGCAAAACTTTTTTTCATTTGAGTCAGTAGGTAATTGGAGAGCGGTTTAAAAGATTTTATTACATAATCTAAGTTATTTCTAACTTATTCTTGTTTGCGTAAAAAACGCTTCAAGTTTGGAAAATATATCAGAAACTAAATGTATAGAAATCTGTATATAAAATTTTGGGTGAAATTTTTTTCCAAGATTGACTCTAAAATTCGTTTTTATTTTTAAAAGTCAAAATCTTTTTAAGACATCTATTTTTATAAGGCTTACTTATAAAAGTTATACTCTTATATGCGGGCAATAAGTAAAAAGTTATAAACTTGACTTTAAAAAGTCGATCTGTAACTTGCCCCTTGTCCGATTTGGGTAAAGTCTTTTCAAGCTTACTCTCTAGCGCTTTCTGCAAGTTCCATAAACTTCACCAGTTTAAGGATTACATCAAATCATTAAGTCGTTCTAGTTACCACAATCCGCTCTATTATTAACTAAAAATTTATAAGTTATGAAACTTTGGCAACAAGTTATTATTGGTCTAATTTTAGGTATAGTTGCGGGTATTGTGCTTGGTGAAAATGCTGCTGGTCTTAAAATTTTTGGCACCATCTTTATTAACTTGATCAAGATGGTCATCGTTCCACTTATCTTTTTTGCCCTTCTTTCTGGTATCACCTCTATGGATGGTGAAGGTAATTTTACCAGAGTTGGTTTGAAAGGTTTTGGTAGTTACATTATCACCGCTGTTTTCGCAGTTATCATTGGCCTTCTTGCTGGAACAATTTTTCAACCAGGTGCTGGAATTGATTTACATTCAATCCTTGAAACCAGTGGAAATGTAACAAGTGCCGCTGTTACCAAAACTCCTCCAACAGCTTCTGAATTTTTACTTGGTTTAATTCCAACTAATCCTTTGGGTGCAATGGTGAATGATAATTTCTTACAAATTATCGTCTTCTCAATATTCATGGGAATTACCATTAACTTGGTTGGCGCTAAAGCTAGACCAGTTAAAGATTTCATCTATTCAGCTTCTCAAGTTTCATTTAAAATGATCGAATTGATTATCAGACTTGCCCCAATCGGCGTGTTTGGTTTCATCTCTTGGATCGTTGGAACTCAAGGTTTAGACATTCTTGAATCTCTAATGAAATTGATGCTTGTAGTTCTATTCGCATGTGTTTTCCAATATTTTGTATTTGGTTTGATGATTTTAGTTTTTGCTAGATTATCTCCTTTACCTTTCTATCGCAAAATCTTGCTTACTCAATCAATCGCTTTTTCAACCAGCAGTAGTAAAGCTACTCTTTCTACAGCTATGACTCAGCTTCAAGATAGACTTGGTGTTTCTAAAACTAACTCTAACTTCTTGATGCCACTTGGCGTTTGTATCAACATGGATGGAACTGCTATTTACTTAGGTATATGCGCCTTGTTCTTCTCTCAAGCTTATGGAATTACTTTATCTCCTCAAGATTACTTGATGTTAGTGATGACTTGCACATTTGGTTCAATTGGTGCCGCCGGAATTCCAAGCGGATCAATCATCTTCATGAGCATGGTTCTTTCTTCAGTTGGCTTGCCAATCGAAGGCATCGGCATCATCCTTGGTATTGACAGAGTATTAGATATGGTGAGAACTACAATTAACATCACTGGTGACAGTGCTATTACTCTTATAGTTGATAAATCTGAAGGAACACTTGATGAAAAAGCTTATTATTCAAAAACTTTGTAATAACGACATGAAAAAAATAATCAGCTACGCAATGTGTTTGTCCACTTGCGTAGCTTTTTATTTTGCTTCTTGTGCCGTTTATTCTCCAAAAGCCATTGCAGCACCCAAAGTAAATTTCCTCGAAGAATATTCTGAAGATCTTAGCCAAATAGAATCTTACCTAAATAACATCAAAAACTTATCAGCGAAATTCATTCAAGAATCTTCTGATAAAAGTTTAGTAGAAGGAAATTTCTTTTTATCTCGTCCTGGAAAAATGCGCATTGAATATAATGCTCAACCAAAAATTTTAATCGTGGTAAATGGCTCAGTTCTTGCCTATCAAGACATTGAATTAGAAGAAACTTCTTATCTAAGCACCAATACCACTCCTGCTTCATTCTTAACCAGACAAAATATTTCTTTCGCGGCTAAAGATATTGAAATTATCAATGTCAAAAAATCTGAAGGACATATTAAAGTTTCTGTTATGAAGAAAAATCGTAAAGAAGCTGGAGAATTTAGTTTAATTTTCTCGACCAATCCCTTGAAATTTATCAAGATGGAAGTGAAGAATGACTTAGATCAAATAGTCACTGTAACTTTGGCTGACACTAATTTTTCTAGCCCACTTTCTAAAAACTTATTTGTAATCAAGAATAAAAATCTACCTCAATAATGGGTGCAAATTTCTCCAATCAAAAAGGTGATAAAAAAAGACGAGTTATTAGCGACATAAATATCACGCCATTTGTTGATATTTTGTTGGTTTTGCTAATTATTTTTATGGTCGCCGCACCAATGATGACAAGCGGCATCGATGTTACACTTCCTAAAGGCGCTTCTAGTGCGATTAGCGAAAAAACTAAACCTCTTTCCATTTCTATTAAAGCCGACGGCTCAATCTTCGTTGAAGAAGAAGTGGTGAAGCTAGGCGTTTTGCCAAAAAAATTACTTGATGTGACGGGAGACAATTTAAACAATAAAATCTATGTCCGTGCCGATCAAAAACTTGATTATGGTCGAGTGATGGATGTGGTAAAAAGTGTAAATGCAACAGGTTTTAATCAGGTTATTTTAGTTACTGAATTGGTCCAATAGATGATTAGAAATCTTCTCTACTCGCTATTTTTACACTTCTTACTGCTTTTAATGGTTTATGCCAATTTCAATTTAAAAAAAGTTGAACAAGAAGAGCCGAAAGAAATCTCAATCAGTTTAATTATGGTTGATGGTAGTGAAACTTTTGATAAGCCAAAACCAGTTGAAGCACCAAAAAAGCAAGAGCCTGAACAGCCTGCTCCCAAAGAAGAAGTAGCTCAAGCAAAAGAAAAAGAGCCTGAAAAAGTTATCGCTCCTAAAAAAACAGCTAAGCCAAAAGCATCTAAAATAGCAAAGTCAGTTGCCAAAACTCCAGCTCAAGAAAAAGTGCCTGAATTTAAAGAGGAAGAAGCGCCTAAAGAAAAAGAACAAGTTGCTGAAGAAGAAAAACCAGAAGAAGAAGACGCCGGCAAAAAATATCCAGATAAAGCCGAAACTACTGAACCTGAGAAAGAAACTGAGACCAAAGAAATCGCTACTGACGACAAGAAAACTACCGATCAAAAAAGTGAAGAATATGCGGGCATTAGCAATTTGGAAAATATCAATCTTTCCGCTCGGGAAAAGTTTAACATCCAAACACAATTAAGAAGATGTTACAAAAGAGCGATTGGCGACAATACAGATAACAAATTGAAAATTGTGATAGTGGCCAAAATTAATAAAGATGGTTTTATCAATTCTAATTTGGATGAAATTATCGACATGCAAAAATATAATGATCTACAAAATGGTGATTATAAAATTGCCGTAGATAATGTGAAAAAAGCTTTGAGTTTTTGCAGCCCTCTACGCAACTTGCCTTTGGACAAATATGAAATTTGGAAAGAGGTCTTGTTAGAATTTGGTGGAGAATAAGAAAATCAGGTCTTACAAATAATTTATGATGTTTTTATTTTGTATTCACACAGAAATAAAAACATTTAGAATAACAAATAATCTTTAAATCTATGAAAAATCCAAACGCAAAAGAACAGCAAGCTATTGATACTAATGACCTTCCAGCAGAAGCTGTTCAAGCTCTTAAAATTCTTGATGAATTGGAAAATTTTACAGCTGAACTTAGAAAAAAATTAATGTCAGAATTAAAACCTGGTGGAAATGTAATTCGCCTGAAGCTAGACAATGTATAGTTCTAGTTTTATTTAGCGATTCTCCAAATCATCTTTATCCGCACCTTCTGCAGAAATATTTTTAGCGATTGCGATTCCAGTTAATAAGTTAATGGCGAATAATATCAAAACGCTCACCATTATTATTAATATCTCGTTTTGCTTATTATTCTTTAATGAGAGCAGAACAACCAATATCAAAAAGCTGCTATAAGAAACTGACAAACAAGAAATTTTTTTGACATATTCTTGAAATAAAAATAGGCCTAGCAGCCCAAATAAACAGATGGAAATCAATAAAGCATAAATTAATAAGTAGCTTATCACCATATGAAAAAAATTACGGTTTTTTTATTTGGATTTTTCTTAACATCATTTATACAGGTCGCAAGCCTTGCTAAGGCGAAGGCCGAAGTTATTGATTTGCAAAAAGATGAAAGAAGATCTTGACGATTGGAAAGTATATTGCGAGATCGATGTGATGATGGATAATTCTCACTGCAAAATCGTCGCAAAATTCTTAGATAGCAGATCGTTTATAACAATCTAGTCAAACTCTAAGTTCTTCAATCATCTCTTAATCGTAACTCCCCAAATTAAGATTGGTAGTTTTGTCAAACTTAGAATTGATAGAAACGACTTAATTCTTTTCGACACTATTCCATCAAAAGATTTCTGTCTTATATCTCTGCGTTATGATTCTAAAAATGCTATTTTTCGTCAAATAAAAAGTGGTGATTTTTTGTTCTTCTGTTTTAATGTGAGCTATTCAGAAAAAGAGGTCACCATTAAAGTTAGTCTAAAGATTTTAGGAAGACTTTAAACTACTATAACTCTCGAGTTTCTAGATAAATCTCCCTCCCCTTAAAAGGAATTCTTAAAAATACAAAAAGTAAAAATATATGACGATTCGTGTTGCAATTAATGGACTTGGAAGAATTGGAAGATGCGTTTTAAGGGCGCTTTATGAAAATTCTGAATATAACAATATCGAGCTTATCGCCATTAATGGCCCTGCTCCCGCTGAAACTCACAAGCATTTATTGAAATATGATTCTATTCATGGTCGCTTCACAAAAACTGTCGAAGCTGCTGAAGATCATCTTATTGTTGATGGAAAAAAGGTTATTCTTTTTGCTGAGAGAGATCCAAAAAAATTACCTTGGAAAGATTTGAAAATTGACATCGTTCTTGAATGCACTGGCGCTTTCACAGACTTCAAAGATGCTCGCCAACATATTGAAGCAGGTGCCAAAAAAGTTATCATTTCAGCTCCTGCCAAAGGTGACAATGTGAAGACAATTATTTACGGCGTTAACCATGAATCGCTTAATGAAAATGACGAAGTGATTTCAGTTGGATCTTGCACTACCAACTGTTTAGCGCCAGTTGCAAAAATTTTGAATGACGCGATTGGAATTGAAAAAGGTTTCATGACTACAGTTCACGCTTACACAAATGATCAAAATGTGGTGGATAATTCTCACAAAGATTTACGCCGCGCCAGAGCTTGTGCAATGTCAATGATTCCAACTTCTACAGGTGCTGCAAAAGCAATTGGATTGGTACTTCCTGAACTTAAAGGAAAATTAGATGGCGGCGCAATTCGTGTGCCAACTGCCAATGTTTCAATGGTTGATTTGAACTTCATCGCTAAAAGAGATACTACTGCCGCAGAAGTAAATGATGCCATGAGAAGTGGGGTTAAAGGCGCTATGGCTCAAGTATTACAAATTGTTGATGAACCACTAGTGTCAATTGATTTTAATCATACAGGCTTCAGCTCTTGCTTTGATACAACTCAAACTAAAGTTCTAGGTGGAAATTTAGTTAAAGTTGCTTCTTGGTATGATAATGAATGGGCTTTCTCTCTTAGAATGTTGGATGTAGCAAAGATTTTAAAATAATCTTGCTGCAGCTTTAATCTTTTAGCTTTAATTTCTATTGGGCTACGGCGTCTTCATGGCGTTGTAGCTCTTTTTTTTGCCACTTGAAAATCTTTCTGAAATTCAGAATTTTGCAGCAATCCTCCCACAATCAATAAAGATAATCTTTTTCCAGCTCTTATATCGCTAGGAAAATGTTCGCCAACCAAAACTCTGCGATCGGCAATTGCTTTGGCAGTTTATAAAAACTCTCCCTTCTTTGCGGGAATCAAGAAGCCCGAAATATAAGGCTGCTAATTTGCACCAGCAATTTTATGTCTTTGCTGACTTTATAGGGACGATCCATTTTCCAATAAGCCTTGATTTGAATCTTTTGTAGTTACAACAGTCTCATCAACGCGATCTAAAAGATGATAAAGGGAAGGATATTCTTTGCGGGTTATATTTTGATTCTAGAGTCTTAATTAGGTGCTCTGGCACAAGGGAATATACCAAACTAAAAATCTATTGATCGCAGTAGCAAAGTATTTTTGAGGGAAAATTAAAACTTAAAAAAACTTGCTGTATCAATATACCGCTGGTTTTTTTAAGTTTTAATTTTTACCAAAAA